>Ga0180012_1000005_pt1 | contig 146515 bp, 142 predicted proteins | sample KR11_S2_MetaG_FD_122243 | JGI IMG/M metagenome (GOLD analysis project Ga0180012, IMG submission 122243) | Groundwater microbial communities from the Olkiluoto Island deep subsurface site, Finland - KR11_S2_MetaG | ecosystem: Environmental > Aquatic > Deep subsurface > Groundwater | place...
CGTCCGCCGAAAGGCTCTTCACCAGTTCGCGGGTCAGCTTTCCGGCCTTGGTGCGGGGCGAGTCGCGCAGGAACAGCCAGAGCGGGCAATAGCCGACATGCTGGCCGAACACGCCGGCGTGGTCCTCGGTCACCACCTCGCCGCAGGCCTGGATGCGGACCTCATGCGCCTCGCCCTCGGTCGAGACCAGGTGCACGTGATTGCCGAACTGGTCGTTGTAGCCCGCCTCGACCTTGGCGCCGTCGACGGTGATGTGCCAGCTTTCCACGTGCTGCCCCGGGCAGCTCGGCGGCGTCAGCCGCAGCCGCTGCAGCGAATAGAGGACGGGCGCATCGTAGCGATAGTGGGTGGTGTGCGTGATCTTCAAACGCATGATCTCTTGTCCATTCCCGGCCTGCCTCAGCTGTAGAAGCGGTAACCCTCGGTGATTTCCTGGCCCAACCGGTTGTTGCGCGAGATGAAGTTGTCGAGGAACTCGTGCAGGCCCTGGTCCATGATCTCCCCGATCGTCGTCGACTGTAACGTCGCCCGCACCTTCTCTGCGGTGTCGTGGGCATCCAACCGCTCGCCGTAGTCCTTGGCGATATAGCCGAGATTGCTGACGATCTTCTCGTAGGAATAGGCGAGCGAGCGCGGCATCTGGCCGTTGAGAATCAGGAAGTCGGCAATGTTGGCCGCCTTGTACTCGCCGTCATAGACCCAACGATAGGAGCGGTGGGCCGAGACCGAGCGCAGGATCGATTCCCACTGCATGTTGTCGAGCGACGAGCCGACATGGGTGATCGCCGGCAGAAGCACGTAGTATTTGACGTCGAGGATGCGGCTGGTGTTGTCGGCGCGTTCGATGAAGGTGCCGATGCGGGCGAAATTGTAGATCTCGTTTCGCAGCATCGAGCCGTGGAAGGCGCCGCGGATCAGGCCGGCGCGGCGCTTGACCGTGTCGATCACCTCCGGCAGGTCGGCGGATTTCAGCTTGCGGGCGAGCATCTGCTTGAGTTCGATCCAGCACTCGTTGGTCGCTTCCCAAGTCTCGCGGGTGAGCGCGGTGCGCACCATGCGGGCGTTGTTGCGGGCCGAGTCGATGCAGGACAGGACGCTCGACGGGTTTGCCGTGTCGCGCAGCAGGAAGTCGATCGCGTCGGCGGCCGTGAGCTTCGCATGGCTTGCATCGAAGCCGTCGCGCACGTCGGCGCTGAGCAGCACCGCGCCCCAGTCGTCGTCATTGGCGCCGCTGCGGGTCAGCGACATGCGCAGGCCGGCGTCGACCAGGCGGGCGATGTTCTCCGCCCGCTCGATGTAGCGGAACATCCAGTAGAGGCCATTGGCCGTTCTTCCGAGCATGACCATGTCAGTCCTCCAGTACCCAAGTGTCCTTGGTGCCGCCGCCCTGGCTGGAGTTGACCACGAGCGAGCCCTGCTTCAGGGCCACGCGGGTCAGGCCGCCGGGGATGATCTGCACCTTGTCGGAAACGAGCACGTAGGGACGAAGATCCACGTGGCGGGGCGCGATCCCCTTGTTGACCAGCACCGGCACGGTCGACAGCGACAGCGTCGGCTGGGCGATGTAGTTGCCCGGCCGGGCTTTCAGCTTCTCGGCGAAGGTCGCGCGCTCCTTCTTCGATGCCGTCGGACCGACCAGCATGCCGTAGCCGCCCGAGCCGTGGACTTCCTTGACCACCAGGTCCTCGAGATGTTCGAGCACGTATTTCAGGCTGTCGGCTTCCGAGCAGCGCCAGGTCGGCACGTTCTCCAGCAGCGCCTTGCGGCCGGTGTAGAACTCGACGATCTCAGGCATGTAGGAATAGATCGCCTTGTCGTCGGAAATGCCGGTGCCGGGGGCGTTGGCGATGGTGATGTTGCCGGCGCGGTAGACGTCCATGATGCCGGGCACGCCGAGACAGCTGTCGGGGCGGAAGGTCAGCGGATCGAGATATTCGTCGTCGACGCGGCGGTAGAGCACGTCGATCGCCTCATAGCCCCGCGTCGTGCGCATCTTTACCTTGCCGTCGATGACGCGCAGGTCCGAGCCCTCGACGAGTTCGACTCCCATCATGTCGGCGAGGAAGGAATGCTCGTAATAGGCGGAATTGTAGATGCCGGGCGTGAGTACGGCGACGCGCGGCTTGCCCTTGCAGCCCGGAGGGGCGAGCGAGGCCAGCGACTGGCGCAGCAGATAAGGGTAGTCCTCGACCCGCTGCACCTTGTTCTCCTGGAACAGTTCCGGGAACATCTGCATCATGGTTTCGCGGTTTTCCAGCATGTAGCTGACGCCCGACGGCGTGCGGGCATTGTCCTCGAGAACGTAAAACTGGTCCTCGCCGGTGCGCACGATGTCGGTGCCGACGATGTGGGTGTAGACACCGCCCGGCGGCCGGAAGCCGATCATTTCGGGCAGGAACGTGACATTCTTCTCGATCAGCTCGCGCGGAATGCGCCCGGCCTTGATGATCTCCTGCTTGTGGTAGATGTCGTCGAGGAAGGCGTTGAGCGCCAGCACGCGCTGCTCGATGCCCTGGGCGAGACGACGCCATTCGCGGCCGGAGATGATGCGCGGGATGATGTCGAAGGGAATGAGCTTTTCCGAGGAGTCCGCGTGGCCGTAGACCGCGAAGGTGATGCCCGTCTTTCGGAAGATGTTTTCCGCGTCTCGCGACTTGGCGATCAGTCGGGCCGGATCCTGATGGGAGTACCAGTCGTGGTAGTTCTGGTAGGGCAGTCGCGGACTGTTGTCCGCATTAATCATTTCATCAAATGCCAACGGCGCCATCCCCTTTTTTTACCATTTGAATACAACCCATTGGCCAATGCAAGAAGCGTGCAGCGTCGAACGCGAATAAACTCGCAGGCGCAGAAAAGCGGCAAAAGCCCATCGTTTCAGCAGTTTGTCGGCGCCGGAACCCCGGTTGAGCGGGGGAACGGGCAGGAGAGGAGACCGATCTTCGGTTGATCGGCGCCCGCTTTTCCGCATTTTGCCTAAAATATCGTCATCGCCTCAGGCAAAAAATGTTTGAGACGGGATATGGTTCAACGGAATTCATCGCGTTCGGCAGGAAAACTCCTTTGACGCATCTCTATGTCGCAGCTAACGACAGGCGACCGGGAGAGCTCCAGGCATTCCGGCGGCCCTGGACCTTCTTGGAGACCATTCATGACCCTCAGTCGCATTGCCCCCGCGCTCTTCGTGCTCCTGTGGTCGACCGGCTGGGTGGCGGCCAAATATGCCAACCTGTTCGCCGATCCGCTGACCTTCCTCTCGCTGCGCTACGGCGTGGCCGTCGTGCTGTTCTACCTGGTGTGCCGGTTTTTCGGTGTGACCTGGCCGAGAAGCCGCATGGCGATCTCCCATGCCATCGTGTCCGGCATGTTCCTGCACGGGCTCTATCTCGGCATGCTGTGGTGGGCGATCGGGCAGGGCGTGCCGGCGGCGCTCTCGGGCATCATCGCCGGACTGCAGCCGCTGATGACCGGTCTGGCCGCCGCCTACCTGATCGGCGAAAGGCTGTCGCTGGCGCAACGTCTCGGCCTGTTCCTCGGTTTTGCCGGTATCGCCATCGCCGTGCTGCCGAAGGTGTTCTCGATCGATGCCGACGCGATCCCGGCCTATGCGGTCGCGGTCAACGTGCTGGGCATGGCCTGCGTGACCGCCGGCACGATCTACCAGAAGCGTTTTCTGCGCGAGGGGGACCTCCGTGCGGTGGCGACCCTGCAATATGTCGGCGCGCTGATCGTCACCGTTCCGGCCGCGCTTCTGCTGGAAGACCTGCATATCGAATGGGGCATCGGCCTTTTCGCCACGCTGGTCTGGTCGGTGGTCGGCATCTCGATGGGCGCGATCGCACTGCTGCTCTACCTGATCCGGCGCGGCGACGTGTCGAAGGCCGCCTCGCTGATCTATCTCGTGCCGCCGCTGGCGGCCGTCGAGGCGGCCATCGCCTTCGGCGAGAAGCTGACGCTGCCGATGATCATCGGTACGGGCGTCGTCGTGGCAGGCGTCTATCTTACCAACCGCAAGCCCGTGGCGCCGGTCGCCTGATAAGCTGCAACGAAAATGGCGCGGCCGGGGCCGCGCCATATCAAACTCGTTCACTCATTCCGTCAGCCGGTAAGGCTCACGCCTCGCGGCGACGGGTGCGCTGCTGGCCGCCGGGGCCGCTCGGGCGACCGGAGGCCGGCTTGCCATGGGCTGCGGCCGGACGGCCTGCGCCGCCATTGCCGCCCTTGCGCTGACCGGGCTTGCCGGCGGGACGGCCTTCGCCGTCATGCTTCGGACGCGCCTGGCCCTGATGGTTGCGGTTGTTGCCGCCGGGGGCGCCGCCACCGCCGCCACGACGCTGCGGGCGGGCTGGACGGCTGAGGTTGGTCGGTGCTTCGCCGCTGGCGACCGGGATGTCGATGCCCATCAGGCGTTCGACGTCGCGCAGCAGGCGGCCTTCGTCCGGACCGCAGAAGGCGATCGCGATGCCGTCACGGCCGGCACGGGCGGTACGGCCGATGCGGTGGATATAGGCATCAGGCACTTCCGGCAGGTCGTAGTTGAAGACGTGGCTGACGGCCGGGATGTCGATGCCGCGGGCGGCGACGTCGGTGGCGATCAGCGTGCGGATCTCGCCGTCACGGAAGCCCTTGAGGGCGCGTTCGCGCTGACCCTGGCTCTTGTTGCCGTGGATCGAGGCGACCGAGAAGCCGACGATCTCCAGGTGCTTCATCAGCTTTTCCGCGCCATGCTTGGTGCGCAGGAAGACGATGGAGCGGCCGTCCGGATTGTCGGTGAGGATCTTCTTCAGCATTTCCGTCTTGGCGTTCTGGCCGGCGACGAAGTGCACGTGCTGCTCGACCTTGTCGGCGGCCTTGCCCGGAGGCGAGACTTCGACCTTGGCCGGGTTGTTGAGGAAGGTCGCGGCAAGATCGGCAATGGTCTTCGGCATGGTGGCCGAGAACAGCAGGGTCTGGCGCTTGACCGGAACCATCTTGGAGATCTTGCGCAGGTCGTGGATGAAGCCGAGGTCGAGCATCTGGTCGGCCTCGTCGAGCACCAGATAGGTGACGGCGCGCAGCGAGATGGCGTTACGCGAGATCAGGTCGAGCAGGCGGCCGGGGGTGGCGACGAGGATGTCGGTGCCCTTTTCCAGCTGCAGCTGCTGCTTGCCGATCGAGGCACCGCCGACGACCTGGTTGATCCTCAGCGGGGTCTTCTTGATGAAGGAGCGCAGGCTGTCGGCGATCTGGTTCACCAGTTCGCGGGTCGGCGCAAGAATGAGAGTGCGGGTCGTCCGGTTGTCCGGACGGGTCGGCTTGGCGAGCAGCATTTCGATCAGCGGCAGGCCGAAAGCGGCCGTCTTGCCGGTGCCGGTCTGGGCCAGACCGATCAGGTCGCGGCCTTCCAGCACGATCGGGATCGCCTTCAGCTGGATCGGGGTCGGGGTGTCGTAGCCGAGGCCTGCAACCGTGGCGGCAATGTTCTGCGACAGGCCAAGCTCAAGAAAGTTGGTCAATTCTAATACCTTTTCGGGGCGCCACGCGACATCGGGCGAAATCGCTGCTTGCGATCCTGCCTGTCTCGTAGCGTCAAGAACCCCGCGTGAATTGGGAACTTGTAAGTTGGAAAAAAGCTTTCCAGCGCGTTCGGTTGCATGGAGCAACTATTTATCGTGCGCTTTGGATCCTTCTTCGCGTCTTTTCGAGATCGCGGGCCGCTCACGCGGTGGCCGGAAGGTGAAAGCTGACCTGCAGATGGGCCTTTCGACCTGGAAAGTCAAGGAAATGTTTTTGCGTTGCGGCAAAAGCGGGGTCGCGGTTAACGCCCGACAGCGCCCGATCCGCTGGCCTGCAGGCCGCCCAGGCGTGCCTCCAAGGTGTGATTTTCGTCGTGCGCCAGACGTTGCGCAGGGCCGTTCGGTCGTCGATGCGTTCGGGGCCGATCTCATTTTTCCCTTCGCGCGCGTTAAGGAGCAGCACAGGACGTCGTCGCAAGAGTCGGCGCGGTCGACACGGCTTCCATTAGCGAAGAACGAATCTGACCAACCGCAGAATCCGCCTCTGGACAAAATAGTGGACATGATCCACTATTGTTGTTGCGGCGCAACAAGACGCCGGCTGCGCGAACAAAAGTTACAAAAACAAGGGGAACTTATGTCGCAAACCTCCACGTCGGCCGACGTGGTGCTGTCCGTTCGTAATCTCACGGTGGATCTTCCGCCGGGAATGGAGCGCACCCACGCGGTCAAGGATATTTCATTCGATCTCCGTGCCGGGGAAATCCTCTGCATCATCGGCGAGTCCGGTTCGGGAAAATCCGTGACCGCCAATGCGATCATGGGTCTGCTGTCCCCCGTGATCAAAGTCAGCACCGGCGAAATCCATTTCAAGGGAGTGGATATTCTCGCCGCCCGCGAGGAGACGCTGAGGCCGCTTCGTGGCCAGGCGGTCTCGATCATTTTCCAGGATCCGCTGTCGGCCCTCAATCCGCTGATGACCGTCGGCGACCAGATCTCCGAGGTGCTGGAGGCACACCGCTACGGCACGGCGGAGAGCCGGAAGAAGAAGGTTCTCGACCTGCTCGAAGAGGTCGGGCTGCCCGATCCGCCGCTGATGCGGCATCAATATCCGTTCCGGCTGTCCGGCGGCCAGCGCCAGCGCGTTATGATCGCCATGGCCCTTGCGCTCGATCCGGACGTGCTGATCGCCGACGAGCCGACCACGGCTCTCGACGTCACCACCCAGGCGCAGATCCTCGATCTCATCCGCAAGATCCAGAAGCGCAAGGGCATGAGCGTGATGTTCATCACCCACGACTTCGGCGTCGTCGCCGAGATCGCCGACCGGGTCGTGGTGATGGAAAAGGGCTTCGTGGTGGAGCAGGGCAGGGCTGACCAGGTTCTCGTCCAGCCCGCGCATCCCTATACCCAACGGCTCGTTGCCGCCGTGCCGCGCATGCGGGCGAGTGCCGGAGCGGTCAGTGACGAGCCTCCGGTCGTGCTCACGGTCGAAAACCTCGAAAAGGAGTATCGCAGCACCGGATCCTTCTTCCGCAAGGGACGGGTGGTCAAGGCGGTGGATGGCGTCAGCTTCAGCCTGCGCAAGGGCCAGACGCTCGGGGTTGTCGGCGAAAGCGGATCGGGAAAGTCCTCGCTCGGCCGGGTGCTTCTGAAGCTGCTCGAGCCGGATGGCGGCGCGATCCATTTCGACGGGCGCGACATTGCCCAAATGACCGAAGAGAGCTTCCGGCCGCTTCGGCCCTATATCCAGATGATCTTCCAGGATCCCTTCGCCTCGCTCAATCCGCGCCATACAATCGGCAAGATCCTCACCGTCGGGCCGGTAGCGCACGGTACATCGGTCCAGGAGGCGCGCGCCAAGGCGCTCAGGCTCCTGGAAGTGGTGGGGCTCGACGAGCAGTCCTATGACCGCTTCCCCCACGAGTTTTCCGGCGGCCAGCGCCAGCGCATCGGGATTGCCCGGGCGCTGATGTTCGATCCGCTGGTGCTGGTGGCGGACGAGGCGGTCTCGGCGCTCGACGTGTCGATCCAGGCGCAGATCCTCGAGCTTCTGGCCCGAGTGCAGAGGGAGACGAAGGTCGCGATGATCTTCATCACCCACGATCTGCGGGTCGCGAGCCAGATCTGCGACGAGGTGCTGGTCATGCACAAGGGCGTGGTGGTCGAGCAGGGTCCGCCGACGCGGATTTTCCGCGATCCGCAGCACGACTATACCCGCAAGCTCGTCGCCGCGATCCCCGGCGCGGACTGGGAACCGGCCGCAGTGGCCGTCTGATCACGAACGGCGGCCCGGGGCAGGGGATTACACCCTTCCCGACGGCCCCGGTCCGGCCTTTCAGGGCGCGCTTTACGTTGGCTTTTCGCAAGGCCGGCGGCAACCTTGTTTTCTGTTTAAGTTATTGATATTTATTGAAAAATAGTTGAAACCAGGTCAAAAAATTAGTTGATATTATCCACTAGTTGCCCTTTCATAGCATGACGAATTTGCACTACGACATGGCCGGAAGACCCTGACGGCGGCACGCTGGAGAGCGCGTGGCCGGACGGGAGACCTTTTGTCCATTCGAACGGAATTCCCATGAGCAAACCGCCTGCCAAGCCGCCGACCATACCGCAGGACATCAACATCGATGTCCTGGAAGACACGCTGAGCTTCTACATCCGCACGATCAACATCGCCGTCTCCCGCGATCTCGACGAAAGGCTCGAGGGACTGGACGTGGCGAAGGGAACCGGAAAGATCACGACATTGCTGCTGGTCGACGACTATCCGGGCATCCGCCCGTCCGTGATCGCCCATCTGATCCTGAGAGACCGGTCGGCCATGGGCCGGCTGATCGACCAGATGGTCGACCACGATCTCATCCGGCGCGAAGTCTCGCCCGAAGACAGCCGCGCGCAGGAACTCTACATCACCGAAACCGGGGCGGCCCTTGCGGTCAAGATCCGCGAGATCGTGCCCCAGCAGTCCCGCGACTTCTTCTCCTTCATCCCGGAAGACGAGCAGCAACAGGTCATGGACATTCTCAGGCGCGCCTATCGGCGGATTGTGGGGCTTTCATGAACGGTCATCCCAAGGGTTCGGTCGCGCTGATTTCCGGCGCCAGCCGCGGCATCGGCAACCATGTCGCCGCCGAACTGCTGCGCCAGGGCTGGTCGGTCTCGCTCGGCATGCGCACGCCGGTCATGCCGGACTGGGCCGCGGGCCATGAGGAACGGGTTCAGCTCGCGGCCTATAACGCCGGCGACGTGGACGGCGAAGAGCGCTGGGTGCGCCAGGCACTCGACCGCTTCGGCCGGATCGACGCGCTCGTCGCCAATGCCGGCATCATGATCCCTAAGACGGTCATCGAGGCCGACGACGACGACATCGAGGCGATGATGTCGGTCAACGTCAAGGCGCCGCGGCGGCTGGCGAAGGCGGCCTGGGAGGCACTGTGCGCAACGGGCCGGGGCCGCGTCATCATCCTCGCCTCGCTCTCCGGCAAGCGCGTCAAGTCGGCCGCTGCGGGAAGCTATTCGCTGTCGAAATTCGCGGCCGTCGCGCTTGCGCACGCCATCCGGCAGACCGGTTTCGACAAGGGCGTGCGCGCCACCGCGGTGTGCCCGGGCTTCGTCGCCACCGACATGGCGGCCGCACTCACCGATCGCGCCAGCGATCAGCTGACGCAGCCGGACGATCTCGCCCGCATCATCGCCATGCTGCTCTCCCTTCCGAACGAAGCGTCCGTCGCCGAATTCGCCGTCAACTGCCAGCTTGAGGAATTTTTCTGACATGCCCGGTCCTTATGTCGTTCCCGTCCATGGCGATGCCGACCTGCCCAGAGAGGTGGATGTCGTCGTCATCGGCGGCGGGATCATCGGAACTTCGACTGCCCTGGAACTTGCGGACAGCGGCCTGAGGGTCGCGCTCTGCGAAAAGGGCGGTATCGGCCACGAGCAGTCCAGCCGCAACTGGGGCTGGGTGCGCATCTCCCGGCGAGACCCGCGCGAGGTTCCGTTGATGGCGGAATCGCTCAGGATCTGGGCCGATCTCAATCGGCGAACGGGCCGGGAGACAGGCTTCAAGCGATCGGGGATCGTCTTCACCTGCGCAGACGACAAGCAGTTCGACGAGCATGAGCGCTGGAACCGTAACCTCGAGGGTTACCAGATCGAGTCCCGCATGCTGAGCGCCGCGGAGTTCAACGAAAAATATCCCGGCAATACGATGAAGATCGCCGGTGCGCTCTACACGGCCGGCGATTGCCGGGCCGAGCCGCAGAAGGCAGCGCCCGCCATTGCCGAAGCCGCCCGCGATCGCGGTGCCCATATCCTCACCGAATGCGCCGTTCGCGGCCTGCAGATGTCCGGCGGCCGCGTGTCGGGCGTCGTGACCGAACGGGGCGAGATCGCCTGCAAATCCGTCGTACTCGCCGGCGGTGCCTGGTCCAGCCTGTTCCTCGGCAATAACGGCCTCGACCTGCCGCAGCTGAAGGTCCTGAACTCGGTGCTGCGCACCAAGCCACTGGAGGGCGGGCCTGAGGAGGCCCTGTGGGCGAGCGGCTTTGCGCTGCGCAAGCGCCAGGACGGCGGCTACACGATCGCCGACGGCTTTCAGAACATCGTCGACATCGTGCCGGATTCCTTCCGCCATGCGCTGAAATTCCTGCCGGCCCTGTCGCATGAATGGCGCTCGCTCCGGCTCCGGTTCGGCGGCCGCTTCTTCGACGAGGCCCGCATTCCGCGGCGCTGGGCGCTCGATGAGGCGTCGCCCTTCGAATACAACCGCGTTCTCGATCCCATTCCCTCCAAGGCCATGTCCGACGCGGCGCTGAAGCGCCTGTCGGAGGCCTTCCCGGTGTTCAAGAAGGCCGAGATCGCCCAGCGCTGGGGCGGCATGATCGACGTGACGCCGGATGCGGTTCCGGTCATCGACGCCATCGACGCGATCCCCGGTTTCCACGTCGCCACCGGCTTTTCCGGCCACGGCTTCGGCATCGGTCCGGCGGCCGGCCGGCTGATGGCGGACATCGTCACCGGCCGCACGCCGATCGTCGATCGCCGTGATTTCCGTTTCAGCCGCTTTTCCGACGGTTCGAAGATCGAACTGATCAGCGGCTTCTAAAGGTGAGGGGCAGGCGGCCTGGCCGCCTGTCCCCGATGCATGCGGCAGCCAACTGCCGACGGGAGGCCTACCGCCCGGAGAGGCGGACGCCGCAATGACATGAGATCAAGCAATCCATCGGATAAAGGGGAACTAAAAATGTCCGACCAGAAACAGCCGTTCATGAACACGACACGCCGTCAGGCTCTCGGCCTGCTGGCGCTCGGCACCTCCGGGGTGATCCTCTCCGGCCTGCCGGGCCTCGGCCGCGCCCTGGCGCAGGAGGCAAAGGCGCCGAAGGGCCAGCTGACCGTCGGCTTCTCGCAGGAGCCCACCGTCTTCAACCCGCACATGCCGCATATCGAGGTGGACGAAGGCATCCATTTCAGCATCTTCGACCCGCTCTTCTACGTCGATGAGACGGGCAAATTCGTCGCCGCGCTCGCCGCCGAGGTTCCGACCGTCGAGAATGGCGGGATTTCCGCCGATGGTCTGTCGTGGAAGGTCAAGCTGCGCGACGACGTGAAATGGCATGACGGAACGCCGTTCACCGCCGAAGACGTGAAGTTCACCCTCGAACTCCTGGTCGATCCCAATTTTCGCTCCTGGCGCAAGACCGGCCATGAGCTCGTCCGCGAACTCACGGTCGTTTCGCCGACCGAGCTCACCTGGAAGATGGAAAAGCCCTTCGCGCCCTATCCGTCGATCCTTGCTTCCACCTTCATCACCCCGAAGCACATCCTCGGCGCGGAAGCCGACAAGAACACCGCCGCCTACAACAACGCGCCGATCGGCACGGGTCCGTTCAAGTGGAAGGAACGCGTCGCGGGCGACTATATCCTGCTCGAGGCCAATGCCGACTATTTTGCCGACGGCCCCCATGTCGAGCGGGTGATCTACAAGTACATTCCGGATCTCAACGTCATGTACACGCAGTTCAAGACCGGCGACATCGACGTCGTCGGCCTGCAGTGGATCACGCCCGACCACTACGACGAAGCCAAGGCGCTCGAAGGCAAGGTCGTGACCGTCGATCCGGCCTCGACCGTCGAGTCCTTCACCTTCAACATGGAACGTCCGCAGTTCAAGGATCCGGCGGTGCGCGAGGCGCTCTACCATGCGATCGACAAGCAATCGATCATTGATGCGCTCTACTACGGCCTGCCGACGCCGACCGAAAGCTACATGCCGCAGCAGTCGATCTACTACAATCCGGACCTGCCGAAGCACGAATATTCGATGGAGAAGGCCAAGCAGCTGCTCGACGACGCCGGCTGGGCTCCGGGCGCCGACGGCATTCGCGCCAAGGACGGCGTGAAGCTTGCCTTCACCTGCTCGACCACGGCGGGCAACCACATCCGCGAACAGGTGCAGCAGTACATGCAGCAGTCGTTCAAGGATCTCGGCGTGGAGATGACCATCTCCAACCTGCCGCCGGCCGTCATGTGGGGCGACTACTGGATGCTGTCGCAGTTCGACACGGTCATCGTCGGCCTCGACTTCCTGACTGGGCCGGATCCGGACACCTCCGACTTCTTCCGTTCCACCTCCAGCCCCGCCAAGGGAGGTTCCGGCCAGAACACCTGGCAGTACGCCAACAAGGATGTGGACGATTTGCTGGCCAAGGGCGGCAGCCTCTTCGTGCCGGAAGAGCGCAAGGTCGCCTATCTGAAGATCCAGGAGATCATGCGCAAGGAGCTGCCGTTCCTGCCGCTCTTCCAGTACGCCAAGGTGCGCGGCCACCGTGAGGGTGTCGAGAACGTCACGTTCAACATCAACACCCGCATCGACACCTGGAACGTCGGAAGCTGGAGCCTGAGTTGATCGTTGCAATGCCGGGCTCTTCGGAGCCCGGCCATCCACCGCGGCCGGCCTTAGCGTGCCGGCGCGCTGTCCATTGCCGCTGACGATCCTCTGTCGTGTCCGTTCGACTGACCCGGAGTTACGCCCATGCTGACCTATCTACTGAACCGGCTCTCGCAGAGCCTCGTGCTCCTCGTGCTCGTGTCGATCATCGGCTTTGCCGTGCTCAACCTCGCACCCGGCGGGCCGCTATCGCAGTTTGCCTTGACGCCCGGCATGACGCGTGAGGCGCTCGACCGTATCGCCCAGCAGATGGGCCTCGATCGCCCGCTGCCGATCCAGTATTTCGACTGGGCCTGGCGCCTCCTGCAGGGGGACTGGGGCAAGTCCTACCGCGACCAGAGGCCCGTCCTGGACATCATCTCCGGCCATCTGTTCGCGACGCTGCTGCTGATGGTCTCGTCGACGCTGGTCTCGATCCTGATCGGCACGTGGATCGGCATCAAGGGAGCGACGAAGCGCTATTCGCTCTTCGACTACACCGCCACCGTCGGCGCCATGGTCGCACTCTCCATCCCGACCTTCTGGTTCGGCCTCGTCGCCATCTACGTCTTCGCGCTGAAGCTCAAGTGGCTGCCGGCCGGAAACATGTACACGATCGGCGACCAGTCGCTCTACGACTACGCCATCCATCTCATCATGCCGAGCCTGGTGCTCGCCCTCGTCAACATCGCGGTGTGGAGCCGTTACATGCGGACGGCGACGCTCGACGTCATCAATCAGGATTTCGTGCGCACTGCACGGGCGAAGGGGCTGACGCCGCGCCGTGTGCTGATGAAACACGTGGTCGGCAATGCGCTGCTGCCGATGATCACGCTTGCCGGGCTGCAGCTTCCGACCATTCTCGGCGGAGCGCTCGTGACGGAAACGGTCTTCACCTGGCCGGGCATGGGGCGGCTCTTCCTAGATAGCCTCGGCTACCATGACTATCCGGTGGTGATGGGTCTGCTGATGTTTTCCGCCATCCTCGTGCTGTTCGGCAGCCTGCTCGCCGACCTGCTGGTCGCCCTCGTCGATCCTCGCATCCGGCTCGGATGAAGCCTGTCTCGCGACAGCCGCCGTCACACATAGGAGAGATCATGTCCGCCGCAACGCTCCCTTCCTCCGCTGCCGCAGCCAGCTCCCGCTGGTGGCAGGGCCGCACGGTCCGCCGGTTTGCCCGTCACAAGCTCGCCGTGGTCGGGCTCGTCATGATCAGCATCATGATCCTTGCCTGCGTATTCGGGCCGCACATCCTGCCCTATGACGAACTCTATATCGACCTGCGCGCCCGGTTCGCTCCGCCGCTGACCGGCTACCACATCTTCGGTACGGACCCGCTCGGCCGCGATATCGCCGCCCGCCTGTTCAACGCCGGCCGCATCTCGCTACTGGTCGGCTTCTTCGCCATGGTCCTGTCGACGCTGATCGGCACGGTGATCGGCGTCGTCGCCGGCTACTACGGCGGCCGGGTCGGCGCCGTGCTCATGCGTTTCGTCGACGCCTTCCTGTCCTTCCCCAGCATCTTCCTGCTCCTGGCGCTGGCGGCCTTCGTCAAGCCCAGCCCCTTCATGATCACCGTGATCATCGCCGTCACCAGCTGGATGGAAATCGCCCGGCTGGTTGAGGCGGAGGTGCGCTCGCTGCGGGAACGCGATTTCGTCCTGGCGGCCCGCATGGTCGGGCTGCCCAATGGCTGGATCATGTTCCGCGAGCTTCTGCCGAACGCGGTCGGGCCGATCATCGTCGCGGCCACGCTGACGGTCGCCCGCGCCATCCTGCTCGAAGCCTATATCAGCTTCCTCGGCTACGGCATCCAGCCGCCGCTGCCGAGCTGGGGCAACATGCTCAACGGCGCCCAGCAATATCTCGATAAGGCGCCCTGGCTTGCCATCGTGCCGGGTGTGGCAATCACGCTCGCGGTCACCAGCTTCAACTTCATCGGCGACGGCCTGCGCGACGCGCTCGACGCCCGCAGCGATCTGAACTGAGGGAGCTAACCATGGCGGCCTTTTCGCCCTTCGACGTCACGCTCTGGTATGCGACGGCAAGACCGGCACCCCGGACCGAGCCTCTGGCCGGCGCGGTCAAGGCCGATGTCTGCATCGTCGGGGCCGGTTATGCCGGACTGACGACGGCGCTCGAACTCGCCAAGGCCGGCGTCAGCGTCGTGGTGCTGGAGCGCGAAGAGGCGGGCTTCGGCGGTTCGGGTCGCAATGCCGGCCATTGCACGCCGACCTTCACCCATTACAGCCTGCCCGAACTGAGAGGCATGCTGGGCGAGCCCTGGGCGGAACGGCTGATCGAGCGGCAGACGGGGGCCAATGACCGGGTCTCGGCGATGATCCGCGACTACCAGATCAACTGCGAATGGGTGCAGAACGGCTATGTCATGGGCGCGCCGCACAAGGGTGCGCTCGACGAGATCAGGCGCAAGGTCGAGAGCTATAATGCGGTGGGGGCACGGACCCGCCTGATCGGCCGGGACGATGTCGCGGCGATCACCGGCAGCCCGCGCTTTCACGGCGGTTGGCTGCACGAGGAGGCGGGCCATCTCAATCCGTTGAGCTACGCCCGGGGCCTTGCCGGCGCCGTCCTGCAGGACGGCGGCAGGATCTTCACCGGATCGGCGGCGCTTTCCTGCGACCGCCATGCCGGCGGCGGCTGGGAGGTGAGGACGGAGCAGGGTCATGTGATCGCCGACAAGGTCATCTTTACCACCGGCGCCTATACCGTCGGCGGCTGGCCGAAGCTCGACCAGACCTTCAAGATCCAGCGCGTCTTCGTCGCGGCGACCCAGGTGCTCTCTGAGGAGACGCGTCGGACCGTCCTGCCGCGCAACACGACGATCCACGACGGGCGCGGCGACATCTATGTCTACAAGTACAATGCCGAAGGCCGGATCGTCGCCTCGATGTTCCCGATGGGCAGGCGCGGCCGCGACATGGCCTATACGCGCCAGGTGATGAGCGACCGGCTGAAGTGGCTGCATCCGCAGATCCACGAAGAGATCCGCTGGGAGTATTTCTGGTTCGGCGAACTCGACATGCAGTACCGCACGGTGCCGCGCTTCTACGACCTGGCGCCCGGCGTCGTGGCGCTCACGGGTCTTTCGGGCCGCGGCGTGCCGACCGGATCGATGCTCGGCTCCATCCTGTCGGAATGGGCGCTCGGCAAGCCGCAGAACGAACTCGCGCTGAAACTCGAGCCGCTGACCGCGGCACCCTTCTACATGAGCTTCGGCCCCGCGCTGACGCTTCGGTACTACCGCCTGCGCGACAATCTCCAGACCCGATTTTCCGGAGCGGATCTGCCGCCGCACGCCTGACCCTTCACCTAGAGAAGCCCGCCGTCGCGCGGGCCGACACCACGGACAACCAAGGAGACTGCCATGAGCATGCCGATCTACAACATCGCCGACGACATCGACCTCACCCCGGCCATGCCGGCCGAGGGGCGCGAGGGCGGCTCCTATCGCCGGGCGATCTGGCAGGATCCGATCGAGAACGGAACGATCGTCGCGGTGTGGAAGGCCGAGCCGGGCGTCTACAACTATCCGGGCCGCGATCTCGAGGAGACGTTCGTCGTCGTCGAAGGCGAGGCCATGTATGCGCAGGCGGAGGAGGAACCGGTGAAGATCGGCCCGGGTTCGATCGTCAGCATCGCCAAGGGTGTGCCGAGCCGTCTGGAGATCCTGTCGCCGTTCCGCAAGCTCGCAACCGTCGTTCCGAAGCCCTAAAAGGCTCCGCTCGCCGACGCGCCTGGCGGAACGTCTATGCGGGTGCGTCGGCGACGGAGGCGCGTTCCACCAGGTCCGTCTGCAGCACGATGCGCGTCGCCGGCGCTTCGTCTCCGTTCATGCGTTCGACCAGCAGCCTGGCCGCCGTCTCGCCCAGCTTATAGACCGGCTGACGCACGACGGTGACCGGCGGCGTCGTGACAGAGGTCCAGTCGGCGTCGTGGAACGACACCAGCGACAGATCGTCCGGGATTCGGATGCCAAGCTCGCGGCAGAGTTTGAAGACTTCGAGGCCGATCACGCTGTCGGAGGCGATGATCGCCGTCGGACGCTGTGCCGAGGTCAGCATGGTCTCGACGATGCGATGCGTATGCTCCGGCGTCGTCGCGCCGACATGCACCCAGTTTTCGATCCCTTCGAGGCCGGCCTCTCGGCAGACACCGAGAAAGCCCTCGATGCGCCGGCGCACCGAGCCCGTGTTGATGTCGGCCGGCGTATGGAAGCGGTGGTCCGGGGTGTCGCAGGCGGTGAGATAGGCGATGTGTTTGTGCCCACGCGCGATCAGCCGGCGGGTGATGCCTTCCGCCGCATGCCGATCGTCGGCGACCACCGTGTCGACGCCGAGCATCTCGCTGCCGCGGTCGAGCAGCACCATCGGCCGGCCGGAGCGCGTCGCTTCCCTCAGATGGTCGATATCGCTCTCCCTGGCGGGCGAGACGATCAGGCCGTCCACGCGCTTGGCGAGCAGCGTGCGGATCGCGGCCTTTTCGGTTTCCGCGTCCTCGCCGGAATTGATCAGGATCACGGTGAAACCCGCCTGGCGGGCAATGTCGGTAATGCCCCGGACCGCGAGGCTGAAGAACGGGTTCTCGATGTCGCCCACCACCACGCCGATGGTACCCGAGCGTCCCGTGGTCATGCTGCGGGCCAGTTCGTTCGGCCGGTAGTTGAGGGCGCGGGCGGCAGTTGTCACGGCTTCGCGCACCCGTTCGCTGACGGTTCCGTATCCGCCCAGCACACGGGCGGCCGTCGCCTTCGAGACGCCCGCCATGCGTGCGACATCGGCCACTGTGACGGACGTGTTTCGGGGCGGCATCTGCTCCATGAGCGGTAGCCTTACAAGAGATGTTGACGATTGGCAAATGGGTCTATAACAATTGGCAAAAGTCAAAGAGACCGGTCTCTTTTAATTTGAGACCGGTCTCTACGACAAGAAGAACAAGTACCACATGCGAACTGCACGGGCCGGGCGGGCGGATAATGCCGCCTTCCGGATGGGACCCGTGCGCCCTGAAGACCTCGCAGACAAGATCACCAGAGGAGACGAAACCAATGCAATTCATCGAAGCCTTCAATGCCCCCTTTGCCCGGATGCGTGCGACCGCCGTCGCGCTTGCCTTCGGCGTTCTGGCCGGTGCCGCAACCCCGGCGCTTGCCCAGGACAATCCGCTCGGCCTCATCGACCCCGCCGTCATCAGCGTCGGCACGATGGGGGACGCCAAGCCCTATGCCTTCACCACCGCCGACGGCAATTTTTCCGGATTTGACATCGAGCTCTTCCTCAACATCGCCGAGCGCCTCGGCTTCAAGAAGGACCAGGTGATCTTCACCGGGCAGGAATTCTCCGCACTCATGCCCTCGGTCGCCAATGGCCGCTTCGATGTCGCGGCGGCCGCCATCGGCACGACCGACAAGCGCAAGGAGACCGTCGATTTTTCCGACGGCTATCTTGCCGGCTTCCTCACCGTGCTGACGCCGGATGCCGGCATCACCGATGCCGCGAGCCTCAAGGGCAAGCGTCTCGGCGTCGTGCAGGGCACGCTGCAGGAAATCTATGCCGAGAAGAATTTCACCGGCGCCGATCTGGTGAAGTTCCCGGACAACAACTCCGCTATCTCCGGGCTCAACAACGGCACGGTCGAAGCCCACTTCCTCGACTACGAGGCGGCCAAGGACTATTCCGCCCGCTATGCCGACCTGAAGGTCGCGGTCAACATTCCGAGCTTCGACGCGCCGGCCGGCTTCGTCATCCGCAAGGGCAATGACGCGCTGCGCGAAGCGCTCAACAAGGCCCTGCACGAAGCCATGCAGGACGGCACCTGGAAGACCCTGCACGAAAAATGGTTCCCCGGCACGCCGATGCCGGATTCGTATCTTCCCAAGCAGTGATGCCGCCTTGCCGGTCCGACCCTGTCGGTCGGACCGGTCTTTCCTCCAAGGGATTTCCTGATGAACTGGCTCGAAAACCTGCGCCGCAGTTTCCTTGACTGGAACGCGATGGCCGAAGTGCTGCCGACCATGATCACCGTCGGCCTGAAGAACACGCTGATCCTTGCGGCCGCCTCGACGGTGCTGGGCGTCGTCATCGGCATGGTGCTCGCCATCATGGGCATTTCCCGCTCGGCCTGGCTGCGCATTCCCGCGCGCCTCTATACCGATATTTTTCGTGGCCTGCCGGCCATCGTCACCATTCTCCTGATCGGGCAGGGCTTTGCCCGCATCGGCCGCGAACTGTTCGGCCCGTCGCCCTATCCGCTCGGCATCCTGGCGCTCAGCCTGATCGCCGGCGCCTATATCGGCGAGATTTTCCGTTCCGGCATCCAGAGCGTCGACCGCGGCCAGATGGAGTCCTGTCGGGCGCTGTCGATGAGCTACGGCCAGGGCATGCGGCTGATCGTCGTGCCGCAGGGCGTGCGCCGCGTGCTGCCGGCGCTGGTCAACCAGTTCATCGGAAACGTCAAGGATTCCAGCCTCGTCTACTTCCTCGGCCTGCTGGCCTCCGAGCGCGAGATCTTTCGTGTCGGGCAGGACCAGGCGGTCGTGACGGGCAATCTTTCGCCGCTGCTTCTGGCCGGCGTGTTCTATCTCTTCGTCACCGTGCCGCTCACCCATGTCGTCAACGCCATCGACAACCGCCTGAGACTGGGAAAGCAGCGTCCTTCGGCCGTGACCAGTGGGCTGGAGGAGGTCAGCGAACTCGACGCCGCCGCGCGCGCCTCCGGGACCGCCTTCAAGGGCGGCAGCCTCGAGGTGCGCAATCTCGGCATGGCCTATGGCGACCTCGATGTGCTCAAGGGCGTCGATCTTTCGGTGAAGCCGGGCAGCGTCACCTGCATCATCGGCCCGTCCGGCTCCGGCAAGTCGACGCTGCTGCGCGGCATCAACCGTCTCGTCGAGCCGAAAAGCGGCGACATCCTGATCGACGGCGAAAGCATCCTGTCGATGAAGCCCGAAACGCTGCGTCGACGGGTCGGCATGGTGTTCCAGCACTTCAACCTCTTCCCCGACCATACGGCGCTCGAAAACGTCATGCTGTCGCTGACCAAGATCAAGGGCCTGCCGAAGGCCGAAGCGGAACGCATCGCCAAGGCGCGGCTCGCCGACGTCGGGCTGGAAAGCCGGCAGCATCACCGCCCCGGCGGCCTTTCGGGCGGCCAGCAACAGAGGGTGGCGATCGCCCGGGCGCTCGCCATGGAACCGGAGGTCATCCTGTTCGACGAGGTGACGAGCGCGCTCGATCCGGAACTGGTCAAGGGCGTGCTCAACCTGATGGCCGACCTCGGCGGTCGCGGCATGACCATGGTCGTCGTCACCCATGAAATGGGCTTCGCCCGCCGGGTCGCCGACCAGGTCGTCTTCATGGACGAGGGGCGCGTGGTGGAAGCCGGCACGCCCGGAGCGATCTTCGACAACCCGCAGAGCCCGCGTCTGCAGCGCTTCCTGGCGGAAGTGCTTTGACGGCGCAGAGGAGGGACCGATGACAGCAAGGATCAGATGGGGCGTGCTCGGCTGCGCCGGCATCGCCGCCAAGGCGGCCATTCCCGCCATCCAGTCCAGCCGCCTCGGCCGGGTCACGGCGATCGCCTCGCGCGATGCCGGCAAGGCAGGGGACATGGCGGCCCGGTTCGGCATCGCCAAGGCCTATGGCCGATACGAGGACCTGCTGGCCGATCCCGAGATCGACGCGATTTACAATCCGCTGCCCAATCATCTGCACGTGCCCTGGACGATCAGGGCGCTGGAACAGGGCAAGCCCGTGCTCTGCGAGAAGCCGATCGCGCTCGACGCCGCCGAGGCCAAGTCGCTGGCCGCCGTGCAGAAATCTACCGGCCTGCCGGTCGCCGAGGCGTTCATGGTGCGTCATCACCCGCAGTGGAAGACGGCGCGGGCGCTGGTTACCGAAGGGCGGATCGGCGAGGCGAGGGCGATCCAGACGATCTTCTCCTACTATCTCGACGACCCCGAGAACGTGCGCAACCGCGCGGATATCGGCGGCGGCGGCCTGTTCGACGTCGGATGCTACGCCATCAACACCGCCCGTTTCCTGTTCGGCGCCGAACCGCTGCAGGCGATCGCCCTTGTGGAGCGGGATCCGGTCTTCGGAACGGACAGGCTGGCGAGCGGGCTCCTGGCCTTTCCGGAGGGCAAGCAACTCGCCTTCACCTGTTCCACCCAGCTTGCGCTGACGCAGAAGGTCACGGTGCTCGGCACGCGCGGACGCCTGGAAATCCCCATTCCCTTCAATGCGCCGGCCGATCAGCCGACCCGGCTGATCCTCGACGACGGTCGCGATCTTGCCGGAGGCGGGCGCGAGGAGATCGCCATCGAGGCGGTCGACCAGTACCGCGAGCAGGCCGACGCCTTCTGCGAAGCCATTCTCACCGGCAAGCCGCTCGACACCGGACTGGAAGATGCGATCGCCAACATGAAGGTGATCGACGCGCTCTTCCGCTCCGCGATCTCCGGCCGCTGGGAACAGCCCTGAGACCTCCCGACCATTTCCATGACCCACCGATCGAAAGACATCCCATGACAGACAACACCATCTCTTCGGCCGTCATCATCGGCGCCGGCATTTTCGGCGTTTCCACCGGCGTTCAGCTCGCCCGCCGCGGCATCAGGGTCACCATCCTCAATGACGGCCCGCCGGCCAACGGCGCGTCCGGCCGTTCGCTTTCCTGGCTGAATTCGGCACGCATGCGCTCGGAGCCCTATCACCGCCTGCGCATGGCCGGCATCGATCGTTACCGCACCCTTTTCGCCAGGCACCCCGACACGGACTGGCTCCGGTTCGACGGCGGCCTGACCTGGGATGCCGACGACGAGCGCAACGAGATCGACGCCGCCTACCGCCACGAGGTTTCGCTGGCCTATGACGCACGGCGCGTCTCGGCAGCCGATGTCGCCGCGGTCACGCCTGGTCTCGACGCAAGGGCGATCACCCGCCAGGGCGCGATCTTCAATCCCGGCGAGGGCTGGGTAGACCTTCCGGCCCTGATCGGCATGCTTCTCGAAGAGTTTTCGGCACTCGGGGGCGTGGTGGTGACGGATCAGGGCGCGGCCAAGGTTCTGGTCGAGGCCGGCCGGGCCGTCGGTGCGGAAACCGCCACCGGCGGACGCTTCCTCAGCGACGCCGTCGTGGTGGCAACGGGGCCGGCGGTGCCGCGCATGGCGGCGGACAGCGGCCAGGTGATCGGCGATGGCACCCCGATTGCCCTGCTGGTGCAGACCAAGCCGTTCTCCCACCCGCTGCGTGCCGTCCTCAACACCCCGCGCGTGGCCGTGCGGCCTGCGCCCGGCGGCACCTTCTCGCTGGATGCCGACTGGGCCGCGGACGAAGGCGTGAAAGCGCGTCCCGACGGCGGCTACGACATCGACGAAGCCGTGGTGGAGGCGCTGCTGGCGGAGGCGGCCAGGGTGATGGAGGGCAATCCGAGGCTCGAGGTCGCCTCCGTCGGCGTTGGCGGCAAACCGATCCCCGGCGACGGCGAACCCGTGGTCGGTGCGCTCAAGGCCATCCCGGGCTATTACGTTGCCTTCAGCCACAGCGGCGCGACGCTCGGCCTGATCGTCGGCGAACTGCTCGCCTACGAGGTGGCGACCGGCCAGGAACATCCGATGCTCGCGACCTTCCGGCCGGAGCGGTTTGCCTCACGGTAGGTAGAGGAACGCCGCGGAGGAGGCTGTCGAAGGTGATCGCGACGCGGCCGAGGGGGCACGCTGACGCGGCCCGTCAGGTGGCGATCCGGCGCTGCTGCCAGTCCTTGTAGGGCGCCAGCAACTGGCCGGGGAAGCGATCCTCGATGGCCGTCTCGACCAGGGCGATCTGGGCGAACACGTCGCTGCCGTCGCGCTCGTCCGGGCGGATCTCCTCGCTTTCGTCCTCTAACCGCTGCATGGTTTCGAACAGTTCGTCCTCGGTCATCTGCGCGAGGCGGTCCGCAAAGTCCGCGGCATCGAAATCGGCTGGATCTGGCATGTCGTCACTCCTTCTTGGCTATCCTCGTCGCGGCACCGCGGCGGGAATGCAGTTGCTCATGGCCGGTATCGCTCGGCCCGGCGGTCATCCGTCATCGAGCTCGACCCAGACTGGGGCATGGTCGCTGGTGTGGTCCCAACCCCGCACGCTCTTGTCGACTCCGCAGGCGGCCAGCCGGTCCCTCAGCGAAGGGCTGAGCAGGAAGTGGTCGATGCGAAGGCCGGCATCGCGGGCGAAGGCGTTTCGCAAGTATTTCCAGAAGGTATAGATGCGCTCGTCGGGATGGAGGCTGCGGACGGTATCGGTCCAGCCCATGGCGACCAGTTCGGCGAAGGCTTGCCTGACTTCCGGCCGGAACAGCGCATCGTCGCGCCACCGCTCGGGCGCGTAGACGTCCAGATCCGTCGGCATGACGTTGAAGTCGCCGACCAAGGCGACCGGCACGTCGAGTTCCAGCAGATCCGTTGCGTAGGCGTGCAGGCGTTCGAACCAGCGAAGCTTGTAGTCGAACTTCGGCCCCGGCGCCGGGTTGCCGTTCGGCAGATAGAGACAACCGATCAGCATGCCGTCGATCGCCGCCTCGATATAGCGGCTGTGGCTGTCGTCGGGATCGCCCGGCAGGCCCCGCCTGGTCAAAAGCGGCTCCTGGTCGCGGGCGAGAATGGCGACGCCGTTCCACGACTTCTGACCGTGCCAGATAGCGCCATAACCGGCGCGTTCGATTTCGCGACGGGGGAACTTGTTGTCAGGCGCCTTCAGTTCCTGCAGGCAAACGACATCCGGCCTTGCCTCGTCCAGCCACCGGAGAAGCACGTCGAGGCGGCCGTTGATGCCGTTCACATTGTAGGTGGCGATCTTCACCGGCGTTGTGGTCAGTCCTTACGATCGCCCTTGTCGCCCTGGCCCGGCTTTGCCTCGTGCTTGGCGTCATGGCGCGCGTCGCTCGACAGGGAGCGGGACACGTCCACGCTTTCCTTGAACTTGCCGTCCTCGTCGCGGCGGACATAGCGCTTGTCGGTGCCCGTATCGATCAGTTCGCGTTTGCTCATGGTTTTTCTCCATCGTGGTTGCTGAAGGAGAAACGCGCGTCGGCCGCAAAAGATGCATCGAAAATCGTCGATCCGAACAGGAGGCCGAGGCAGTGGGGCATTGCGGGGCAACGTCCAACGGATCACGCTCCGCGGTCACATTTTTTCCGGCGACTGCTCTTGAATCCGAAATCGGCAAAAACCAGATTTTTCGCCGCCAGCCGCTGAGGACGGGGCTGGCCTTGCTCGAAGCGCGCTCGCTGCGCGCTTCCGTACCCATGTTGCTTCAAGGAGGATATGGCTATGGCAACATCTTACGACTATGCACCGCTTTTCCGCTCGAGCGTCGGCTTCGACCGGATCTTCAATCTCCTCGAAAACGCCCAGCGTGCCCGCTCGATCAGCGACTGGCCGCCCTATGACATCGTCAAGACCGGTGACGACAGCTACCGCATTTCCGTCGCCGTGGCCGGGTTCTCGCAGGACGATCTCGACATCACCTTCCAGTCCAACCTTCTGACCGTGACCGGCAGGAGGCAGGAAAGCGCTTCGGAAGGCTACCTGCATCGCGGAATCGCCGACCGGCCCTTCGAACACCGGTTCGAGCTCGCCGACCATGTTCGGGTCAGCGGCGCCGACTTCAGGAACGGTCTCCTGTCGATCGATCTCGTGCGGGAGATCCCGGAGGAAATGAAGCCTCGCAAGATTTCCATCCAGAGCGACCCGGCTCTGTCGTCGGCGGCCGCCCCGGCGCAGATCGAAGCGCCCAGGGCCGCCTGAGCGGCGTGCATGAACGCGAGCAATAGCCAGGAGGGCGCCGCCGGCACGACGGCGCCTTTGCGGCCTTCCGGGTTGGAAAGGAGCGTGCGATGAAACCCGACATATTCAAGGAACCTGTGCGCATTCTGGTTGGCCTCGGCTTTCCGGCGGAGGTGCGCGGCGTACTGGATGCCTACCGACATCTGTGCGAATGGCCCGTCTCGCTGCGGGACGCCGCCCATGCGGTTGCGCTCAAGGCTTGCGGCGCTGCATTGCGCGGCGAGATCGAAGCGGAGACCGCCCGCGGGCTGTTCGCCGCCTTCGCCGAAAAGCACGATCTGATCGCGCCGGAGGGCGCCGCTGCCGTCGCATCGCGTGGTCTCGGCGCTGAATTGACGGCCCGACTTGAGAGTCGATTGCGCCCGTAAGCGCTCGGTATGGCGATGCCCTCGACAGCCGCTTGACATTTAGTTAGGTGCCTAACATTATTGTCTGGTACCTAACGAAATAAGAGGGCGTCATGGATGAAACCAGCCATTCAGAGCATGAGTCGATCGGGGCCTGGGTCAAGCGCTGCTATTTCGCCGGCCGGGCCCTGATGGAGGCGACCCTTCGCCCCTACGGCATCGGCTCCACCCAGTGGTATGTGCTTTGGCATCTGGCGCGTTGCGGGCCGACCATGCAGCGCGACCTGGTCGCGGCTCTCGACGTCGAAAGGGCGACCCTGAGCGGGATCGTGACGACGCTCGTCGGCAAGGGCCTGATCTGCCAGGTGGCCGACGAGCGCGATCAACGTCAGCGCCTTCTGAAGCTGACGCCCGACGGCCAGAGACTGTGGGACGAGCTTCCCGATCTCACCTTCATCCACAAGGCAGCGTTCGACGGCATTGATGACGATGCGGTCGCTGCCGCGATTGCCGTCTTGAAGACCGCCACCGCCCGGCTGAACGGCCTGATCGGCAAGGGAGATCCCGCATGACCGTGCTGATCACCGGCGCCACAGGCCTTGTCGGCGCGCGCCTTCTGCCCCGTCTCGTGGAAGCAGGCTTCGACTGCCGTGCGCTCGTGAGGGACGGAAAGCCCACGCCTGCCGGTTCGGCGACGGTGCGAGGCGACCTTCTCGACCCCGCCTCGCTCGTCAAGGCGGTGGAAGGAGTATCGGCGATCATCCATCTCGCCGCGGTTTTCCGGACGCCGGACACCGAGATGATCTGGAAGATGAACGTCGAAGGTACGCAGAACCTGATTGCCGCGGTCAAGGCGCATGCGCCGCTCGCGCGCTTCATCATGGCCAGCACCAGCAATGTCTACAATGCCGACACGCCGCAGCCCGGTCGCGAGGACGACGGGGCGGAACCGCAACAGGCCTATCCGGCGAGCAAGCTGGTGGCGGAGAATGCGCTGCGGCAAAGCGGGCTGGTCTGGTCCATACAGCGGTTCGGCTTCGTCTACGGCGACAGTGACGGCCATCTGGAAGCCTTGCCCAAGCTCGTTGCGAATGCGCACTGGCATCCGGCCCAGAAGATGAGCATGGTTCACCATCGGGATATTGCGACAGCCATGATGCTGGCCCTGAAGGGGGCGATGGACGGGCGGGTCGTCAACATAGTCGACGACGCGCCGACCTCCCTCTATGAACTCGCCGCACTCATCGGCGAGGAACCAAGTCCCTCCTCGGCGCCTTTGGCAAATCCGTGGTGGCTGCATGTCGATGGTTCGCTTGCGCGTCGTCTTGGCTTTCGCCCGACGGTCCGCACGGTCCATCAGGCCGCGGAGGACGGTCTACTCTGACCGGGTTGGCCGCGCCGTGTCCCTTGCGGCGTGTTCTTGACGGGAGTGAGAGCGATGGACGAGGAATTCTTCACGCGCGATGCCGTTGCGGTCGCCGCGGATCTGCTCGGCGCGTGTCTCCTGGTGCACGGTGTCGGCGGCGTGATCGTCGAGACCGAAGCCTACCGCCAGGACGACGAGGCTTCACACAGCCATCGCGGGCCGACGCGCGCCAATGCCGCGATGTTCGGGGCGCCCGCCCGTGCCTATGTCTACCGCTCCTACGGTCTGCACTTCTGCTTCAACATCGTCTGCGAGACCGGTAGCGCGGTGCTCATTCGCGGCCTTCAGCCGACCCACGGCCTCGAGACCATGGCGCTGCGCCGCGGCCTTGCCGATCCGCGTCGGCTCTGTGCCGGGCCCGGCAATCTCTGCAAGGCGCTGGGCGTGACGAAGCTGATGGACGGCATGCCGATCCTCTCTCCCCCTTTCTCGCTCGCCGTGGCTGCGGAGAAGCCTTCCATCGTCAGCGGTCCGCGCATCGGCATCAGCAAGGCGGTCGACCTGGCCTGGCGCTTCGCCGTCGAAGGTTCGCCCTATCTGAGCAAGCCCCTCCGGCCGGCGGAGCGGTGACCGAGCCGCGCGCCGGCTTTTGAAGCGTGCATTCCATCGAAGGACCATGAAAGACCGGCGTGCTGCCTGTTCCAGGTGCAGTGCGGGTCGCCGCTTGCCGTGCCCAGGACCAGTTCGGCGCGCCCTGAGAGGAGGAAATGCGTCTCATCCTGGACCTGACTAAACCGACCAGACGAACGCTGATGCATCCTCGATTTTCATATTGTATTATTGTCATTATGTGCTAGAGAAGGAGCATGCTGAGTGGGTCGTCCGGGAGGAGGGTTCCACATGCCAACAACCGGGAGGGGGCGTTGAGGAGAGGCACCACAACAGTCGATCGCGTTCGCGCCGGGCGCGAGGCGCCGGAAGCGGGTCACCGGCGGTGCCCCCGATGAGGCGGCACCTTTCCGGCTTCAATCAGGAGAAGGTGGTCTTCCTTCTCTTCGTGTTGATTTTCGCGATATTTTCCATCGCCTTGCCGGGCTTTCTCAATACGCAGAATCTGGTTCTGCTGATGCAGGGCGTCTCGGTGCTGGGCATTCTCAGCACCGGCATGTGCATCGTCGTCATCGGACGGGGCATCGACCTGTCGATGGTTGCCACGATGGCGCTGTCCGTTGCCTGGGCGCTGCAGCTGAATGCGGAGGGTGTCAGCCTGCCCGTGGCGCTGGCCATCGGGCTCGGCAGCGCGCTTCTGGTCGGAACGATCAACGGCCTGCTGATCGCCTATGCGGAGATCCCGCCGCTCTTCGCCACGCTGGCGACGGGCGCCTGCGTCTACGGCTTCGGGCGCTTCAGCCTTATTCACTCCGACCTTGTCTATGTGACGCCTGCCGTCGGCGGATTGGTCGAGCTCGGCCAGGGTCGTCTGCTCGGCATCCCCATGCCGGTGATCGCCTTTGCCGTGATCGCGTCACTGGTCGCGGCGCTCCTGCATTTCACCAAGTTCGGCCGGTTCAGCTATGCGGTCGGCGACAACTACGCCACCGCCCGAGTCTCGGGCGTGCCGGTCCGCCACGTGCTCGTCGGCCAGTATTTTCTCAGCAGCCTCGTCGCCTTCGTCGCCGGCCTGACCCAGGCGATGACGGTCAGCAGCATGAACACGCGCATCTCCGACACGCTGCTGATCTATGACGTCATCCTCGTCGTGGTGCTCGGCGGCGTCGGATTGAGCGGCGGGCGCGGGGGCATCCGCAATGTCGTCGTCGGCACGCTGCTGATCGGGACCTTCCTCAACGGCATGACCATCATGGACGTCCAGTACACCATGCAGAACGCCATCAAGGCGGCGATCCTTCTGGTCGCCATCACCATCGACACGATCATCAATCCCCGAGACGAGCAGACGTCCCAGCACGGCGACATCTGACCGACCCGGTCATGCGACCAATGAGAATAAACGGAGGAGAGGATAATGTTTTCACTTGCCAAGTCTGAAATACGCTCACTCTATCGCCGAGCGCTGACGCTCGGTGCTGTCGCCGGCATCGCCGGTCTGACGGCCTGGTCGGTGCCGACCGCCGTGCATGCGGAAGGGTTGGAGGACCCGACGCTTGCGCCCTATCTCGAAGCCTTCAAGGGCAAGAAGATCGGCTATGTGCCGTTTTCGATGAGTTTCGACCTCGCCAAGGGCTGGCTTGCCGGCATGCAGAAGCAGGCCGACGAGCTCGGCTACGAAATCATCGTGCGCGATCCGAACTGGAACACCGACGTTGGTTCGCAGGCGATGAGCCAGCTGATCAACGAGAAGCCGGATGTCATCGTCTACATGAACCCTGACCTGCAGTCCTACGCTAAGATCCTCAAGAAGGCCAAGGAAGCGGGCATTCAGCTGGTCGCGGTCAATCTGAAGTCGGTCGTGCCGACCCATTACATCGGCGAGGACTGGCAGCTGAACGGGCGCGCCGAGGCCGAATACATCGTGTCGAAATGCGGCGAAGGCTCCGGCCGTTCGGGCAAGGTGGCCCTCCTGCAGGGCATTCTGACCTCCGCCGCCAGCGCCTACCAGCTGAAGGGCGTCATGGACGTCTTTGAAAAGCATCCGGAGATCAAGGTCGTCTCGAACCAGTCGGCGAACTGGGATGCCGGCAAGGCCCACGAGATCACCCAGACCGTGCTGCAGCAGAATCCGGACCTTTGCGGCATTGTCGGCTTCTGGGACGGCATGGACATCGGCGCCGGTGCAGCCGCCAAGGAAGCCAATCTCAAGGAGCCGGTCTATGTCGTGACGTCGGGTGGCGGCGCCAAGGAAGCGGCCTGCGACAAGCTGATGGACGGCACCTATTCCGCCTATATGAGCTACGACGTCCGCACCATGGCGCACGACATCAACACGGTCATCAAGATCCTGCTGCAGTCCAAGCCGCCGGTGGACATGCCGGCCTTCAGCCTGCCGACACAGATGGTCATGCTGACGAAGGACAACCTGACGCCTTCGTCGTGCTGGGTGATGGACGACTTCAAGTAATCCGCTCTGCGGTCCTCCCGTGAACCGGGCCGTCTGCGGACGGCCCGGTTCATTCCCGGCTATTTTCGAAAAGCGGCTGTCATGGATACGACCACATCAACATCATCGCGACCGTCGAGCCGCGCCCCGGACGTGCCGGCGGCCAGCTTCGCCGACGCGCTCGTCCGGCTCCGGCACCGGTGGATCCCGACCCATGTCGTCGGCGAACTCATGTCCAAGTCCTGGATCGACAACATCGTTCCGGCGGCGATCCTCATCCTGATCGTCGTGGTCTTCGGTTCGATCGTCCCCAACTTCTTCCTGCCCGCCAACGTCTCGGACGGCACGCGGCAGATCGGGGAACTCGGCTTCGTCGTGCTCGGCATGATGATCGTGGTGGTGGGCGGCGGCATCGATCTCAGCGTCGGCTCGAATTTCGCCATGGGCAATCTTTTGGCGCTGGCGCTGACCAATATCTTCGATCTGCCCGTCGGGATCGTCTTTGTCGCCGTCGTCGCGGCCTGCTCCTTCATCGGGCTGATCAACGGCCTGCTCATCGGCGTGCTGAAGCTGCGCGCCTTCCTGACCACGCTCGTCATGCTGATCGGGCTGCGGGCCCTGGTCGATACGCTGCTGTTGACTTACGCGCTGCAGATCTCGGCCGGCTACTATGATTCTGCCGTTTGGGACTTCTTCGGCTCCGGCAATATCCTCGGTATTCCCGTCAGTTTCGTGCTCTTCATCGTGGCCGCCATTCTGATGCATGTCGTCGTCAGCCGGACCCGGCTCGGCTGGCATGTCATGGCGGTCGGTGGCTCGCGCCGGTCGGCCCACAATGCCGGTATCGCGGTGCGCTACACGGTGTGCCTCACCTATGTGATTTCCGGTGCCTTTTGCGGCATCTCGGCCTTCTTCTACGCGGCACGGCTCGGCAATGGCGGCTCCTATCCGGGCGTCGGCATGGAGGTCCTGGCCCTGACGGCGGTGATCGTCGGCGGGATCAGCCTCGGCGGCGGCCGCGGCTCGGTGGCCAAGGCCGTGATCGGCACCATGATCGTGCAGATCATCAGCCTGGCGGTGGTGCAGCTCGGCCTGCAGAGCGGCGCCGGCCAGCTCGTGCTTGGCCTGATCCTGCTGGCGGCGATCGGCTTCGATGTGCGCTGGGTCAAGAACCGCGACAAGATCCTCTCGCGGGTCTACATGTCGCCCACCTATTTCGCCCTTCCGTCCCCACCGTCCACCGAAGCCAGCTCGGGCTCGCCCTTCGCGGCGAACGACCGCCTCGGCAAGGTCGACATTCACGGGGAGGGGCAGCTCGACGGTCCCGAGGACGTCGTCTTCGACAGCGCCGGCAACCTCTATTGCGGCGATCGGCTCGGCAACATCATGCGGCTCGACGGTCCCGACCACAAGGAGGCCCGCATCTTCGCGCATATCGGCGGCCATCCGCTCGGCATGGCGATCGACCGCGACGACAATATCGTGGTCTGCGTCGGCGGCATGGGGCTTTACCGCGTTCGCCAGGACGCCACCGTCGAAAAGCTCACCGATGAGACCAATCGCTCGCTGCTGTCGATCATCGACGATTCCCGCCTGCGCCTGACCGACGATTGCGACATCGCCCCCGACGGCCGCGTTTTCTTCAGCGAGGCGACCACCCGCTTCGACATGGCAAGCTGGCCCTCGGATGCGCTGGAAAGCCGGCCGAGCGGGCGCATCGTCTGCTACGACCCGGCGACGAAGACCACGAAGACGGTGGCGCGCAATCTGACGTTCCCGAACGGCATCACCCTGAGCTACAACAACCAGTCGATCCTGTTTGCCGAAAGCTGGGCCTGCCGCATCAGCCGCTACTGGTTCGACGGCCCGAAGGCGGGAACGGTCGAGCACGTGCTCGGAAACCTGCCGGGCTACCCGGACAACATCAACCGGGCGAGCGACGGCACCTACTGGCTGGCCCTGATGGGCATGCGCTCGCCCGCCCTTGACCTCGCCCTGCGCATGCCCGGTTTCCGCAAGCGCATGTCGCGGGAGATCTCGATCGATGAGTGGCTATACCCGAACATCAACACCGGCTGCATCCTTCGCTTCAACGAACAGGGCGAAGTGCTTGAGAGCCTTTGGGACAAGACCGGAGCCAATCACCCGATGATCACCTCGATGCGGGAGCACAGGGGCCGGCTCTATATCGGTGGTATCTTCAACAATCGCATCGGCAGTCTGAAGCTCGACGGCGTCGACGAGAGCTGGACCGGGCCATCGAGCTACTGGGGGCGCGCGTGATCGGCATCCTGAACCGCCTGCTGCGCCGCGACGGCGCGACCGTCCCTTCCATGGACGGGGTCCTGCGGCCCAATGCCCTGCTGGAAAAAGCGACGGTGCTGGCCACTGTCGCCGAGCCGGACAATCTCGTGACGGTGGGCGACGCTCTCGTCTTCTCCAGCGGGCAGGGCATTTTCCGTCTTTCGTCCGGCGGCTTGTCGTCGCTCATTTACGACTGCGGCGCGCCCGTCACGGCTTTGGCGTCCGCCCCGGACAGTTCGCTTGCCGCCGGCATTACCGCCACCGGCATACGGCTGTTCGGCGGCGCCCATGACGGATTGCTTCTCCGCCACATCGGCCCGCGCCCGGCCAGGGGGCCGACCGCACTCGCGTTCGGCGATGCCGATACGCTGTTCGTCTGCCTGGGCTCGGCCCACAACGAAGCGGAGGAATGGCAGCGCGACCTGATGGAGCAGCGCTCCTCCGGTTCCGTCTGGAAGGTCGACCTGAAGACGCGAGCCGCGACCTGCATCGCCGACGGGCTCGGCTTCCCGAACGGAATTCTCGTCCGGGGCGAGGGGGTCGTGGTCTCCGAGAGCTGGAATCACCGGCTCCTGCGCTTCGACGGCACGGGCGGGCGGCCGCGCCCGCAGATCGTGCTCGAGGACCTGCCCGGCTATCCGGGCCGCCTGTCGGCCGCGGCCGATGGCGGCGCCTGGCTGGCGGTGTTCGCGCCGCGCAGCCAGCTGATCGAATTCGTGTTGCGCGAGCGGCCCTATTGCACGCGCATGCTGCGCGAGATCCCGAAGGAACTTTGGATCGCGCCGAGCCTGCGCTCCGGCCGCTCCTTCCGCGAGCCGATGCAGGGCGGCGCGGTGAGGGTGCACGGGATCTTCAAGCCCTGGGCGCCGACGCGTTCCTATGGCCTCGCCATTCGCCTCGACCACGATCTGCAGCCGCTCCGCTCGTTCCACAGCCGGGCCGACGGAACGCGGCACGGCCTCGTCAGCATCCAGGAATGGCGCGGCGGAATGGTCTTCGCCAGCCGGGGCGACGGCGTGCTCGGTGCCCTTTCGCCCGATGGGCTCACTCTCGCGGACGCAGCACAATGACGCCTTTGCTCGAACTCAGGAACATCACCAAGGAATATCGCGGCGTGCCGGCCATCGCCGACGTGTCGATCGTGCTGGAAGCGGGCCGGGTGCATGCGATCCTCGGCGAAAACGGCGCCGGCAAGTCGACGCTGACGAAAATGATGGCCGGCGCCGTGACGCCGACGCGCGGCGAGATTCTGCTCGACGGACAGCCGATCTCGCTGTCGTCGCCGGGCGACGCGCTGCGGCACGGCATCGCCATGGTCTTCCAGGAGACGAGCCTCGTGCCGTCGCTGACCGTGGCGCAGAACCTGTTCCTCGGTGACGAGAAGGTGTTCAACCGGCTGCGCGGCCTCTACATCGCGGCCCAGCAATTCCTCCAGTCGCTCAACTTCCCGGTCGATCCGACCGCCAACGTCTCGACGCTCGGGGCGGCGCAGCGGCAGATGGTGGAGATCGCGCGCGCGGTGCGCAAGAACGCGCGGCTGATCATCTTCGACGAACCGACCGCGACTTTGACGCCGGAAGAAAAGCATCATTTCTTCGAGCTGATCGAGCGCCTCAAGGAACGTAACGTCTCGATCGTCTTCATCTCGCACGCGCTGGAAGAGGCGCTGGCGATTTCCGACAGGATCACCGTCTTGCGCGACGGCCAGCACGTCGTCACCGACGACACGGCGAAGTTCGACCGTGACATCATCATTCGCTCGATGGTCGGCCGGACGCTGTCGAGCCAGCTCTACGATCGTCACGCAGGCCGTCCCGCGCGCGCCTACGGTCGCAAGGTGCTGAGCGTGCAGAACCTGTCGATGGGGCGGCTGGTGCGCAACACGTCCTTTTCCGTCTATGCCGGCCAGATCACGGGGGTGTTTGGCCTGATCGGCTCGGGGCGCACGGAATCCTTCAAGGTCGTCTCCGGCGTGGCCAAACGCAATTTCTTCCACGGCGGCATCGTCCGCCTGATGGGCCAGGCAGTGCGCTACCGGATTCCTCGGCCGGCGGTCAGGGCAGGGATTGCCTATGTCACCGAGGATCGCAAGACCGAGGGTATTTTCGAGACGATGTCGATCGCCGAGAGCATCCATATCGGCGCCATGGCGGCCGACAGGGGAGGGTCCTGGCTGGTCAGCCGCAGCAAGATGCGCGAGCTTGCCGACCGGTGGAGTGCCGCGTTGTCGATCCGCTCGATCGATTCCAACGCGCGTGTGCTCGAGCTTTCCGGCGGCAACCAGCAAAAGGTGGTGATCGCCAAGGCGCTGGTGCAGGATCCCCGCATCGTCATCTTCGACGAGCCGACCCGCGGCGTCGATGTCGGCGCCATCGCCGAAATTCACGAGATCATCAACAAACTCGCCGACCAGGGCTTGGCCGTGGTGGTGATCTCCTCCTACCTGCCCGAAGTGCTCAATCTTTCGGACCGCATTCTGGTCGCGCGCCAGGGACGAATCGTCGAGGAATTCGCAATGGACGAGGCGACCGAGGAGAAGATCATGTACGCGGCGGTCCACTGAAGGCCGCGCCCGTCCCGGGCCGCCGCTGGTGTTTCAATCGCAGTCGGCTAACAGTCATTTTAATATTGTATTATTGTCATAACGTGGTAGAAGACCTTAAGCGCTCCGAAAAGCTGGCGCATCAAGAATTCAGGGAGGTCGGAGGAATGTTGACGGGATTGCGCGCGATCGTGACCGGCGGTGCCAATGGCATAGGACGCGCGATCGTCTCCGACCTGATCGGCCGCGGTGTCCAGGTCGGCGCCCTCGATATCGACGGCAAGGGCCTGCGCAGCATGGCCGGCGAGGCGGAGGAGGGACGGCTCGTTCCCCTCGAATGCGACGTCAGCGATCGTCTGGCCGTCGCACGGGCGGTCAATGATTTTGCCGCCGATGGCGGGCTCGACATTCTCGTCAACAATGCCGTCGCCTTTCACTATGCCGAACTGGCCGTCTTCCCCGAGGACAAGATCGACCGCATGCTCAACGTCGGCCTCAAGGGCACGTTCTGGGCGACGCAGGCCGCCACTCCCCATCTCGAACGGAGTGGCAATGCCAGCATCGTCAACCTGTCCTCGATGGCTGTCTCGATCGCGATCTCCACCGCCTCGGTCTACACCTCTATCAAGGGCGCGCTCGACGCGTTGACCCGCCAACAGGCGGCGGAACTCGGGGCCAAGGGCATTCGCGTCAACGCCGTCGCGCCGGGTTCGGTGCGCACGCCCGGGGCGGAGGCGGTGATCACCGATCGCGGCTGGGCGGAGCGGGAGTCGAAGTCGCTGCTCGGCCGCCTGGCCGAGCCCGAGGACGTGGCGCGCGCCGTCGCCTTCCTCGTGTCTGCGGATGCACGCTGCATCACGGGTGTTTCCCTCAAGGTCGACTGCGGCATGTCGATCCGGGGTGTGTAAAGGGTTTGATCGCCCCTGACGCTGCGAGCGTCGCGACGGGGCGGTCTGGTGGTTGGCGAGGATCGGATTTCCGAGAGAACGCCGGACAGATGGGAGCGAGGACAATGGCCGATACCACTTTACTGACGGCGCTGGTTCGCCAGGCAAGGGGCAAGACCGATTTCCCCCGCGAGGCGGTGGACAAGGCGGTGACCTGCCTTGCGGATTTCCTGTCCTGCGCCATCGAGGCGGCGGATCTGCCCTGGAGCCGCCAGTCGTTTGCGCTGGCGTCCGGCAGGCCGGGCGCGTGCGTCGTCGTCGGCGAGGCCGGCCGCTTCAATGCCGAAGACGCAGCCTTTGCCAATGCGGTGCGCGGCCATGGTCTCGTGCGCGAGGACATGCATGCCGGCAGCATTTCCCATATGGGCGTCGTCATCTGGCCGGTTCTTCTGTCGCTTGCCGGTGAAAACCCGGCGCTGAAAGCCAATGTGCTGCATGCTGCGATTGCCGGATATGAGATCGGCGGCCGCATCGGGCGCGCGCTGATGACGCCGGAGATGGCGCGGCTCTTCCGCCCGACCGGTCTCGTCGGCCCTCTTTCCGGCACGCTCGCCGGCGCCATGCTGCTCGGTCTCGACGAGGCGCAGACGGTCAATGCGCTGGCGCTGGCCGTGAACACGGCGGGCGGTCTCAACGAATGGCCGCACAGCGGCGCCGACGACATGTATTTCCATCCCGGTTTCGCGGCCCGCAATTCGCTGACGGCGCTGCGGCTGGCTCAATCCGGGGCGAGGGGCTCTTCGACCGCGCTGGAAGGCGTGGCCGGCCTCTTCGCCGCCTTCGGCCGGACCTCGCTTCCCTATCGCCCGGAACTCTATCCCAACGGCGATCTCGAGATCATGGCCGTCTTCAACAAGGAGGCGCCCGCCTGCAATTTCGCCCAGTCGCCCTGCCAGGTCGCCCTGGCCGCTTCGCGCCGCATGGCCGCGGGGGACGACATCCATAGCATCCATCTCTCCACGTATGACGCGGCGCTCAACTATCCCGGATGCAATTACCGCGGGCCGTTCGAGACGCCGCTCCAGGCCAAGATGAGCATCTTCTTCGGCATGGCCGCGACGCTGGCGCGCGGCGAGATCGCCGAGTCGAACTATGCCCTTCTGTCGGATGCCCGGATCGCCGAACTCATCGGTCGCACGACGATCACCGTCGATGCCGGACTGAACGAAGCCTTCCCGGCAAAACAGGGAGCCAGGCTTCGCATCGAAACCGTGCAGGGCCACGTGATCGAGGAGGCGCTGGACGATGTCCGCTCAGCCTCGCCCGCCCTGGTTCTCGAACGGCTGCTCGATGCGGCCGGCAAGCGGCTCGGACAGTCCGAACGGGCGAACATCGCCGAGGCCCTGCGTGGCATGGGCGATGGAAAGGTCGATGCCGCAGGGCTTGCAGCGCTGGCTGCATTGACCGGCACACTGGCAGGGGAGCGGGCGGCGTGAGCGATTTCCAGATCTTCGTAGAGAACGTGTTGCAGCTTCTGGTGACTGGCATTCTTGTCGGGGCCATCTACGGCATGATGTGCGTCGGCCTCGCCATGATCTTCGGGATCATGCGGGTGATCAACTTCGCCCAGGGCGATTTCATGATGGTCGGCATGTATGCGACCTATTTCGTCTTCAGTGCCCTTGGCTTCCAGACCGTGTTCGGCAGCGTGCTCGGCCCGTACCTGTCGGTCGTTGCCGCCGCGCCCGCCATGTTCCTGTTCGGCTGGCTGATCCACCGCTTCCTCATCCGTCGGGTGACCGGCAGGCGCTCCACCGGAATGGAAGGGGACGGCCACTATGCCCAGCTCATCCTGACGCTCGGTGTCGCCCTGATCCTTCAGAACGGCGCGATGATCCTGGTCGGTGCCGATCTCGTCTCCATCCGCACGCCGCTGTCGAGCGAGGCATGGGTGCTGGAGCCGTTCGGCGAAAGCCTGCCCGCGCTGCTGTTCTTCAACAAGTCCCGCGTCTTTGCCGCGCTGTTTTCGGCGGTGGTGATCGCCGGTCTCTGGCTTCTCATCCAGCGGACCTTCCTCGGCAAGTCGCTCCGCGCGGCCGCCGACAACGCGGAAGCCGCGACCTATATGGGAATCGACGTCGACCGCTCGCACCGCGTCGCCTTCGCGGTCGGTACGGCGGTCACGGCCATGGCCGGCGGGCTCCTGGCGATGAACTATCCCTTCAGCCCGTTCGTCGGCCTCGAATACGTGATCATCATGTATGCCGGCGTCGTGCTCGGCGGCATCGGCAGCGTGATCGGCGCCTTCTGGGGCGGGATGATCATCGGCCTCGTCCAGCAGTTCTCGACGCTGGTCCTGCCCACCCAGCTGCAGAACGCGACCATCTTCGTCTGCTTCCTGCTCGTGGTGATGCTGCGGCCGCAGGGGCTGTTCGGCCGGAACGTGGAGCGGACCTGATGATCAAGCGCATCATGACGAAATCCCTCGGGGTGTTCCTCGCCCTGGCGCTGGCCTATCTCGTGCTGGCCGTCTTCGTGACCAATTCCTATTACCAGCTCATCCTGACGCTGGTGCTGATCTGGGCGGTCTTCGGCCTCAGCTGGAACATTCTGAGCGGCTATACCGGCCTCATTTCCTTCGGCCATGCGAGCTTCTTCGGCATCGGCGCCTTCGCAACCGTACTGGCGCAGATCTATCTGTCGCTGTCGCCCTGGATCATGTTCTTCGTCTCGGGCCTCATCGGAGCGGCCGTGGCGCTGATCATCGGCCTGCCGACCTTCCGTCTGCGGGGGCACTACTTCGCACTCAGCATGCTCGCCTATCCGCTGGCGCTGATGTATGTCTTCCTCTGGCTCGGTTTTCCCGAGGTCAGCGTGCCCCGCGTCCACGACAATCCCGCCGCCTACATGCAGTTCTCCGACGGGCGCGTCTACACGCTGATCGCGATGATCTTCCTCATTGCGGTGGTGGTGCTGTCGAAAGCGATCGAGAATTCGCGGTTCGGCATGGCGCTGATTGCCATCAAGCAGAACGAGGCTGCCGCCGAAGCCGCAGGCATCGATGCGCTGCGCTGGAAGCTCAAGGCGATCGCGCTCAGCGGTGCCATCGCGGCCATGGCCGGATCACTCTACGCCGTCGTCATCCTCGTCATCACGCCGCAATCGGTGTTCGGCATGCTGGTCTCGGCGCAGGCGCTGACGGTCACCATGTTCGGCGGCATCGGCACGGTCTGGGGACCGCTGATCGGCGCCGGTTTCCTGATCCCGATCGCGGAGATCCTGCATGCCGAACTCGGCCATCTGCTGCCGGGCATCCAGGGCGTCGTCTATGGCCTGGCGATCGTCGTGCTTACCATCCTCGCACCGGAGGGCATGTTCTGGAAGGCGCGCGACTGGGTGCGTTCGTCCCGCGGCCCGCAGAAGGGCGAGACGGAGCTGGTGGCTTCCCCGGCCGTCACAGAAGCCCTGCCGGTTCAGCCCGCGGCGCGCGAAATCTCGTCTGACGTGGTACTCGACGTGCGCAACGTCTCGAAGAATTTCGGCGGCCTGAAGGCGGTCCAGGACGTCAGTTTCACGGTCAATCGCGGCATGATCCTTGGGATCATCGGCCCTAACGGGGCGGGCAAGACGACGCTGTTCAACATTCTGAACGGTTTCCAGTTTCCGTCCGAGGGCGAGGTGATCGTCGGCGGCCGCGACATGGCGCGCCGCAGGCCGCACGAACTCTGCCGGGCCGGCGTCGGCCGCACGTTCCAGATCATGCGCCCTTTCACCCGCATGAGCGTCCGCGACAATGTGAGGGTGGGCAGCTATGTGCGAGCCGCCAGCGAAGAGGACGCGGCCCGCATCGCCGACGACGCCCTTGCGCAGGTCGGCCTTGCCGAGATCGCCAACCGTCTCGCCGGCGAACTGAGCACCAAGGATCTCCGGCTGATGGAACTGGCGCGCGCGCTCGCCGGCCAGCCACACATCCTGCTGCTCGACGAAACGCTGGCGGGGCTCGGCCGCGAGGAGGCGGTCGAGGTCGTCGACGTCATCAAGCGCCTGTCGGCATCCGGTATCACCGTTGTGATCATCGAACACACCATGCACGCCATGGTGCATCTGGTGGACCGTTTTCTGGTGCTCGACCACGGCCAGGTCGTGACGGAGGGCCTGCCGGCCGAGGTGACGCGGGATCCGCGCGTGATCGAGGCCTATCTCGGAAAGAATTGGGTGGCAAATGCTCAAGATTGAAGGTCTGACAGCCGGCTATTCGCCGAGCGTTCCGGTGCTGCACGACGTGTCCCTGAGCGTCGGGGCTGGCCAGTTCATCTCCGTCGTCGGCCCGAACGGCGCCGGCAAGACGACGCTGTTCAAGGCGATCTCCGGGATCATTCCGCTGAAGAGCGGGCGGGTGCGCTTCGACGGGCAGGACATTTCGAACCTCGAGGCGTCGCGCCGTCCCCATCTGGGGATCGCCCACGTGCCGGAGGGCCGGCAGGTCTTCCCGTCGATGACGGTGCTCGAGAACCTGGAGCTGGGTGCGGCGACCGAAGCCGGGAAGCGCGACTGGGCGACCAATCTGGAGCGCATCTACACCTGGTTTCCGGTGCTCGCCGAACGGTCCGGGCAATATGCCGGCACGCTGTCCGGCGGCCAGCAGCAGATGCTCGCCATCGGCCGGGGTCTCGCATCCTCGCCGAAGCTCATCATGCTCGACGAGCCGTCCATGGGGCTCGCACCGTCGATCGCCGACTTCGTCTTCGAGAAGCTGATCGAGATCCGCCGCGAACTCGGCCTGGCAATTCTGCTGGTCGAGCAGCGGGTGGCGGAAGCACTGCAATTTGCCGATCGCGGCTATGTCCTTGAGACCGGCAGCATCGTCATGGAGGGAGACGGCGAAACGCTGAAGGCGGATGACCGCGTTCGGCAGGCCTATCTTGGAATCTAGACAGGGAGTGGAGGAGAAAACCATGCAGAACCATATGACGAAACATCTTGCGGTGGCCCTGGCCACGGCGGTCGCCTTCGCGGCACCGGCAGCCCGGGCCCAGTCGGGCGAAAAGCCGATCCAGATCGGCCTGATCGCGCCGACATCGGGCATTTATGCCCGCCCCGGCACGGTGATGAAGATGGGCGCCGAGCTGGCCATCAAGGACGTCAACGACGCGGGCGGGATTTCTTGCCTGGGCGGCGCGCCGCTCGAGCTGGTGACCATCGATTCCGGCGACACCGTCGAAAAGGCGACGAATGCCGCCCAGCGCATGGTCGCCGAATACCCCGAACTTGTCGGCGGAACAGGCGCCTATCTCAGTTCCTTCACGCTCGCCGTGAGCGAGGTGACGGAACGCGCGAACCTGCCGCTGCTGACGCTTTCCTATTCCGACCAGATTACCGGTCGCGGATTCAAGAACATCTTCCAGACGTCCGCGACCGCGGGCGTGCAGGCGCAGCTCGCCCTGCCGATCATCCTCGACCTCGCCGAACAGCAGTCGGGCAAGCGGCCGAAGACGGTCGCCATCATCACCGACAACACGGCCGCCTCTTTGTCCTCGGTCGAACGGATGAAGGCCGGGCTGCTCGCCGATTTCGGGCTGGAGGTCGTGCTCGAGCAGGTCTTCACACCGCCGCTGGCCGACGCCACTTCGCTCGTGCAGCAGGTGCGCCAGAAGCGCCCTGACCTGCTGTTCTTCCTGCCGACGGTGATTTCCGACAGCAAGCTGATCCTCGAGAAGAAGAAGGAATTCCGCCTCGACGTGCCGGTCATCTCGTTCGGCATCGCGATCGCCGAGCCTGAAGTCCTCAATACGATGCAGGCCGACATGCTGGAAGGCGTGATGTCCGCCGTCGCCAATTGGGGCGCCAAGGGGCAGGAAGATCTCATCAAGCGCCTGAAGGACGTCTATGGCGAGCCGTGGATGACCCAGAACGCGATCTCGACCTATGGCGACATCTGGCTGTTCAAGGCGGCACTCGAAAAGAGCTGCAGCCGTGACCGCGCGGCCCTCGGCGACGCGCTGCGCAATCTCGATGCAGGTCCGGCGAAGTACTATCCGGGCGGCACCCTGAGCTTCGACGACAAGGGGCGCCGCGAGGGTGCGAGCCTGACCGTCATTCAGTGGCAGAACGGCGTTCCCGTCACGGTCTTCCCCGAGGATCTGGCCCTGGCAAAGCCCGTCTGGCCCGGCAAGTAACAGGCCTGACCCGGCAGCCTTGGGGGTTGCCGGGTCTCCTGCATCATCTGAATTGCCGGCCCATGGCAGCGGTCGGCGACATCGAAGGCAAAGCAGCATGAGCGATAGATACGAAGTCCTCGCATTGAAGTATGCCCGCAACGACCGGCCGGCCTCGCACAACTTCATCGGCGGGGATCCGCACGATCATTCGATGCCGATCGATTATTATGTCTGGGTCATCCGCAATGAGCAGCGGACGGTCGTCGTCGACTCGGGCTTCAATCCCACTTCTGGGGCGCGGCGATCGCGCGAACTGATCACGCCGGTCAACGTGGCGCTGGCCTCCGTCGGCATAGACGGATCCGACGTCGAGCACGTGATCACCACCCACATGCACTATGACCATGCCGGCAATAACGACCTATTTCCGAACGCCTGCTTCTACATGCAGGAGAGCGAGATGCAGTTCGCCACCGGCCCCTGCATGTGCCACCATTTTCTCAATCATCCCTACGAAGTGGACGACGTCACCGACATGGTAAGGCGCGTCTACGCCGGCAAGGTGTCGTTCTGCGCCGGCGACCGCGAGCTCTTTCCGGGCATCACCGTGCATCACATCGGCGGGCATTCTCGCGGGCTGCAATGCGTGCGCGTCGAGACGCAGCGGGGCCCGGTCGTCCTCGCCTCGGATGCCAGCCACCTCTACGAGCACATGCGCAGCGGCCGGGTCTTTCCGACCTGCGACAGCGTCTCCGACACGGTCTTCGGCTACGGCCGCCTGAAAGAGCTTGCGGGGAGCGCGGGGCGCATCGTCCCGGGCCACGATCCCGAAGTCATGAACCGCTATCCCGCCTTCAGCGCGCAGACCGAAGGATTGGTCGTCCGGCTGGATGTGAATGAGCTCGGGCCGGGCTGAGGCCGAATGCGCTTAAAGGCCCGCAGGACGGGCCTGATGACTGCGATCTATATAATTGTATTATTGACAGATTGTATGACAATAACTATGGTTTTGGACAACCGACACACTGGAGGAGAGGACCGATGATCGTAGAACTTCGCGTCTATTATTGCGCGCCGACGAGGCTCCCGGCCCTTCTGGACCGGTTTCGCTCGACGACGCTTTCCTTCTTCGAGAAATACGGGATCGAGCAGATCGGCTTCTGGACGACCGTGGTCGGACCGGACAATCACGCGCTCACCTATCTGTTGAAGTGGGACAGCATGGCGCAGCGCGAGGAACGGTGGAACGCCTTCCAGGCCGACCCGGACTGGATCGCGGCGCGCGGCGAAACCGAACGGGAGCGGCCGATCGTCGTCCGGGTGGAGAACAGTTTCCTCGCGCCCACCGACTTCTCGGCGCTTCGATAGAAACAGGGCCAGGCCGGTCGGGCAACGCCGACCGCGGCCAGATGGAAAGCATGGGACAGGCAGGACATGAGCGTTAAGACGATAGGTTTCATCGGGCTGGGCATGATGGGAGAGCCGATGTCCGCCTGCCTCGCGGCGGCGGGTTTCCGGCTCTACGTCGCGGATGCCGATGCTGCCCGGGTCGCTGCGGTCTGCGAAGGGCTTGGCGCATCGCCGCTGACGCCGGAGGTCGCGGGCGAACTCGACATGCTCGTCACCATGCTGCCGAATTCCGACATCGTGGAAAAGGTGCTCCTGGGCGATGGGTGGGCGGAACGGCTGCGGGCGGGTGCGCTTGTCGTCGACATGAGTTCGTCCGAGCCGGTGCGTTCGCGCGAACTGGCCGGCAGCCTTGCTGCGCGCCAACTCGACTATCTCGACGCCCCGGTATCCGGCGGCGTGAAGCGGGCGCGGGAGGGCTCGCTTGCCATTCTCGTCGGCGGCAGCGAAGCCGTTCTGGGGAGGGCGCGCCCGGTGCTCGAAGCCATGGGCACGTCGATTCTCTTCATCGGCCCTGCGGGGTCGGGCCATGCGGCCAAGGCGCTCAACAACTTCGTCTCGGCCTGCGGCCTGATGGTCACCGTCGAGGCGCTGCATGTCGCCCGCCGTTTTGGCATTTCGCCAGACGTGATGACCGACGTGCTCAATGCCTCCTCCGGACGCAGCAACACCTCGGAAAACAAGGTCAAGCAGTTCATGCTGTCCGGGACCTTCGGATCGGGCTTCTCGCTGCGCCTGATGGACAAGGACCTGACCATCGCCAAATCGCTGGCGGGCTCGGTCGGATATACGCTGACATTCGGCGAACACGGCGTCGAGACTTGGCATCGCGCCGCCGAAAAGGCCTCCGCCTCGACCGATCACACCGAAATGTACCGCTTCCTTTCGGAAGACGGTTGAGGGCCATCCGGATGCTTGAACTCGACAAATTCTACATCGACGGCGCCTGGACAGAGCCTGCCGCAGCCTCCTGGATGGATCTCGTCGATCCGGCGACGGAAAAGCCGTTCGGACGGCTCGCCCTCGGCGGCGCCGCCGATGTCGATCGCGCGGTTAAGGCCGCACGTCGAGCCTTTCCCGCCTATGCGGCGACGCCGGTCGGCGAGCGGATCGACCTTCTGCAGCGTATCCTCGACGTCTATACGCGGCGTTACGACGAATTCGCCGAGGCGATGCGCCGCGAGATGGGATCGCCGATCACCTTTGCGACGAAGGGCCAGGCCGTTCGCGGGCCCGCCCACCTCAACACGCTTCTCGATGTGCTCAAGGACTTCCGGTTTGAAGAGGACAAGGGCACGACGCGCCTGCGCTACGAACCCGTCGGTGTCTGCGGTCTCATCACCCCGTGGAACTGGCCGGTCAATCAGGTCATGGTCAAGGTCGCACCGGCTTTGGCCGCGGGCTGTACCATGGTGCTGAAGCCGAGCGAGTATTCCGCCGTGAGCGCGGCCCTGCTTGCCGAGGTCCTGCACGAGGCCGGGGTGCCGGCCGGCGTGTTCAACCTCGTCAATGGCGACGGTCCGAATGTCGGTGCCGCGATCGCCGGTCACGAAGACATCGACATGGTCTCGTTTACCGGCTCCACCAGGGCAGGCATCGAGGTTGCCCGCACCGCGGCCGTGACGGTGAAGCGCGTGGCGCAGGAACTGGGCGGCAAGTCCGCCAACATCCTGCTCGACGACGTCGACCTCGAGGATGCCGTGCGCCGGGGTGTCGCGGCCTGTTTCACCAATTCCGGGCAGTCCTGTTCGATCCCGACACGCATGCTGGTGCCGCGCCATCTCATGGCGCAGGCAGCGGCCATCGCCGCCGCTGCAGCCGACAGCTATCGCGTTGGCCCGACCGATGATCCCGAGACGCAACTCGGCCCGCTCGTCAATGCGAGCCAGTTCGATCGGGTCCAGCGCCTGATTCGCACAGGGATCGAGGAAGGGGCGACATTGGTCGCCGGCGGTCCCGGCCGTCCCGAAGGGCTTAAAGCCGGCTACTTCGCCCGTCCCACCGTCTTCAGCGACGTGATGCCCGAGATGACGATCGCCCGCGAGGAGATCTTCGGGCCAGTGCTGTCGATCATGCCCTATGCGAGCGAGGAGGAAGCGGTGGCGATCGCCAACGGTACCTTCTACGGGCTCGCCGCCTATGTGCAGTCGGCCGACCGGGAGCGCGCGCGAGCGATCGCCCGCAGGCTGAACGGCGGCCAGGTGCACATCAACTACCCGCCCGCGGATTTCGGCGCACCCTTCGGAGGGTTCCGCCGGTCCGGAAACGGCCGCGAGTGGGGGGAGGCCGGGCTCAGGGAATACCTGGAGATGAAAGCGATGATCGGATACGGGGCCGGCGAATGATGCACGGCTCTGTGATCCGCAGTTTTGGACAACTGCTTGCAATGGCGGAGGCTGAATAAATGCCAACTGAGAGCGATATGTTCGCAAAGGGCTTCCAGAACCGGAAGGCGGTTCTGGGCGCTTCTCACGTCGAGAAATCCTGGGAGAATGCCGACGACTTCAATCGGCCGGCCCAGCGGCTGGTCACCGAATATTGCTGGGGCGAGGTCTGGGGCGACGGGACGATCCCGTTCCGCGTCCGCAGCATGATCAATCTGGCCATGCTGACGGCGATGAACCAGCACCACGAACTCGGCGTGCACGTGAAGGGCGCCCTCAACAACGGCGTCACGCCCGAGGAGATCCAGGCCGTGCTGATGCAGGCCATGGTCTATTGCGGTGCGCCGGCGGCCCTTGCCGCCTTCCGGACCGCCAGCATCGCGATCAAGGATTGGCATGCCCAGCAGGAGCCGGCCCGGGAGACACAGCCGGAGTAGCAGCCACATATCCGTTCGGCGCGCCCCGGCCGCCTTGCCAAACCGTTTCCCCTTGTCCGGCAGCTGTCGGGCCTGATTTCACCGTGACCACTCTTTCTGCCTCTCGGCATCATCATTGCGAGGATCGATACTATGTCTGGCTCCAGAATCGGCTTCATTGGCCTTGGCAACATGGGGGGACGCATGACCCGCCGCATCGTGGCGGGCGGCATGCCGGTCCTTGGTTACGACAAGGACGAAGGTGCGGCCGCGCGGTTCGGGGCGGCGCCTGCGGCTTCGGCCGTCGCCGTCGTCGAGCAGACCGATATCGTCCTGCTCTCCCTGCCCGACAGCAATGTCATCGAGAAGGTCGTGGAAGGCGAGGGCGGGGTGCTGGCGCATATCCGCGCCGGCCAGATCGTCGCCGACATGAGCACGGCGTCGGCCGCCTCCACGCGACGGCTGGCGGACCTGTTTGCCGAAAAGGGCGCCTTCTACGTCGATGCCGGGATTTCGGGCGGTGCGGCTGCGGCGGAAAAGGGCACGCTCACCCTGATGGTCGGCGGCGAGGTCGGTGCGATCGCCAGGCTGGAGCCGGTGTTTTCGCTGTTCGCCACGAAGGTCATCGTCATGGGCGAAAGCGGGGCCGGACATACCGCCAAGCTGCTCAACAACTTTCTCAACGCCGTCAGCCTCGCGGCCACGGCCGAGGTCATGGTCGCCGGCAAGAAGGCGGGCCTCGACCTCCATCGCCTGCTGGAAGTGCTGAACGCCAGCAGCGGGATCAATTTCGCCACGCTCAACCGCTTTCCCAAGATCGTCGACGGCGATTATCTCGAGGGTGGCCTGACCTCGAAGTTGATGACCAAGGACGTGGTGCTCTACTGCGACCTCCTGCATCAGCTCGGCGTGGCCTCGCTCAACGCGTCCGGCCCGATGGCGAGCTTCGGGCTTGCCACGGCACTGGGTTACGGCGACGTCATCAGCAACCGCGTGGTCGATGCGATCGGCGATATTTCGGGCGGTGTCCGCCTGCACACGAAGAAGGATTGAGACGATGAAGGTGTTTCACGGCCGCCAGGGCACGCCCTCCGAAGTGAAGACGGAAACTTTTACCGGGCAGGTGTTCGCCGATCCGGTCATGCCGGCCCAGGATGGCGTCGTCATCAACAACGTCTTCTTCTCGCCCGGTGCGCGTACCTTCTGGCACACCCACGAGGCCGGACAGGTGCTGATCGTGCTTGGCGGACAGGGCTGGGTCTGCGTCGAGGGCGAGGCGGCGGCACCGCTTCGGGCCGGCGATACCGTATGGATTCCCAAGGGCGAGAAGCACTGGCACGGTGCGGCTGCCGACAGCTATCTGCTCCACACGGCCATCTCGATCGGCAAGACCAACTGGATGGAAGAGGTCGCCGAGGCTCAGTATAAGACGTCTGCCGCCGGCAACTGAGCTCCGCAGAAGGGCTGTCCGCCATGCTCCGTCGGCGGCCTGTCGGCTGCCGACGGAGCATGCACGCCAGTGTCGATCGCACATTTTTGCGATCAATCTGAGATTGCGTTGTGGAGCAGGCGGTCGAGGCCGGTTCATGGACGAAAAGCCAACTTGTGAGATGGCGCCGAATTGTGTTATTGGCGGATGATCATAATGTAATATGGAAGCACCGCATGAATGTGCGAGGACCTGCGCTGCAAGCGGATTCGCTGCGTCGTCAGATCGAAAATGCCGTGAGGCAGGCCATCACCTCCGGCAGGTATCAGCCGGGGGCGCGGCTGATCGAACGGGAGCTTTGCGAGGAACTCGGCGTGAGCCGGACTTCGCTGCGCGAAGCCTTGCGAAAGCTCGAAGCCGAAAAGCTGGTGGAGATCGTTCCGCACAAGGGTCCCGTCGTCGCCGTTATCAGTCTGCGCGAGGCGCAGGAACTTTACGCGCTTCTCGGCGTGCTCGAAGGCTTCGCCGCGCGGGAATTCGCCCTGCATGGCAGCGACGAGGCGATTGAAAAGTTCTCCGAAGGCGCCGAGCTTCTGCGCAAATATGCCCTGTCCGGTGACACGGCGAAGGTGCTCGAAGCCAAGGGCAGCCTTTACAGCATCATGCTCGGCAATTGCGGCAACGACCTTGTCCGGGAAGTGCTGCAGAGCCTGTTCTCGCGCATCAACATGTTGCGCGCCACGTCGCTGATGCATCCCAACCGCATCTCCCAGAGCCTCACCGAAATCGACGAGCTTGCCGCGGCCCTGAAGCGGCGGGATGCCGACGAAGCTGACCGGATCGCGTCGCTGCACGTGCAGAACGCCTGTGTCGTCGCGCTCAAACTGCTCGAGGAACAGCGCGCCGCCGCGGCCGAGGCCTGAGGGGAGCGGCCGGGTCCCCATCTCGGATTGTGAACTTCGAAGTCCTCGACGTGCAGGAGGGTGGCCACCGTGGCGTCCCGACCCCATCGCATCGACTTTTCCCGGCGCTCGTTCCCCGCCGGCTGGATCGTGGTTCGGTCTGGCTTTAGGCTGGACCGATACCCGTCAACCGAGTCCCATCCGCCATGCAGCACCCCGTTCATCGCGTTCCCACGGAGCCTGCCATCCTTCGCTTCCTGGAGGTCTGCGCCTCGTTCTACCCGGACGACGCCGTCAGCGCGTCGATCGGGCAGCAGCGGCGATGGTATGATGCGCTCTGCGCGCATTTCGACCGGCCCCTCCCGGACGGCATGACCACCGAGGACGACCTGGTGGAGGGCCGCATTCCCGTGCGTCGATACCGGCCGGCGAAGGTCACGACCGCGACCGTGCTCTACTACATTCACGGCGGCGGCTTTGTCGTCGGCTCGCTCGACAGCCATCACGCCATCTGCGCGGAACTGGCCGCGCATGTCGGGGCCGAACTGGTGTCGGTCGACTATCGGCTGGCGCCGGAAAACGTCTGGCCGGCCCCGCATGACGACTGCTTCGCCGTGCTGCAGCACCTGCTGGCGGACAAGCGGCGGGTCGTGCTGATCGGCGACAGTGCCGGCGGCAATCTGTCGGCCGGCCTGGCGGTCCGGGCGCGCGATCAAGGCCTGGACGGCATTGCCGGCCTGGCACTGGTCTATCCGGCGCTCGGTGGCGATCTCATCTCCGGCTCCTATGCGGAGATGGCCAATGCGCCCGGGCTGACGACGAGCGACGTTGCCTATTACCGGGCCGTGCTGCAGGCGCCCGCCGACGATTCGGTTGCCCATCCCCTGCGCGCCTCTTCCCTTGCCGGACTGCCGCCGGCCTTCATCAGCGTCGCCCATTTCGATCCTTTGCGCGACGACGGCCGCGCCTTTGCCGCCGGGCTTGCGCAGGCGGGGGGCGAAGTCTGGTTCCGGGAGGAGCCGCAGATGGTGCATGCCTGGCTGAGAGCACGCCATATGAGCGAGGGCGCGCGGGCGGGGTTCGCCGCGCTGTGCGCCGCGGTTGCCCGGTTCGCCGCCAGCCCCTGATCTTCTGGCCGTTCACATGAGGTCGCGCGGAATGGCGATCTCGTCGAAGCGCTTCTCGAAGATCTTCACCTCATTCTCAAAGGCGACGACCAGGGCGCTGATCCGCCAGTCTTTTTCGCTGCAGCTGATGCGCGCCGTGGAAACCGTGCGGACGAACCAGCCGGGCCGCCGCATGTCGCAGGTCCAGGTCGAGACGCCCTCGGCGGACAAGGGATCGCCGGGACTGATCGTCCAGGTTTCCTCGCGCAACTGCCGGGTCGAGAGCTCGGTCGCGGGGTGCTCGGCCAGCCCGGTGTCTTCGAGGATATGATAACGGGTGCGATTGGCCTGAAGGTCGCGGTTGACCTTGCGGTCGGTGACGGCGGGCACATGCTGGATGTATTTCGGCAGCGGATCGGGATCGTCCGGCGCCTTGAGGTCGATCCGCTCATGCGCGCCGAGCAGCGGCAGGGCGAGGCCGAGGGATGCCACATCGATCGTCAATCCCGGATCGGTCGGCGCCGGCAGGATCGTCGGCCAATAGGCCGTCGACAGCGACAGGCGGATGCGATGGCCGGCGCGGAAACGATAGCCGCAGGCGTCGAGCGCCAGCCGGATCGGCGTCGGCCGGCCGTGCTCCATCGGCTGCGGATCGCTGTTCGACCCGCGGTGCGCGAGATTCATGACGCCGAAGGAGACACGGGTCGCTGAGCCGTCCGGATGGATGTCGACGAGGCGGGCGCAGAGATTGGCGACATCGGCGTCGCAGGACACCGTCAAGCAGAGCTCCGGACGGCCGAGCAGGTCCAGCTCCATCGTCAGCGGCGCGCTGTCGAAGGTCAGCGAACCGGCATCGTCGCCGCGCTGGTCGCCGGCCATTTCCGCATCGGGCTTCAGGGTGAACCATTCGCCCGAGGCCGTGCCGGTATCGAGCGGCGAGCGCAGATAGACCGGCCTTGCCGGGGATCCGTTTGGCTTCGGGCCTTCTGCCAGCATCTGCGCCGCGTCGATATGGAAGCCCAGCATCACCGGCGCCTGCCAATGTGCCTTGGCGATCCAGAAGCCGGGATCGGCATCGCGGCGTGGTGCGGGCTTCGGTCCGTCGAGCATATAGGCGCGCACCTGTGGGAGGGCCTCGGCGCCCGTTTGCTCGCCGCGCAGCCAGCGGTTCCACCAGGCGATCGCCTCGCCGAGGAAATCGGCGCGCGGCTTGGGCCAGGCGAAATGCGGATATTTATGGACCCAGGGACCGATCAGCGCCTTGGCGCGATCGGGCATGCCCTCGACTGCGAGCAGCGGCGTGTTGCGATAGCCATCGGCCCAGCCGGCGATCACCAACGCCGGCACGGTAGCGGCGGAGAAGTCCTCCTTGATCGAACCATGTTTCCAGAAGCCATCCCGCCGCTGGTGGGCCAGCCACTCCTCCATGAAGAAGGGTTCGTTCTCCAGCCGCTCCAGCCACATTTCGCGCCAGCGCTCGCCGACAAGCGCGGGATCCGGCGGGCGTGACTGGTAGCCGAGCATGGTGGCCGCCCACGAAAGCTGCGCGGAGAGATGACAGCCGTTCTTGTAGTGGATGTCGTCATTGTAGCGGTCGGTCGTCGAGGCGATCGAGATCACCGCCTTGAGGGCCGGCGGGCGCAGGGCCGCCACCTGCAGGCAATTGAAGCCTCCCCAGGAAATGCCCATCATGCCGACCGAACCGTTCGACCAGGGTTGGGCGGCGATCCAGGCGATCAGCTCGCAGGCATCGGCCAGTTCGCGCTCGGTATATTCCCCGTCGATCACCCCGTCGGACTCGCCCGATCCCCGGATGTCGACGCGCACGCCGGCGATGCCGGCCGCGGCAAAGGCCGGATAGGTGCTCTCGTCGCGCATCGAGGTGCCGTCACGCTTGCGGTAAGGCAGGAACTCAAAGACGGCGGGCACGGGATCCACCTCCGCGCCGTCGGGCATCCAGATGCGGGCGGCAAGCCGCGTGCCGTCCTTCAGGGTGATCCATTGGTTTTCGACGACGGTGAACGGGCGAGGGGGCATGCTGTACCTTCAGAGGGAAAAATTTGAGTTCGTGGTTTGGCCCCTCCCAAACCCTCCCCACGAGGGGGAGGGCTTAACCCGGCCGCGCGCTTTGGTGGCGGAACCGAAGGCTTGCCGCTCGTTTTCTCCCCCTTGTGGGGGAGATGGCCGGCAGGCCAGAGGGGGTATCGGGACGGTGCGCTCAGTTCCCCGCGCTCGTCATCTTGCGGGTGGCGAGCGCCCTCTCCAGCCAGCCGACCTCCATTTCCGGCACGGACTTGAGCAGCAGGTCGGTGTAGTCGTCGAAGGGCGGCGACAGCACCCGGGACTTCGGCCCGAAGCGAACCAGCCGGCCTCGGTGCATCACGGCCACGCTGTCGGCGATGGCGCGCACGATGGCGATGTCGTGGGTGATGAACATGTAGGACACCTGCGTCTCGGCCTGCAGGCGCATCAGTAGCGAGAGGATGCCTTCGGCCACCAGCGGATCGAGGGCGGAGGTCGGCTCGTCGCAAAGGATGAGCTCGGGCTTCGCCGCCAGCGCCCGGGCGATCGCCACGCGCTGTTTCTGCCCGCCGGAGAGTTCGGCCGGATAGCGGTCGACGAAGCCGGACGCCATCTCGATCTGCTCGAGCAGTTCCTTGACGCGCGCCGTCTTCTCGGCCCCGTGAAGTCCGTAATAGAAGGTCAGCGGCCGGCCGATGATGTCACGCACCGTCTGGCGCGGGTTCATCGCCGTGTCGGCCATCTGGTAGATCAGCTGGATGCGGCGCAGTTCGTCGCGGCTGCGGTTCTTCAGCGCCGGTGTCAGCAGCCTGCCGTCGAAGGTGATCGTGCCTTCGCGCGGCGGAAGCAAGCCGGTGATGACGCGGGCGAGCGTCGACTTGCCCGATCCGGATTCACCGACAATCGCGAGCGTCTGCCCCTTGGGCAGATGCAGGCTGACGTCGTGCAGCACGGTAAAGCCGTTGCCGTAAGCGGCGGTCACATGATCGACCCTGAGCTGGGCGTCGCTCTGGTCCTTCGCCTCGTCTTTCTTCGCCTGGCGAACATTGACCAAGGCGCGGGTATAGTCCTGCGCCGGCTGTTCGATGATCTGGTGGGTCGTGCCGTATTCCACCGTCTTGCCCTGGCGCAGAACCATGATGTCGTCGGAGATCTGCGCCACCACGGCGAGATCGTGGGTGATGTAGAGGGCTGCCGTGCGGGTCTCCTCGATCGCATGCTTGATCGCGGCCAGCACGTCGATCTGGGTCGTCACGTCGAGCGCCGTCGTCGGCTCGTCGAACACGATGAGTTCCGGATTGGTGCAGAGCGCCATGGCGGTCATGGCGCGCTGCAACTGCCCGCCGGAGACCTGGTGCGGATAGCGCTCGCCGAAGTGTTCCGGATCCGGCAGGCCGAGCACGCCGAACAGATAGGCCGCCCGCCGGCGGGCCTCCTGCGCGGTCATCAGCTTGTGCGTGAGGCTCGCCTCGATGACCTGGTCTCCCAGCCGGTGGGCCGGGTTGAAGGCGGCTGCGGCCGATTGCGCGACATAGCAGACGCGGGCGCCGCGCACCTTGCGGATGCCGGCCTTGTCGAGCGCGAGGATGTTCTCGCCGTCGAGCAGGACCTCGCCGCCGGTGATGCGCGCGCTTCCCCGGCCACAGGCCAGCGCCGAGAGCCCGATGGTCGATTTGCCGGCGCCGGACTCGCCGATCAGGCCGAGGACCCGGCCCTTGCTCAGGTCGAAGGACACGTCCTCGACGATGGTGATGTCGCGGGGCGCCTCACCCGGCGGATAGGCGGTTGCCTCGATCTTCAGATTGCGGACGGACAGAAGCTCATGCATCGCCGCGGCCTCCCTTCAGGCTGGAGGTTCGCTTCAGCAGCCAGTCGACCACCAGGTTGACGCAGACGGCAAGGGCGGCGATGGCGGAGCCGGGAACGAGCGCCGCCGAAATGCCGAAGATGATGCCGTCCTTGTTGTCCTTGACCATGCCGCCCCAGTCGGCCGCCGGCGGCTGGATGCCGAGGCCGAGGAAGGAGAGAGTGGAGACGAACAGGATCGAGAAGGCGAAGCGCAGGCCGAATTCGGCGAGCAGCGGCGAGAGCGTGTTGGGCAGGATCTCGCGGAAGATGATCCAGAGTTTGCCTTCGCCGCGAAGCCTCGCTGCCTCGACGAATTCCATCACGGCGACATCGAGTGCCACGGCACGGCCGAGGCGAAAGACGCGGGTCGATTCAAGCAAGGCGATCACCAACACCAAGATTACGATATTCTGGGGCAGCACGGCGAGCACCACCAGCGCCAGGATCAGTGTCGGGATCGACATCATCAGGTCGTTGAAGCGCGAAAGCACCTGATCGACCAGCCCCCGCGACACGGCTGCGAGAAAGCTGAGGCTCACGCCGACCGCAAAGGCGAGCACCGTGGCCGAAAGCGCCACCGTCAAGGTCGTGCGCGCGCCGTAGATCATGCGCGATAGCAGGTCGCGACCGAGATTATCGGTTCCCAGAAGGTAGGTACCGCCCATCGGCTCCCAGACGCTGCCGACGATTTCACGCTCGCCATAGGGTGCGATCCACGGGGCGAAGAGCGCGCAGAAGAAGGCGACAAGGATGCCGAGGATGCCGATCCAGGCGCTGACGGGGATTTCTCTCGGTTTCATCGCGGATGTCTCAGTCTCGGGTTGGCTATGATGGCGATGATGTCCGCCAGCATGTTGAGGAAGATATAGACGGTTGCGAAGATCAGGCCGCAGGCCTGGACCACCGGCATGTCGCGAACGGTCACCGCGTCGACCATGTACTGGCCTATGCCTGGATAGACGAACACGACCTCGACGACGACCACCCCCACGACCAGATAGGCGAGGTTGAGTGCCACGACATTGACGATCGGGGCGATCGCGTTCGGCGCTGCATGCCTGACGATGACGCGGAAGGCGGAAAGCCCCTTGAGTTCGGCCGTTTCCATGTAGGCGGAGGACATGACCGACAGGATGGCCGCACGCGTCATCCGCATCATGTGGGCGAGCACGACCAGCACCAGCGTGGCGGTAGGCAGCGCCATCGCCTTCAACCGGTCCGCCAGCGCCATGCCGTCATGCACCGTGGAGGGGAAGGTGGCGATGTTGAACTTGATGGCGAAGAACAGGATCAGCAGGTAGCCGATGAAGAATTCCGGCAGGGAGATCGCGGCCAGCGAGATCACGTTGATGATGCGGTCGGGTATCCGGTTGCGGAAATGGGCGGCGAGCATGCCGAGGCCGACGGCGAGCGGCACCGAGATCGCGGCCGCGAGCGCCGCGAGCATAAGAGAATTGCCGAGCCGCTTACCGATCTGCTCCGTCACCGAATTCTTGCTGGCCCAGGACGTGCCGAAATCGCCCTGGACGGCGCCGCCGAGCCACTCGAAATAGCGGGTGACGATGGGGCGGTCCAGGCCGAGATCGGCGCGGATATTGGCGATCGCCTGGGGCGTTGCCGACTGGCCGAGATAGGTGGTGGCGAAGTCACCGGGCAGGGCTTCGACGCCGCCATAGATCAGGACGGAGACGGCCAGGAGCAGCAGCAGGCTGAGCACCAGCCGCTGCAGCACCAGCGCGATCAGCGGAAACCGATCGGATAACGTGCGGGCCGGGGTATCGCCGGCATCGGTCAATTGGGTCATGAACATCCAGCCGATATGCAGAAATGGGGCTATGGCCCGCGGAGACGGTTCCGCGAGCCGGTTCGACGGAGAACCGCGCGAGGCGACGGTTCAGGTCCCTGATATCAGGCGTCCAGCCAGACACGGGTGGCGACATAGCCGTTCGACATGTCGTTGCCGATGTCGTGCACGTAGCCCTTGACCGACTTCTGCGCGGCGTTCACGAAATCGTTGAACATCGGCAGGATCAGGCCGCCTTCGTCGCGCACCATCATCGCCATGTCACGATACATCTCCTTGCGCTTGGCTTCGTCAAGCTCGGAGCGTGCTTCCAGCAGGATCTTGTCGAAATCCGGCCGCAGGAAACGCGTGTCGTTCCAGTCGGCGGTCGAGAGATAGGCGGTCGAATACATCTGGTCCTGGGTCGGACGGCCGCCCCAGTAGGAGGTCGAGAAGGGCTGGACGTTCCAGACGTTCGACCAGTAGCCGTCGCCCGGCTCGCGCTTCACCTCGATGTCGATCCCTGCCTTCTGGGCGCTTCCCTGGTAGAGTACGGCGGCATCGACGGCGCCGGGGAAGGCGACTTCCGACGTGCGCAGCAGGACCGGACCGGAATGGCCCGACTTTTTGTAGTGGAAGGCGGCCTTGTCCGGATCGTAGGCGCGCTGCTCGATGCCCTCGGGGAACAGCGCATAGGTGCTGTTGATCGGGAAGTCGTTGCCGACCTTGCCGTAGCCGCCGAGCACGGTCTGCACCATGGCTTCGCGGTTCATCGCATATTTCAGCGCCAGCCGCAGGTCGTTGTTGTCGAAGGGCGCGGTGTTGCAATGCATGATGAAGACGTAGTGGCCGCGGCCGGAGGTGCTGAGGATCTCGACATTGGGCGCACGCTTCAGCATGTCGACGGTCTTGGGGTCGACGCGGTTGATGTAGTGCACCTGACCGGAGGCGAGCGCGGCAATGCGCGCGGTCGCGTCGTTCATGCCGAGGATCTCGATCGTGTCGACATAGCCGCGGTCCGAACGCCAGTCGTTCGGGTTCTTCTCGAGCGTCGCGCGCACGCCGGGCTCGAAGGTGACGAGCTTGTACGGGCCGGTGCCGATGGAGGCGAGCGGATCGTCATTGCCGCCGTTCGGCTGGATCACCAGATGGTAGTCGCTGAGCAGCAGCGGCAGGTCGGCATTGCCTTCGGTCAGCGCCAGCACCAGCTTGTCGCCGTCCTTCTTGATCTCCTTGATCGACTTCATCACGCCGAGCGCACCGGATTCCGACTTCTCGTCGGTGTGCCGCTTGAGCGTGGCGATGACGTCGTCAACGGTCAGCGTCTTGCCGTCGTGGAACTGCACGCCCTTGCGGATGGTGAAGGTCCAGGTCGCGGCGTCCGCCGAAGGCTCCCAGCTTTCGGCCAGCGCCGGCACGGCGGCGCCGGTCAGGGGATCGCTCTCGACCAGCATGTCGCCCCAGCAGCGCCCGACGCAGAACATGAACTGCGACAGGAATTTCGCCGGATCCTTGCTGTCGGTCGCCGCCCCGCCTTCGAGGCCGAGCCGCAGATTGCCGCCGCGCTTGGGTTCCTGGGCGGAGGCGCTCGCCGCATAAAGCGTGCTTGCCGCCGTCAGCGTCAGGCCGGCGGCCATGGCACGTCCCATGAATTCGCGGCGGTTCATGGCGCCTGCGGTGACGCGGCTGGAGAGGTATTTCGTATGGTCGCTCATCGTCTGTTCCCTTTTCTGTTGGTTGGTTCGCCCGGATTTTTATCCGTGACGCGGGCGGTCTTTCGATGTTGCCATCAGGCCGATCGCCACGGCCTCACTCTGCTTTCAAACGCTACTTGCCCTTCCATATCGGCGGACGCTTCTCGGCGAAGGCGCGTGCGCCTTCGATCTGGTCCTCGCTGCCATAGAGAGCGTCGACCGTGCGATACTGCCTCTTGGTGATCTTGTTCATGACGGTCGGGAAATCCTTGCCCTCGGCATCACGGACGATCTCCTTGATCGCGGCATGGACGAGAGGCGGGCCGCTCGCCAGCAGGTGCGCGAGGTCCCAGGCCCGGTCCAGGAGCTTGCCGCCAGGCAGGATCTCGTTGACGAGACCCCAGCGGTGCGCTTCCGCCGCATCCAGCCAGCGGCCGGTCAGCAGCATGTCCATGGCGATGTGATAGGGGATGCGCTTGGGCAGCCGGATCGACGCCGCATCGGCAACGGTGCCCGAGCGGATTTCCGGCAGCGCGAAGGTGGCGTGCTCGGCGGCGAGGATCAGGTCGGCCGAGAGGGCGATCTCCAGGCCGCCGCCGCAGCAGATGCCGTTGACGGCGGCGATAACAGGCTTGTTGAGGTCGCGCAGTTCCTGCATGCCGCCGAAGCCGCCGACGCCGTAATCGCCATCGACGGCATCGCCGCCGGCCGCCGCCTTCAGGTCCCAGCCGGCGCTGAAGAAACGCTCGCCGGCACCGGTGACGATCGCCACGCGCAGGCTGTCGTCGTCGCGGAAATCCTGGAAGATCCGGCCCATGATGCGGCTGGTGGCGAGGTCGACGGCATTGGCCTTCGGGCGGTCGATCGTCACTTCGAGCACGGCGTTGTCGCGGCGGGTGCGGATGGGGTCGGTCACGCGTTCAACTCCTTGTCCGGATGAGGGCATCGACGGCGATCACGCCATTGCCCTTGGGCAGCACCAGAACCGGATTGAGGTCCAGTTCCTCGACCTTGGCCGCATTGGCTGCGACATATTCTGCCACGGACGCGACCAATTGCACGAAGGCGTCCAGATCGCCCGCCGGCGCGCCGCGATATCCGGCGATCAGGGCGGAGACTTTGAGCCCGGCGATCGCCGTGCGGATGTCCTGCGTGCTCGCCGGCAGCGGCAGGATAACCCTGTCGTCCAGCAGCTCCACGAAAATTCCGCCGGCGCCGATGGTGAGAACCGGGCCGACCGCCGCATCGCGGATCGCGCCGACGATCATCTCGGCGACGGGCCGCGGCGCCATCGTCTCGACGAGGAAGCCGTTGGCAATGGGCGCCATGGCGGTGGCTGCGACCTTCACCTCGTGCGCGCTTGCGAGGTTGAGACGCACCGCGCCCGCTTCCGTCTTGTGCGCGATGCCAAGTGCCTTGAGCGCGACCGGATAGTCGAGCCGGTCGGCCAGGCGCGCCGCCTCGTCCGGGCTTGCCGCGGTCATGCCATCGGGAACCGTGACGCCGAAGCGGGCAAGCTCCGGTTTGGCTCGGTCCTCGTAGAGGGTGATGATGTCGGTGCCCGTGGTCCGGGCATCGAGCAGGGGCGCCGGTTCGTCGCCCGCCCAGGCCTCGTGGATGGCATGCGAGACTTCCACGGCGGCCAGCGCCTCGTCGAGACCGCAGAAGGGCACGACGCCGGCCGCGATCAGGGTGACGGCGACGGTCTCCGGCATGTTCTCGCCCATGGTGGCCACCACGCCGGCATTGGCACCGGTGGCACGACGGGCGTCGATCACCGCGTGCATGGTCGTCATCCAGTCGGCCGGGTCGCAGCGGTCGGCACGGGGGAAGTCGAGGATCAGCAGGTTGAGCGCATAATCACCCTGCATGACGGTTGAAAAGGCATGCGTGAGCCTTGCCCCATCGCCCCAGACGAAGGTGTGGTAGTCGAGCGGATTGGACAAGGTCACCATGTCGCCGAGAACCTGGCGCAGCGGCGGCAGTTGCGCCGGCTTGAGGTCGCGGAAATCGACGTCCCTGCCGACGCCGGCATCGGCCATCAGCGAGGCCTCGCCGCCCGAACAGCTCATCGACGACACGGTCTTGGCGGCAAGCGGGCCGCAGACGTGAAGCAGTTTCAGCGTTTCCAGCAGTTGCGGCAGCGTGTCGACGCGACCGATCCCGAGCCGTTTCAGCACGGCGCGCGAGACCCTGTCATTGCCGGCGAGCGATGCGGTGTGGGAGAGCGCGGCACGCTGGGCGGCGACCGAGCGGCCGACCTTCAGTGCGACCACCGGCTTGCCCAGTTGGCGGGCGCGGCTGGCCAGACGCTCCAGCATCGCCAGATCGCCGAAGCCTTCGATGTGCAGGCCGACGGCAGTGACCCGCGGATCCTCGATGGCGGCGAGGGCCATGGCCGCAAGCCCGGTCTGGGCCTGGTTGCCGGCGGTCATCACATAGGCGAGCGGCAGTCCCCGGGCCTGCATCGACAGGCTGATCGCGACATTCGACGACTGGGTGAGGATCGCCACGCCGCGCTCTGTGCGCACCATGCCATGCTGGTCGGGCCAGAGCAGGGCGCCGTCGAGCATGTTGATGAAGCCGTAGCAGTTCGGCCCGACCACTGCCATGTCGCCTGCGGCCTCGACGAGCCGGGCCTGCAGCGCCGGTCCGTCCGGCAGTTCCGCCGCGGCCTCGGAGAAGCCCGAGGCATAACAGATCGCGCCGCCCGTGCCGCGCGCGGCAAGGTCGCGCACGATGTCGACGGAAAGTGTCCGGTTGATGCCGACGAAGGCGGCGTCGGGTCCGCGCGGAAGTTCGGCGACCGAACGATAGCACCGGTGGCCGTGCACCTCCGTCCTGGTCGGATGCACCGGCCAGATCTCGCCTCGATAGCCCGCCTTGCGGCACTGTTCCACAACACGAGCCGCTTCCTTGCCGCCAAAGACGGCGATCGACTGCGGGCGGATCAGGCGGGACAGCGAGGCGGGAGAGGCTGGTGTCATGCGAGCCACCTGCCGGCCAGGAAACAGCCGGCCTCGAGCGACTTGAAGAACGCGCCGCTGGGCGCCGCCTCGGTCGCGTGCGTCGCGGCACCCGAGGCGCCACGGCCCTTGACCGCGGCCGCGCACGGTTCGGCTGCCTCGGCCCCGGATGAGCGGCAGATCGTCTCGAGCGTTTCCATCGGGGAGGCGGTGCGGTCCATCCTCATCCTCCGAAGGGCCGCAGCAGGTCGCGGCTGATGATGTGGCGCTGGATCTCGGAGGTTCCGTCCCAGATGCGTTCGACCCGGGCATCGCGCCAGAAACGCGCGAGGGGCAGATCGTCCATCAGACCCATGCCGCCGTAGATCTGGATGGCCTCGTCCGTCACCCGCGCCAGCATTTCAGATGCGTAGAGCTTGGCCGAGGCGATCTCCCTTGTCGCCGGCAGCTTCTGGTCAAGGCGCCAGGCGGCGGCGAGCGCCAGATATTCGGCGGCGTCGATCTCGGTGATCATGTCGGCGAGCTTGAACGAGACGCCCTGGTTGGCGCCGATCGGCCGGCCGAACTGGTGGCGCTCGGCGGCATAGGGCACGCACAGATCGAAGACCCGACGCGCCCGGCCGACGCAGGTCGCGGCCACCGTCAGCCGCGTGCCGGTTAGCCATTCATTGGCGAGCTCGAAGCCCTTGTGGACCTCGCCGAGGATCTGCGCCACCGGCAGGCGGCAATCGTCGAAGTCGAGAATGCAGTTCTTGTAGCCCCGATGGGAGACCGAGGAATAGCCCTCGCGGATGGTGAAGCCCGGCGTGTCGCGGTCGACGATGAAGCAGGTGATCAGCTTCTTCGGGCCCTTTGCCGTCTGCTCCTCGCCGGTGGCGACGAAGACGATGACGAAGTCGGCAATGTCGGCATGGCTGATGAAGTGCTTGGTGCCGTTGATCACCCAGTCGTCGCCGTCCTGCCGGGCGGCGCATTTCATGCCGCGCAGGTCGGACCCGGCGGCGGGTTCGGTCATGGCCAGCGCGTCGAACTTGTCGCCCCTGACGGCCGGCAGAAGATAGCGTTCGCGCTGCTCCGCGTTGCAGCCCATGAGGATGCCCGAGGGGCGGCCGAAGAAGACGGTGAGCGCGAGCGAGGCGCGGCCGAGCTCGCGCTCGACCAGAGTCATGGTCAGATGGTCGAGGCCGGCCCCGCCGATCTCCTGCGGCATGTTGCAGGCGAAGAAGCCGATGTCTTTGACCTTGCGGGCGATCTCCAGGCCCAGCTCGTGCGGTACGAAGCCCTGGCGCTCGACCTCGTTCTCCAATGGATAGAGTTCCGTCTCCACGAAGCTGCGCACCGTGTCGACGATCATCTCCTGTTCTTCGGTCATCGCGAAATCCATGTTTCGGTCCCCGGGTTGAAACGATGCCTACCTTCTCTGTCCGACGTAGCGGCCGACGGCCTCCGGCTGATCGAGGCGGGCATGGCCGGCGATCAGCGGTTCGAGCCTGGCCAGGATGTCCGGCCCTGGCGGCACCGTCTTTCCTTCCTTCGACGCGACATGCAGCATCAGGTGTTCGCAGGTCGCCACGACCGCGTCGTTCGACGCTGCATGCAGCCACATGAAGGAATGCAGCTTCTTGCCGTCCGATGGCAGGATCTGCGCCGTGACGTAGAGCCGGTCGCCACTCTTGCACTCCTGCAGCAGCCGCACATGGCTCTCCACCGTGTAGAAGCTGTGGCCGGCGGCGACATAGTCCATGTCCGCGCCGATCATCCGCAGCAGCGCATCGGCGCTGTCGGCAAAACACTGGCTGTAGCGGTACTCGGTCATGTGGCCGTTGTAGTCGACCCAGGAGGGGTGGACTTCGAACTCCGCCAGCCTGACTGGCTTGGTGGTGTCGGTGACGACCGCGGGCGGCGCGTTCTTCCACAGATGCTGCTCGAAATCCGCCAAGAGCTTGCCGGCACCCCAGCCGCGGCCCGCGTCGCCGGCCTTGAGCGCCTGCATGATGCCGACTAGGTTCTGGTCGCGGATGCGCTCCAGTTCGCGGATGCCGCGGGCGCCGGACTGCGCATCCGACTGGCCGGCGATCTTGTCCACCAGTTCGTCGTTGAGGTCCACCACGTCGGTCAGCTTGGTCCAGGGCCAGGCAAGGCAGGGGCCGAACTGGGCGAGGAAGTGGCGCATGCCGGCTTCGCCGCCGGCGATGCGGTAGGTCTCGAACAGGCCCATCTGCGCCCAGCGCATGCCGAAGGAATAGCGGATCACGTCGTCGAGCGTTTCGGTGTCGCAGATGTCGTCCTTGATCAGCCACAGCGCCTCGCGCCAGACCGCCTCCAGCAGGCGGTCGCCGACGAAGGCCTCGATCTCCTTGTTGATGATCACGCCCTTCATGCCGATCGGCGCCAGTCTGTCCCTGGCAGTCTCCAGCGTCGCCCGGCTGGTCCTTGCTCCGCCGACGAGTTCGGCGAGCGGCAGCAGGTAGACGGGATTATAGGGATGGGCGACGAACATGCGCTCGGGATGCTTCATGTCGCGCTGCAGGTCCGTCGGCATGATGCCGGAGGTCGAGGAGGCGATCAGGGCCTTCGGATCGGCCGCCGCGTCGATCTGCGTCAGCACGTTGCGCTTGAGGTCGACGCGCTCGGGCACGCTCTCCTGGATCCAGTCGGCGCCGTCGACGGCCTCCTCGATCGAGCGGGCGAAGGTGAGCTTGCCGCGGGGCGGCAGCGGCGCCGTGGTCAGCATGTCATAGGCGCGCTCGGCATTGGCCATGACTTCGCCGACGATCCGTTCGGCGTCCGGATGCGGGTCGAACAGCCGGGTGTCGATGCCGGCCAGCACGAAGCGGGCCGCCCAGGCTCCCCCGATCACCCCGCCGCCGATACAGGCCGCCTTGTGGATTCTGCTCATGTCGAATGTCTTCCCGCGAGTTTTCCGTTGTGACTTTCCGCCCCCGCCGATGCCGGGGCAGGGCAGGTATCAGCGCTTGGTGAGCTTGAGTTTCTTGCGGACCTCGTCGGGGCCGATGACCCTCGCGCCCATGCCTTCGATCACCGACACGGCCTTTTCGACGAGCTGGGCATTGGTGGCGAGCTGACCCTTGCCGGCATAGAGATTGTCCTCGAGCCCGACGCGGACATTGCCGCCGCCGAGCACCGCCGCCGCCGGATAGGCAAGGGCGTTGCGGCCGATGGAGAAGGCCGAGAACGTCCAGTTCGCGGGCACGTTGTTGACCATCGCCATGAAGGTGTTGAGGTCGTCGGGCGCGCCCCAGGGAATGCCCATGCAGAGCTGGATCAGCACCGGGTCCTCGATCAGGCCCTCCTCGGCGAGCTGCTTGGCGAACCAGAGATGGCCGGTGTCGAAGGCCTCGATCTCGGGGCGCACGCCAAGCGCCGTCATCTTCTGCGCCATGGCCCGCAGCATGCCGGGCGTGTTGGTCATCACATAGTCGCCGAGCGAGAAGTTCATCGTGCCGCAGTCGAGCGTGCAGATTTCCGGCAGGCAGGCGGCGACGTGGGAGACGCGCTCCGTGGCGCCGGCCATGTCGGTGCCCTTCGGATTGAGCGGCAGTGGGCTCTCGACGTCACCGAAGATCAGGTCGCCGCCCATGCCGGCCGTCAGGTTGAGGACCACGTCGACATCGGCCGAGCGGATGCGGTCGGTCACTTCCCGGTAGAGATCGTTGCGCCGGCTGGCGGCGCCGGTCTCGGGATCGCGCACGTGGCAGTGCACGATCGCGGCTCCCGCCTTGGCGGCATCGATGGCGGACTCGGCGATTTGCTTCGGGGTGATGGGCACATGCTGCGACTTGGATGTGGTGTCGCCGGCGCCGGTGACGGCGCAGGTGATGAAGACATCCCGGTTCATGGCTAAAGGCACGATCAGTTCTCCCTCGTTCATTGCCCCCTATTACGAGGGAGAATTTCCGGGGATGCTTTGCAGGATCGGATTCAATCTGTACATTATCGGAAATTTTCGGAGAAGCTTGCCCATGTCCGAGCGAAGTCCCCCGACCACCATGCTTGATCTGCTGGTCATGCCGGAGACGAACCTCATCCTCGTCGCCTCGGTGATCGAGCCCTTGCGCCTGGCCAACCGCGTGAGCGGGCTCGAACTCTATGACTGGCGCATCTTCAGCCCCGACGGCCGGCCGATCGAAACCAAGAGCCATATTCCGGTTCCCGTCGACGGCGCTTTCCGGCCCGGCAGCGAGGAGAACCCGCTCTATGTTCTGTCGAGCCACAACTGGCAGCGCCACGCCACCTCGGAGGTCAAGAGACTGCTGGCCAGATCGGCGCGGCACCGCAGTGTGGTGGCGGGCATCGAATCCGGTGCATGGCTGCTTGCCGACACGGCACTGCTCGACAATTTTTCGGCAACCCTCCACTGGGAGGATCACGACGAGTTCGCCGCCGCCTATCCGCAGGTCCACACCGTGCGCGAGCGCTTCGTCATCGACGGCAAGCGGATCACCACTGGCGGCGCGCTTCCCACCCTCGACCTCATGCTGGAACTGATCCGGCGCAGGCATGGCTATTCGCTGGCGCTCGAAGTGTCGCGCCAGTTCATCTACGAGCAGGGCGGGGTTCGCAGCGACGCCGCCGCCATGCCGTCGACCGGCAGCATCCGTCTGGCCGATCCGCGCGTCAGCCAGGCCATGCGCGTCATGGAGGAGCATATCGAACAGCCGCTGTCGCTGGTCCGGCTGGCGCGGCGCATCGGGCTCAGCGAAAGGCGGCTGCAGTCGCTGTTCATCGCGGCGATCGGCGCCGCACCGCATATCCACTATCTGGCGCTGCGGCTGAACGCCGCCCGCCGCAAGGTGATCGAGACGCGGCTCGCCTTTGCCGACATTGCCGCCGCGACGGGCTTCAATTCCGCATCCGCCTTTTCCCGCAGCTACCGCGCCCATTTTCACGAGAGCCCGTCGGAGACCCGCCAGCGGCTGCAGTCTCCGGGCATGGCGTCGCAATCCGGACTTGTGCCGAAGCGCGACTGAGGGCGCTCGATAGCCCGTGACGCACAGGCACCGGATCGTCCGCCCCCCGGATTTCTGTCTAACGGGCCGCGGGGCTCCGCCATTTCTCCGTGGCGCCGATCCATTGACGGATTCTTGCCTCCGGCGCCTCATGGCGGATGATATCGGTAACGACGGCCGCGCTGTCGGCGCCGGCCGCGAAGACGCCATCGAGACGCTCCGGATTGAGCCCGCCGATGGCGACCAGGGGCAGGCCGCCGATCCGCGATTTCCAATCGTTCAGCCTTGTCAGCCCCTGTGGCGCCCATTTCATCTGCTTGAGCACGGTCGGGTAGACCGGCCCAAGCGCGACATAATCAGGTTGCGCCGCCAGGGCGGTTTGCAGTTCGGACTCGTCATGGGTCGAAAGGCCGAGTTTGAGGCCGGCCGCACGGATGGCACCCAGATCAGCTTCCGCGAGGTCTTCCTGGCCCAGATGGATGGAATCACAGCCTTCCTCGATGGCGATGCGCCAGTGGTCATTGATCACCAGCTGGCATTGATGGGCAGCGCAGACGGTCCTGGCGCGGCGGATCTCTGTGCGCAGCTCGGCGTCGGGCCGGTCCTTGATGCGCAATTGCACGAGCCGCACGCCGAGCGGCACCAGGCGCTCTATCCAATCTGCGCTGTCGACGATGAGATAGAAGGGGTCGAGGCTCATGAAAACACTGCCTTGCCGATCACCGGCGTCGAGGACACGGCCATGTCCCGCGGCTCCAGCATTCCGGCGCGATGGGCGTCATGCCCTGCGGCGATGGCGTGGCCAAAGGCCTTAGCCATGGCGACCGGATCGCCGGCGCCGGCCACCGCCGTGTTGAGCAGGACGGCGTCGAAGCCGAGTTCCATCACCTGGCAGGCATGGGAGGGCCGGCCGATCCCGGCGTCGACGATCAGGGGCACCTCCGGAAACTGATGCCGCATGGTGCGGAGCGCCGTGACGTTCTGCGGACCCACGGCGCTGCCGATCGGCGCGCACCAGGGCATCAGCACCTCGCATCCGGCGTCGATCAGCCTCTCCGCCACCACCAGGTCGTCGGTCGTATAGGGAAAGACCTTGAAACCGTCATCACTTAAGGTCCGGGCCGCTTCGACAAGCGCAAAGACATCGGGCTGCAGGGTGTCGTGATGGCCGATCACCTCCAGCTTGATCCAGTCGGTCGCAAACACCTCGCGCGCCATCTTCGCGGTCAGCACCGCCTCGGACGCGCTGTGGCAGCCCGCCGTGTTGGGCAGGACCCGCACGCCGAGACTGCGCACCAGCTCGAAGAAGGCGCCGCCCGAGCGGCCGCCGGCCGTCTCGCGGCGCAGCGAGACTGTGACGATCTCCGTGCCGGAGGCCTTTACGGCCTCGGCCAGGATGGCCGGCGAGCGGTAGCGCGATGTGCCGAGCAGCAGGCGCGATGCGACGGGCGTTCCATAGAGTTCCAGCATGGTCAGCCTCCCTGCATTGGCGACAGGATCTCGATCCGGTCGCGGGGTTCGAGTACATAAGTCGGGCGATCCTCGCGGTGCACTAGTTCGCCATTGACGGCGGTGGCCAGCCACTCGCCTTCGTATTCCAGGGCATGGAGCAGTTCGGCGAGGGTCATTGCCTCGACCGCCTGTTCTTCGCCATTGACGATGAAGGTCATGCGTTGTGCCTTTCGCGGTTGGAGATGGTGTCGGTGAGGATGGCCACCACCTGGCCGGCCATGGCCGGCGCCAGCAGGAAGCCGTGGCGGTAGAAGCCGTTGACGCTGATGACGTCGCCGTCGACGGTGATGCGGGGCAGGTTGTCGGGATAGGCGGGACGCACGCCGACGCCCATTTCCACGACGCGCGCTTCGCCGAAGGCCGGATGCAGGGCATAGGCGGCGTTCAGCAATTCCATCAGCGAGCGGGCCGAGATCGGCCCGGCATCGTCGCTTTCGATCATCGTCGCGCCGACCATGAAGCGGTTATCGCCGTGCGGCGCGATATAGAGCGGAATGCGCGGATGCAGCAGGCGTACCGGGCGGGACAGGTCGATCTCGGAGGTATCGAGAAACAGCATCTCGCCGCGCACACCGCGAAGGTTGGCCGTTGCACCTATGGCCGCCGCACCGGTGCAGTCGATGATCCTGTCGAAGCTGCCGGTCACGTCTTCGACCTCACAGCCGAAATGAAAGCGAACTCCGTGCTCGATCAGAACCCGTTGCAGACCGGCCAGCGCCTTGCGCGGATCGAGATGGGCCTCGTCGCGAAAGAACAGCGCCTTCCGGAACCGCCCGCCAAGCGCCGGCTCCAGGGCCTCGATGCCGCTGGCGTCGAGCCAGTCGTATCCACTGGTCCGTCCGGCAAAGCGCGTGAGTTCGCCCGTGTCGCGATCGGCAGCGACCACCAGTGTACCCTTGCGGATCACTTGCCCTGGCAGGGCCTCCTCCCACCAGTCGGCCGCCGTCCTGCCGAGCGTCAACACCATTTCATCGGCGCTTTCGCGCTCGCACCACGGCGCCAGCATGCCGCCGGCCAGGCCGGATGCGCCGGTTGCCACGGCTCCCGCACGCTCGACGATGTCGACCTCGATGCCACGGCGCGCAAGTTCGAGCGCCACCGTGAGGCCGGCAACGCCGGCCCCCTTGATCAGCACCCGCATGTCACGCACCGCTCGGCGTGGTGTCGGTCGCGCTGCCGAGCGGCATGTAGAGCTGGCCGCCCTCTCGGAATTTTTCCGCCATGGCCGCCAGGCCCTCCTTCTGCGCCTCGGCGCGGATGTCGTGGGAGATCCGCATCGAGCAGAATTTCGGCCCGCACATCGAGCAGAAATGCGCCACCTTGTGGGCCTCCTTCGGCAGCGTCTCGTCATGCATCGAGCGGGCTGTTTCCGGATCGAGCGACAGGTTGAACTGGTCTTCCCAGCGGAACTCGAAACGGGCGCGGGACAGCGCATCGTCGCGCACCTGGGCTGCCGGATGGCCCTTGGCCAGGTCCGCGGCATGGGCGGCGATCTTGTAGGTGATCACCCCGGTCTTTACGTCGTTGCGGTCGGGCAAGCCGAGATGCTCCTTCGGCGTGACGTAGCAGAGCATGGCCGTGCCGAACCAGCCGATCATCGCCGCGCCGATGCCCGAGGTGATGTGGTCGTAGCCCGGCGCGATGTCGGTGGTCAGCGGCCCGAGCGTATAGAAGGGCGCCTCGCCGCAGACCTTCAACTGCTTGTCCATGTTCTCCTTGATCTTGTGCATCGGCACATGGCCGGGGCCTTCGATCATCACCTGGCAATCCTTCGCCCAGGCGATCTGCGTGAGTTCACCGAGCGTTTCCAACTCGGCGAACTGCGCGGCGTCGTTGGCATCGGCGATCGAGCCAGGGCGCAGGCCGTCGCCGAGCGAGAAGGAGACGTCGTAGGCGCGGGCTATGTCGCAGATCTCCTCGAAATGCTCGTAGAGAAAGCTCTCCTTGTGGTGATGCAGACACCATTTGGCCATGATCGAGCCGCCGCGGCTGACGATGCCGGTGACGCGATTGACGGTGAGCGGAATATAGTGGAGCCGCACGCCGGCATGGATGGTGAAATAGTCGACGCCCTGTTCGGCCTGCTCGATCAGCGTGTCGCGATAGACTTCCCAGGTCAGGTCCTCGGCAATGCCGCCGACCTTTTCCAGCGCCTGGTAGAGCGGCACGGTGCCGATCGGCACGGGGGCGTTGCGGATGATCCAATCGCGGATATTGTGGATGTTGCGGCCGGTCGAGAGATCCATGACGGTGTCGGCGCCCCAGCGGATCGCCCAGACCATCTTGTCGACCTCCTCCTCCATCGACGAGGTGACGGCGGAATTGCCGATATTGGCATTGATCTTCACCAGGAAATTGCGGCCGATGATCATCGGCTCCAGTTCCGGGTGGTTGATGTTGGCGGGAATGATCGCCCGGCCGGCGGCGATCTCCTGGCGGACGAATTCCGGCGTCACATAGTCGGGGATATGGGCGCCAAAACTCTCGCCGTCGCGCTTCAGCGCCTGTTCCGGCATCGCGCGGCCGATGTTTTCGCGGATGGCGACGAATTCCATTTCCGGCGTGATGATGCCGGCGCGCGCATAGGCAAGCTGGGTGACGGCCTTGCCGCCGACAGCCCGGCAGGGCCGGTTGCGGGTCGGAAAATCCGGCGTCAGCCGGTCTCCGCTGGCAAGGCCGTTGTCCTCGGGCTTCACCTGGCGACCGTCATAGGTCTCCACGTTGCCACGGTTGGCGAGCCAAGTCTCACGGATGCGCGGCAGGCCGCGTTCGATGCCGATCGTCTCCACGGTTTCGGTATAGGGGCCGGAGCTGTCATAGACCGTGACTGACGGTTCCCCGGAAGTCGGGTGAAGCGCGATCTCGCGCATCGGCACGCGGATGTCGGGGTGCAGGACGCCGGATCTGTAGACCTTGCTGGAGGCCGGCAATGGTCCGGTGGTGATGGTGGATGTCAGGTTTTTCGGGGCAATGTTCATCGTGAGGCTCCAAGTTTGCGGTTGGAGACCCAGTCATGTCAGCCGGAAAGATGGATAGACGCCGACACGGTCCTCCCGCATCGGGAGATTCCGCGTGTCTGAGCGCTCGCACCGTCCCTACGCCAGTATGAACTGGATCAGGTTCAACGGGTCACTGCGCTGCTTGAAGGGCGGCTTTCGCCACCAGACACGCCAGCAGAATCTCAGCCCCTTGTCGGGACCCCCCTGGTGAATGACAAAAAGGTAGGCGCTTGCCGGCAAGTCTGTCAACCCGCAAGACCGTGCTGGAAATCTCTCGCGCCTCTTACATGGCGGCGACCGGCGCGGTATCCCTGATGACACATTTCGACAATGCGACATGCGAGACTGAGACAAGCATGGCTGAACCGCTCAAACATCTGATCGCCCCGCAGACCGCCCGCGACACGGCGGCCGCGCTTTCGCGCGCCTTTCCGGACTTTGCCGAGCGCGACTTTCTCGCTGCCGTGCTGCCGAAGATCGAGGCGCTCGAACTCATGCAGCGGGGGCAACTGATCGCCGATGCGCTGCGCCACAGCCTGCCACAGGATTTCGACAAGGCCGCGCCGATCCTTCGGGCTTGCCTGCCGCAGGGCGGCCAAAATGGTCTGTCGGGCTGGGCGCTGCTGTCGTTCAACCAGTACATCGCCGCCCATGGCCTCGACCATATCGAGATCGCCCTCGACCTGCTGAAGGCGCTGACGCCGCATTTCACCGCGGAATTCGGTATTCGTCCTTTCATTCACCGGGAGCAGCAAAGGGCATTGTCCATCATCTCCGGCTGGACCGGCGATCCGAACCATCATGTCCGGCGGCTGGCGAGCGAAGGCGCGCGCCCGCGTCTGCCCTGGGCCATGCGCCTGCCGGCGCTGGTTCGCGATCCCGCACCGATCCTGCCAATCCTGACGGCCCTGATCGACGACCGCGAGGACTATGTGCGCCGCTCGGTGGCCAACAGCCTCAACGACATCGCCAAGGATCATCCAGACCTCGTCGCCGACTTCGTCGCGTCGCATCGCCCGGGCGCCTCGCCGGAACGGCTCTGGCTGTTGAAGCATGCTTCCCGCACGCTGCTGAAGAAGGGTCATGTCGCGGCGCTGGCGAATTTCGGCTTCCGGCCGCTCGACGGCGTGACCGCTTCCCTCGCGCTTGAGAGTGCCGATATCGCCTTTCCCGGCCAACTCGCATTCCGCATCGGCTTGACCAACGCGACGCCCGAGCCGCAGCAGGTCATGCTCGACTATGCCATCCACCACCGCATGAAGGATGGCAGCCTGCGTCCCAAGGTGTTCAAGGGAAAGAGCCTGATGCTTCCGCCGGGTGGGGAGGTGACGGTCGACAAGCGCCATGCCTTCCGGCCGATCACCACCCGGGTCTACTATCCCGGTGAGCACGGGCTGGAGATCCTGGTGAATGGCGCAAGCCTTGCCACCGCGACCTTCACACTCGCCGCGCCTGTCTCCACGCAGGACGACCGGTGAAGGCAAAACCGACGCCTGGGCGTCAGAGGGTCAGCGGCTGGCTGTAGAGGAGGGCGGCATCCTGGCTGTAGAAGGATGCGGTGCCGCCGGCCGGCGTCAGCCTGACCAGCAGGAAGCCGGGTGTCGCCGAGGCGAACAGGCTTTTGGGGTGCGCATGCGGCTGACGGCTCCGGCTGCCGGCGCCCGAGACGAAATAGGCGACTTTTTCCGAGCGCAGCACTTCGAGGTGGTGGTCGTGGCCGCACAGGTACATGGCGACGCCATGGCGGTCGAGAATGGGTTTCAGCCGCTTGCCCAGGAGTTCGCTGTCACCATGCCGCCCGCCGGAAAAGACCGGATGATGGCCGACCACGATCTTCCACGGCGCCCTGCTTTCGCCTAGCGAACGGTCGAGCCAGCGAACCTGGACCTCCGCATCCAGGTGGGAGACGATCTCCAGCAGCGTCTCGCCCTTCATCCTCTGCGTGTCGAGAAAGAAGAAATCCGCGCTTGCGCCGCCGAACTCCTTGCTGACGGCGAAATAGCGGTCGGGCATGGTCCAGCGCCGGCTTTTCTTTGAATAGTCGATCTGCGCCGAGGTGCTGCCGCCATAGTCGTGATTGCCGAGCACCGCATACCAGGGAACCTGCAGCGACGGCGCATCGTAGACGTCCTCGAAATTCGTCTGCCACTTCCTGTCGGAGGTGCTTTCGACGCCGCTCTCATAGAAATTGTCGCCGGTCGAGATGACGAAGGAGATGGCGTTGTCCGCCCCGATCCGGCCCATGGCCTTGGCGACCGCCGCCGCCGTGGTCGGCGACCGGCCGTCGCCCCAGTCGCCGACCACGAGAAAGGAGAGTTCCTTCCCCGCGGCCGCCGTCTTTCCCGCCGCACGGGCGACGCCCCCGAGCGCCAGAAAGGCGAGCGCGCCCTCGATGAGGCTGCGGCGGGTGTGGAGCATGGAGCGATCCTTTGTGGTCTGCATGGGTTGGGTCTGCGTTGCGGTCTGCGGCCCCGGGCGTCCGCGGGTCAGAATGAAATGGACACCCTCAGGCCGCCCGCGTCGCGATTCGCGATCTCTATGCCGAGATCGTAGACCGAGGCGATGTCCTTGACGATGGAAAGGCCGATGCCGGTGCCGGGCATCTGGCTGTCGAGGCGGATGCCGCGCTCCGTCATGCGTTTGAGGTCGCCCGGATCGGCGCCGGGACCGTCGTCCTCGATCACCAGCCGGGGCTTGGTTCCGGCGCGGTCGAGCGTAATGGCGATCATCGTGCGGCTCCATTTGACGGCGTTGTCGAGGATATTGCCGAGCAGTTCCTCGAGATCGTGCGGATCGACCTCGACCGTCACGTCCGCGGCCACGTCGACCTTCCAGGCAAGGTCTCCGCCCTTTGGCGTGCGTCTGAGGGTGCGCACGATGCGGTCGACGGCGGTGGCGACATCGGCATCCGAGGCGCGCAGCTCGGCGGTGGCGGCGATGCGGCTGCGGGCCAGTTCGCGATCGACATGCGCCTGCATGACCGAGGCGAGATGGGCCAGCTCCTCGCCGATCTCCGTCTGGCCGCGCTCCTTCAGCGTTGCTGCGTCGTTGGCAACGACCGTCAGCGGCGTCTTCAGGCCATGGGCCAGGTCGGCCGAGCGGGTGCGTGCCTTCTTGATGATCTCCGACTGGGCGTCGAGCAGGCGGTTCACCGCGTCGACGACGCCCTGCAGTTCCCTAGGATAGCGGCCGTCCAGCCGTTCGGCCTTGCGTTCGCGGATTCGGTTCAGCCCTTCGCTGACCGAGGAGACGGGGCGCAGGCCGAAGGTCAGCTGCGCCAGCGAGGCGGCGATGAGGAAGGCGGCCAGCGCGACCATGAAGGGAATGATGTCGAGCACGAAGGCGCGCCGCGCTTCGGTCAGGGTGCGCGCGTCGATGGCCAGCGCCACCCGCACGGGCCGCGGGCCTTCGGGGGCGGCGACGATGATCTGGCGCTCCTGCACGATGAGGTCGGTTCCGTCCGGTCCCGGCAGCGTGTAGTGATGTACGGCGCTCGGCTCGTGCGCGTCGGCGGGCAGGGGCAGGGCATAGTCCCACAGCGACGGCGAGCGCAGCTGGTGCTTGCTGCTGTCGTCCTCGACCTGCCAGTAGAGGCCGCCATAGGGCTCGGCGAAACGGCGGTCGGCGGGCAGGTCCGGCAGTTCGAGCGTGCCGTCGGCGTCAAAGCGCAGCGTGCCGGCAAAGCGGTTGATGTGCCCGGTCAGTTCCTCGTCGATGCGGCGCTCGAGGTTGCGGGTGAAGAGCGAGACGAAGACGATGGCGGCCAGCACCATGGCGAGCAGCACGCTGGCGGCGGAAACGATCAGGAAGCGGCCGCGGATCGACTGCATCAGCCCTCGTCCCCGCCGATGCGATAGCCGTAGCCGCGCCGGGTCGAGATCGTGTCCTTGCCGAGCTTCTTGCGCAGCCGGCCGATCAGCACCTCGACCGAATTGCTGTCGCGCTCGAAATCCTGGGCGTAGAGCTGCTCGGTCAGTTCGAGCTGCGAGACGTTGCGGTTGCGATTGTGGGCGAGGTGGGCGAGGCAGCGGTATTCGAGCGGGGTGAGGTCGACCGGCAGGCCGGCGCGGCTGACCGTGCTGGTGCGGGTGTCGATCGCGATGTCGCCGATCTGCAGCACCGGATTGGCCTGGCCGGCGCTGCGCCGGATGATCGCCCGCAGCCGCGCCAGGAGCTCGGCCATCTGGAAGGGCTTGGTCAGGTAGTCGTCGGCGCCGGCGTCGATGCCCTCGACGCGTTCCTGCCAGTTACCGCGGGCGGTGAGGATCAGCACCGGCATCTGCCGTCCGGCGGCGCGCCAGCGTTTCAAAACGGAAAGGCCGTCCATGCCCGGCAGGCCGAGATCGAGCACGACGGCGGCGAACTCCTCCGAATCGCCGGTATACCAGCCCGATTCGCCGTCCCTTTCATGCACCACGACATAGCCCGCCCGCTCCAGGTGCAGCGTGACGTCACGCGCGATCAACGGGTCGTCTTCGATCAACAGCAGCCGCATCATTCGTTCTCGATTTCGAGGATCCGGCCATCGGCCGCATCGACTTCGGCTTCGACGAGACGGCCATTGGGCGTGAGGATACGGAATTCGTAGACGAGCACGGAGCGCTCGCGGTCGAGCTTGACGGAGACGATCTCGCCGGGCACGCGCTCCATGACGACGCGCTTCAGTTCGGCAAGCGTCCGGGCCTTGCCGCTGTCGACCGCTCGGCGCACCGCGTCGTGGTCGTCGTCGGTCGCATCCGCCATCGCAGGCAAGGTGAGAGCCAGCACCAGGATGGCCGTGCATCCCGTTGTCATCATTCGCCGATAGATATGTCTCGCCCGACCGCCCATCGCATTTCAATAGCATGACGAAACTGATTTTTCGCTGACATTTCCCGTCAGTTATCGCTCAGCCGACGCGCTTTAGGGTCTGCGTCAACGGTCGATGGCAATAGCGCCACGGCCTAACGACGAAGGACGTAATCCATGAAGAAGATCATTCTCGCCTCCCTCATCGCATCCGCCGCATTCGGCTCGGCCGCTTTCGCCGAGAGCGACAATGCCTGCGGCAACGTGCCGAAGGACAAGTGGATGACCGAAGATGCGATGAAGGCCAAGGCCGTGGCGATGGGCTATGAAGTCCGCCAGGTCAAGGTCGAAGGCACCTGCTACGAAGTCTACGGCATCAAGGACGGCAAGAAGGTCGAAGACCTCTTCAATCCGGAAACCGGCGAACAGGTCGGGGCCGACTGATGAGTGACGCCACGCAGGAATTGCATGGCGCCCATTCCGTCCGCCTCAAGCGGACGGAATGGATCAAGGTGTGGGATCCGTTCGTGCGGATCTTCCATTGGTCGCTGGTCGGGCTCTTCGCCTTTTCCTTCCTGACCGGCGACGAGTGGAAGTCGGCCCATATCCTTTCCGGCTATCTGATCGCCGGCCTTGTGGCGCTTCGCGTGATCTGGGGCCTGGTCGGCACCGAACATGCGCGATTCGCCAGTTTCGTCTATCGGCCGGCCACGGTGCTCGCCTTCCTCGTCGATACGGCGCGGATGCGGGCCAAGCGCTATCTCGGGCACAACCCGGCCGGAGGCGCGATGGTGATCGCACTGCTCCTGGCGATCTCGGGCATCGCCACCACCGGCTACATGATGACCACGGATGCCTTCTGGGGGATCGAATGGGTTGAGGAGACGCATGAAGCGCTGGTCTACGGCACGCTCGGTCTCGTCGCCCTGCACCTTGCCGGCGTCGCCTTCGCCAGCTTCGAACACCGCGAGAACCTCGTGCGTGCGATGATGAACGGCTGGAAGCGCAGCCGCTGAGTTCGAGGCCGGGAGAATAGCCTCCGCGTGAACACGGCCAAGAAGAAAGCCCCGGACGGTGCACCCCCCGACCGGGGCTTTTCGCGTCCGTAAACCCGGCCGCGGTAGGGCTCGTGCGTGCCTGTCAGGCTCGGACAAGGCAGGGCGTCCACTATCCTCCCGTTCAGGCTAAGGTTTTGCCGGCGCAAGCGTCGAACATGGTTCGGTGGTTACCTCGCATTTACCATTCGGGAGCATTTTCTGGGCAGGAGTACGGTTCTTGAATACGGGTGGCGATTTGCTCAACTTAGCCTGCGAGAAGATCGCCGAACTGGAGGTGCCCGCCTTCATCAAGGACAGCGAGCTGCGCTATGTTGCGGTGAACGGCGCCTATGCCGCCTTCTTCCGCGAGAAGCCGGAAGCCTTTGCCGGCAAGACCGATCGTGAACTCTTCGGACGGCTGGAAGACGGCGTGCGCGACGACCGCGAGCGCCAGGTGATCGTGTTCGGCGACGAGCAGACGACGCTGGTCTTCGATCCCTATGGCCAGGAACGCTACCCCTTGAGGCTCGAGCGATTTTTCGGCGACGACGACGCGATCTACGTCTTCGGCCTGTTCGACGAGGCGCCGTCCCGCGTGGTGCGGTCGAAGCGCTCGGCGGCCAGGGCCGCGCCGAAGCCCGTGGCGGTAGAAAACCCGGTCGATCTCTTCCATGCCACGCTCGAAGACCTTCCCGTCGCCACCTATGTGCGCGACGCCGACCACCGCATGGCCTTCGTCAACCGCGCCTTCGTCGAGATGGTGGGAGTGTCGAAGGACGCGCTGATCGGCAAGACGGAACACGAATGCTTCCCCGCCCGGGGCGACGAATACTACCAGGCCAACTGCCGCACCCTCGAAGAGGGCGTCGCCAGCGAGCAGGAAGACGTCTTCCGCCGCGAAGACGGGGTCGTCGTGCCGGTGATCTCGCGGGCAAGCCGCATCGAGATGGCGAACGGCGACCGCTACATGGTCGGCTCGATCACCGACATATCGCTGCTGAAGAATCGCGAAGCCCAGCTGATCGAGGCGCAGAACGACGCCGAGGGCCTGCATCAGCACGTCGAGAGCCTGCTACGGTCGATGCCGGTCGGCATCCTGATCCTCGGCGCGGACTACGACATCGAATACGCCAACGACGCCTTCTACGACATGCTGGAAGCCGAGGCGCCGATCGACATGACCGGCTGGCACTACCGCGATTTCCTCGCCTACAATGTGCGCCGCGGCGGCTCGCAGACCGTCGACGCCGATGTCGATGCGCTGTTCAACAGCCGCGTCGCCCGCTTTGCCGACACCGAAAACGACACCACCTCGCGCGCCGAGACGATGAGCGGCCGGATCCTGGCGATCCGCAGCAAGCGGCTCGACACCGGCAAGATCCTCATCACCTATTCCGACATCACCGCCCTGCACCAGCGCGAGCAGGAGAGCGTGCTCTACCGCACGGCGATCGAGCAGCTGCCGGTTCCGGTCTTCATCCGCGACAGCGAACGCCGGCTGATCTTCGCCAATTCCGCCTATGGGGCGCTGCAGGGCGGTGAGCGCGAGAAGTTCTACGGCCTCACCGAGGAGCAGATGTTCCCGCGCTCGGGGCAGCAGCTGCGCGAGGACAATCTGCATCTGCTCGAAACCGGGGAGTCGGTGGAGCGCAGCCAGGAACTGCCGATGGCCGGCGGGCGCATTCACTCGGTCATCACCTCGCTCGGCCGCATCATCACGCCGGACGAACAGCGCTACATCGTTGGCTCGATCACCGACGTCTCGCTGCTCAAGGCGCGCGAGCGCGAGCTGGTGGAAGCGCAGGCGCGGGCGCAGAAGCTCTATGCCGACCTCGAGAACATCCTGCGCATCATGCCGGTCGGGGTGATCATCCTCAACGAGGACCTGGTCATCGAATTCGCCAATTCCAAGAGCCACGAGATCTGGGAATGGCCGGAAGACCGCCTGCTTGAAGGGACCACGTTCCGCGAATACGCCAAGACCAACCAGGACCGCGGCTGGGCCTGGGAGGGCGGCAAGGAGTTCGAACCCGGGCTCGAGGACCGCGTCGCCGAAATGCGCGCCCTCGAAGGCACGATCCAGCGCGAGCTCGTCTATCCCGACGGCAAGCAGGTGCTGATCACCACGACGCCGCTCGTCGACCGCAAATTCCTCGTCACCTATTCGGACTTCACCGAGGTGCGCCGCCGGGAACGCGAAATCAGCGAGGCGCGCGAGCAGCTCGAACGCCTCGGCCAGTTCATGCAGGATGCGACGCGCGTCATGGCGCAGGGCCTCGTCTTCATCGAGGACGGCGTCATCCTGCAGTCGAACGAGGCGCTGGCGAGCATCCTCAACGTTCCGCCGATGTATCTCGAGCCGGGCCAGAGCTGGCATGCCTGCTTTGCCTATTGCGCCAAGCGTGGCGACTTCGGCGACCAGCCGATGGCCGAGCTGAAGAAGTGGCAGGACAGGATCCTCTCCCACCAGTCCTTCTCCGAGGTCTTCCTTGCCGACGGCAAGACCTGGGTGCAGCTGGAGGCGACGGTCAGCCGGCGCGGCCACTGGATGCTGCTCTATTCGGACATCACCGACATCAAGGCTCGCGAAGGGGAACTGACCGAGCTTCTGGCGCGCAGCGAGGCGGCCGACAAGGCCAAGTCCGAATTCCTCGCCAATATGAGTCACGAGATTCGCACGCCGATGAACGGTGTGCTCGGCATGGCGGAACTGCTGGCGAAGTCCTCGCTGGACACCCGCCAGAAGACCTTCGTCGACATCATCGTCAAGTCCGGCAACGCGCTGCTGACCATCATCAACGACATCCTCGACTTCTCCAAGATCGACGCCGGACAGCTCAAGCTGCGTAAGGTGCCGTTCGATCCCGTCGAGGCGATCGAGGACGTGGCGACGCTGCTGTCGGCGTCTGCGGCGGAAAAGGACATCGAACTCATCGTCTGCGGCGACGTGACGGTGCGGCACATGGTGTCGGGCGATCCCGGCCGCTTCCGCCAGATCGTCACCAACCTGGTCGGCAATGCCATCAAATTCACCGAGAAGGGCCATGTGCTGATCGAGTTGTCGAGCACGCCCTCCGACGGATCGCAGGTCATGCTGTCGATGCGCATCGAGGATACCGGCATCGGCATTCCCGAAGACAAGCGCGCGTCGATCTTCGAGAAGTTCTCTCAGGTCGACACGTCCTCGACGCGGCGCCACGAAGGAACCGGGCTCGGCCTGGCGATCACCGCCGGCCTCGTCGACCTGTTCGGCGGACATATCGATGTCGAAAGCACGATCGGCGAAGGCTCGGTCTTCACCGTCCACGTGCCTTTCACCGTCGCCAACGAGCGCCAGAGGCCGCAGCCGCTGCCGGTCAATGTCGAGGGCGCGCGCGTCCTGGTCATCGACGACAACGAGATCAACCGCCGCATCCTCACCGAACAGCTCGAACTCTGGGGCTTCGACGGCGTTGCCGTGGAAAGCGGTCACGCGGCGATGGCCGTGCTCGAGGAGGCCCATCGCATCGGCGTGTCGATCGACGCGCTGATCGTCGACTACCAGATGCCGGTGATGAACGGGCTCGACGTCGCCCGCATGATCCGCGCCGACCGACGGTTCGAGAGCATCGCGATGATCTTCCTGACCTCGATGGACATGGTCGGCGACGAGCGCATCTTCCAGCAACTGAACGTCCAGGCGCATCTGATGAAGCCGGCGCGCGCCAATCTGCTGCGTAGCGCCATCGTCGACGTGGTCCGGGCCGCAAGGCTCAGCAGGCCCATTGGCATGGCGGAGCCGGCCGCGCGGCCGGCGTCTGCCGCGGCGATCGATCGCCGGAGCTTGACTGCCCCAGCCGGTGGTTCGCCATCGCCCAGGCCTCCTTCTGCGGCGCGGCGCAATTCGCCCATGCCGGCACGCTCCGGCTGCGACGTGCTCGTCGCCGAGGACAACGAGGTCAACCAGATCGTCTTCCGCCAGATCCTGCAGTCGACCGATCTCTCCCACCGCATCGTCGGCAATGGCCGCGAGGCGATCGTTGCCTGGCGGGCGCACAATCCGCGGCTGATCCTGATGGACGTGTCGATGCCGATCCTCAACGGCCACCAGGCGGCGCGCACGATCCGCGAGGCGGAGAAGGCCGAGGGCGAGGGCCGGCACGTGCCGATCATCGGCGTCACCACCCATGCGCTCGACAGCGACCGGGAGGCCTGCCTCGCCGCCGGCATGGACGACTATCTGTCGAAGCCGATCAGCCCGGAACAGCTCGAGGCAAAGATCGAGCGCTGGCTCGGCCACTCCCTGCGCGACGGCTCAGTCCTGGCCGACTCCGGCCACTGAGCCGGGCTTCACGCCGCAGAGCATTTCGCGTTTTCCGGCAAACCCCTTGCGCCGCTCGACGGCAAAGCCCGCCGCGATGAGGTTACGGCGCACGAAGCCGGCCGCGGCATAGGTGGCGAAACTGCCGCCCGCCACGGTGTGGCCGCAGACTGCCGCCATCAGTTCCGGCGACCACATGGCCGCGTTGCGCGCCGGCGCAAAGCCGTCGAGAAACCAGGCGTCGAAGGTCAGCGGGCTCGATGTGAGGCTCGCAAGCGCATCGCCGCAGAGTACGGTCAGCCGTGTCTGGCCGTCGAGGTCGAGTTCGACGGTTCCGGTCGGGTTTTCCGGCCAGAGGGCGGTGAGCGCCTGGCGTTCGGCATCGATCTCCGGCCAGCGTGACAGGGCCCGCGACAATTCCTCGGCCCGCATCGGATAGAGTTCGAACGAGACGAAATGCAGGTGCCCGTCCTCCCGCCGCGTCGCCTTCCATTGCCGCCAGGTCTCGCAGGCATTGAGGCCGGTGCCGAAGCCCAGTTCGCCGATGCGGAAGGTGCCGGGACGGACCCAGCGCTCCGGCAGGCCGTTGCCGGTGAGAAAGACATGGCCGCATTCAAGGCGTCCGTCGGTCTGGCAATAAAAGTGGTCGTCAAAGGCGGTCGAATAGGGCATATCGCCGTCGCGCCAGGTGAGTTCCTGGGCGACCGGCGCGGTCGGTGATGTCGAGGTGGATTGGGTCATGACCATTGCGGATAATGCCAGCGGGCCTGCCGGTCAATCGCGCGCAGCGCTGCTGATCGCCGGCGGCGGCGTGATGGGGCTCTGGGCGGCGCTGAAGGCCGAGCGCCTGGGCATCGACACGCTGCTGGTCGACGCCGGACGGCTGGCCGAGGGCGCGAGCGGCGGGCTGCTCGGCGCGCTGATGCCGCACATGCCGGACAAGTGGAACGACAAGAAGCAGTTCCAGTTCGATGCGCTTTTGTCTTTGGAAGACGAGGTTTGCGCGCTGGAGGCCGAGACGGGCCGGTCCGCCGGCTATCGCCGTTCCGGCCGCCTGATCCCGCTGCCCAAGCCGCATTTGCGGACGATCGCCGAACGCCATGAGCGCGAGGCGCTGGTCAACTGGCGGGCAGGGGACCGGTCCTTCCGGTGGAATGCCATCGATGTCTCGCCCTTCGGACCGGACTGGCCGACGCCGGAGGTTAAAGGCGCCGGTCTGGTCCACGACACCTTTGCCGCCCGGGTCTCGCCGCGCGGCTTGACCGGCATGCTGGTCGAGCGCCTGCGCAGAGCGAAGAATGTGCGGATCGTCGAAGGCTGTGGCGTCGAACGCATTGAGGGGACGATGGCCCGGCTGACGGACGGCACAAGTATCGCCTTCGGCCACTGCATCGTGTCGGCAGGCCACCGGTCTTTCCCCCTCCTGGAAATGCTTGGCCCCCCGCTCTCCCGGCCGCTCGGACAACCGGTCAAGGGACAGGCCGCCCTCATGAAGGGCGAGATCGATCCCGATCTGCCTCTGCTCTACCTCGACGGGCTTTACATTGTGCCGCACGAGGGCGGCCTAGCGGCCATCGGCAGCACCAGCGAGGACCGTTTCGACGAACCCTTCACCACCGATGGCCAGATCGAGGACCTCATCGCGCGGGCCCGTCTGCTTGCGCCTGTGCTGAAGTCGTCCGAGGTGGTCGAACGCTGGGCCGGCCTTCGCCCCAAGGCGATCGATCGCGACCCGATGGTCGGGCCGCATCCGGACAATGCCCGGGTCGTCGCGCTCACCGGCGGCTTCAAGGTGAGCTTCGGCATGGCGCATCGTCTGGCCGAGGAAGCGCTCGGCGCCGTTCAGGGCCGGCCGATGACCATGCCGGACGGTTTCCATCTCGCGAGCCATGTCGCCGTTGCCACACGCAACGCGTGAACGTCTTTCCCGTTTCCCTTCGTCATACTGTCACGCAAATCACCTAACTGCTCAGGTATAACGTCTATTGCTAAAATGGACGCTCCCCGGAAGCGAGGTGTCGCATGCGGTATGCCATCTATTTCACCCCGTCCTTCAGCGATCCGCTGACGCTTGCGGCTGCAAGCTGGCTCGGGCGCAACGTCTATTCCGGCGAGCCGGTCGAGCATCCGGCGGTGCGCGGCCTCGGCATGCACGAGATCGCCTTCCACACGGCGCTGCCGCGCCGCTACGGTTTCCATGCGACGCTGAAGGCGCCTTTCCACCTGCATCTGGAGAGCACCGAGGCGGCGCTGCTGCGCGAACTCATGCGCTTTGCCGGCACGCTCGAACCCTTCGAGATTCCCCGGCTGGTGGTCGGCCGCCTGGGCGATTTTTACGGCCTCGTGCCGGAAAAGCCCTGCGCCTCGCTCGATTATCTGGCGGCCGCCGTGGTGCAGCAGTTCGACGGTTACCGCGCACCGCTCAGCGAAGCGGAGATCGAGCGGCGCAATCCCGACGGGCTGTCGGCGCCGCAGTTCTCCAACCTGCATCGCTGGGGCCATCCTTACGTGATGGACGAGTTCCGCTTCCACATGACGCTCACCGGCCCGCTGCTGTCGCGCGATTTCGCCCGGATCGAGACGGCGCTCGGCGCGCATTTCGGCCCGGTGCTCGGCGAGCCGGTCGAGATCGCCAATCTGGCGCTGTTCGTCGAGAAGGAGCCGGGCGCGCCCTTCCTCGTGCATTCGCTGCACCCGATGGGTCGCGTCGCCGCCCGCAAGATCGCCTGAGCGGGGCGCAGGCGCAGCGGAGCCTAAAAGGCAGCGCCCCGCGCTTGCGTTTGCATCTCGACATCGGGCGCCGGCCTGCTTACCGTCTGGCGTCCGATTTCAGGGTGATTTGATGCACAACGAAAGCTATCCGCGCGACCTCGTCGGCTATGGTCGCAACCCTCCCGATCCGCGCTGGCCCGGCGATGCCCGCATCGCCGTGCAGTTCGTCGTCAACTATGAGGAGGGCGGCGAAAGCTCGATCCTCGACGGCGACCCGGCCTCCGAGAACCTGCTGTCCGAGATCGTCGGCGCCCAGCCCTGGCCCGGCCAGCGCAACCTCAACATGGAATCGATCTACGAATACGGCTCGCGCGCCGGTTTCTGGCGGCTGTGGCGGATGTTCACCGAACGCCAGGTGCCCGTCACCGTCTACGGCGTAACACTCGCCATGGCGCGCAACCGGGACGCGGTCGCGGCGATGAAGGAGGCCGGCTGGGAGATCGCCAGCCACGGCTATCGCTGGCTGGAATACAAGGATTTTCCCGAAGCGCTCGAGCGCCAGCACATTCTCGAAGCGGTGCGCCTGCACAAGGAACTGACCGGTTCGCATCCGCGCGGCATGTACCAGGGCAAGCCCTCCGACAACACCCTGAAGCTGGTGATGGAGGAGGGCGGTTTCCTCTATTCCTCCGACAGTTACGCCGACGACCTGCCCTATTGGGTGAAAGGCGTGGACGACAAGCCCTTCCTCATCATCCCCTATACGCTCGAAACCAACGACATGCGTTTCGCCACGCCGCAGGGTTTCAATTCCGGCGACCAGTTCTTCACCTATCTGAAGGACGCCTTCGACGTGCTCTATGCGGAAGGCAAGGCGGGCAGCGCGAAGATGATGTCGGTCGGCCTCCACTGCCGCCTCGTCGGCCGCCCCGGCCGCGCCGCAGCCCTTGCCCGCTTCATCGACTACGTGACGAGCCACGAAAAGGTGTGGATCCCGAAACGCATCGAGATCGCCGAACACTGGCACAAGCACCACAAGCCGGAAACGATGTGAGATGATGACGCGCGAAGACTTCATTTCCCGCTTCGGCGGCGTGTTCGAACATTCGCCCTTCATCGCCGAGCGGGCCTTTGACGCCGGTCTGGTCGCCCTGCCGCTTTCGGCGTCCGGCGTGCATGCGGCGCTCACCGAGAAATTTCGCAGCGCCTCATCTGAAGAACGACTCGGCGTGCTGCGCGCCCATCCGGATCTGGCCGGCAAGCTGGCGATTGCCGGCGGCCTGACCGAGGACAGCCGTAAGGAGCAGGCGGGGGCTGGCCTCGACCGGCTTTCGCCCGAGGAGCATGCCCGCTTCACCGCGCTCAACACGGCCTACACGACCAAATTCGGCTTTCCCTTCATCATCGCCGTGAAGGGGCTGACGAAGGACGACATTCTTGCCGCCTTCGAGACGCGGATCGACAACGGCCGCGAGACGGAATTCGACACGGCCTGCGCGCAGGTCGAGAAGATTGCCCGGCTTCGCCTCGAAAGCCTCATTCCGGAGAACGACTGACATGCCCGAAATCTCTACCGTGGTCCTGCCCGACTTTGCCGCAGGCGCCGTCAATCTCGCCTCGGCCCGCCTCGGCTCCCAGGGTGTCTTCTCGACCGACGAATTCTTCGCGCCGCTGTCGCGCATGCTGAACGACGCGCCGGCCGAATTCGATCCGGATCTCTACGACGACAACGGCAAGTACATGGACGGCTGGGAAAGCCGGCGCAAGCGCGTGCCCGGCCACGACTGGGCGGTGATCCGGCTGGCCATGCCCGGCCGCATCTTCGGCTTCGACGTCGACACCCGCTTCTTTACCGGCAACTACCCGCCGCATTGCTCGATCGAGGCGGCCAATGTCGCCGAGGGCGATCCGACCGAGGCGACGGTATGGACCGAACTGCTGCCCAAGGCACCGCTCGGGCCGGGTGCCCAGCATTTCTTCGAGAATGCCGACCGCGACAAGGTGTGGACGCATCTGCGGCTGCACATCTATCCGGATGGCGGCGTAGCGCGGCTGCGCGTCTACGGGGCGGCGCATTTCGACTGGTCGAAGGTTGCTGCGGATCAGGAGCTCGACCTCGCCTACGTCTTCCACGGCGCCAAGGCGCTCGCCTGGTCGGATGCCCATTATGGCCATCCCGACAAGATGCTTGGGCCGGGACGCGGCCTCAACATGGGCGACGGCTGGGAGACCAAGCGCCGGCGCGGACCTGGGCATGACTGGGCGATCATCCGCCTCGGCCATGCTGGCCTGATCAGGCGCATCGTCGTCGACACGCATTTCTTCAAGGGAAATTATCCGGACACCTGCGAGCTGCTCGGCGCCTATTTGCCGGAGGCCGGCGACACGTTCAGCCCGGAGGATATCGCCCAGTCCGAAGGCTGGAAGCCCATCCTCACCCGGCAGAAGCTGGAGATGGACCGCGAACACGAATTTTCCGGGTCGCTCAACGCCGATATCGGGCCGGTGACGCATGTGCGCTTCGCCATGCATCCGGACGGCGGCGTCATGCGCCTGCGGCTGTTCGGCACCAAGGCTTGAGGCCGAAACCTGGAGGGGCGCCTACTGCTTGGGCGCCTCTTCCATCTCGCGGATCGCTTCTTGGTGATACCAGTTGCCGCATTCGACGATGACCGGGCGTGCACGGCCCTCGCGCTCCCGCATTTCCATCAGCTTCTGAATGTTTCGAACCGGGAACTCTAAGATCTTCGCCGATTCCCGAACCATGTTCGTCGTCATGCTACTGCCCTCGTTGTTCATCGAGAACCACGCTCGATGGCTGAGCCTACCAGAGTTTTCAGGCCGATGCACACAGAAAGTGCATGATGCCTAATATGTAGGCATAATTTGCGGCGCGCTGCCAATGATCGTGATTTCATCATTTCGCTGCACGCGATCCGTCGTGCAGGGAAACACGCCATGGCTGCAGAGGTTCCCACAAATTAGGCAAAAGGATCGTCGATGACGTCGCCGGAAGGCCGCCAATTCTGGCGGGGGCGCTAAAAAATAGGTTCGGTGGCGCGCGTTTCGGCGAAACTGGCACGCTTCATGCTTCTTTAACCGGGACTCGCCGGGAAGCCGGAGAATCAGCCCTCTGTTGCGCTCTTGGGCGAGCGCTTGACTGAAGAGAGACGAAGAATGACCAAGTTTAAGCTCGAGTATATCTGGCTGGACGGCTACACGCCGGTTCCGAACCTTCGCGGCAAGACGCAGATCAAGGAGTTCGACAGCTTCCCGACGCTGGAGCAGCTTCCGCTCTGGGGTTTCGACGGCTCGTCGACCCTGCAGGCCGAAGGCCGGAGCTCCGACTGCGTGCTGAAGCCCGTCGCCATCTATCCCGATCCGGCCCGTACCAACGGCGCGCTGGTCATGTGCGAAGTCATGATGCCTGATGGCGTCACCCCGCATCCGTCGAACGCCCGCGCCACCATCCTCGACGACGAGGATGCCTGGTTCGGCTTCGAGCAAGAATATTTCTTCTACAAGGACGGCCGCCCGCTCGGCTTCCCGGAACACGGCTTCCCGGCACCGCAGGGCCCGTACTACACCGGCGTCGGCTACAAGAACGTCGGTGACGTCGCCCGCCAGATCGTCGAAGAGCATCTCGACCTCTGCCTCGAAGCCGGCATCAACCACGAAGGCATCAATGCCGAAGTGGCCAAGGGCCAGTGGGAATTCCAGGTGTTCGGCAAGGGCTCCAAGAAGGCCGCCGACCAGATCTGGATCGCCCGCTACCTGCTGCTGCGTCTGTGCGAAGGTTACGGCATCGACATCGAGTTCCATTGCAAGCCGCTCGGCGACACCGACTGGAACGGCTCGGGCATGCACTGCAACTTCTCGACCAAGTACATGCGCGAAGTCGGCGGCAAGGACTATTTCGAAGCCCTGATGGCTGCTTTCGCCAAGAACTGGAAAGAGCATATCGACGTCTACGGTCCGGACAACCACATGCGCCTGACCGGCAAGCACGAGACCGCTCCGTGGGACAAGTTCTCCTACGGCGTGGCCGACCGCGGCGCGTCGATCCGCGTTCCGCATTCCTTCGTCAACAACGGCTACAAGGGCTATCTTGAAGACCGTCGTCCGAACTCCCAGGGCTGCCCCTACCAGATCGCTTCGCAGGTGCTGAAGACGATCTCGGAAGTGGCGACCGCCGACTACGGCCGCAGCGCCGCCTGATCGGTTCGCATTTCCCAAGACGATGACCACGACGCCGGCGAAAGCCGGCGTCGTTTGCGTTTGACGGCCATGGCTAGGTCCCGCCGCGTCTTTCGTTTGCAGATGCCTTGACCTATATTGTGGCCAAGGAGATCGGCCATGCGACCGTCAGAAGTGTTGGAAAGGAACAGGCAAGCCATTCGTGAGGCGACAGCGCGTCACAATGCAGCCAATCCACGCGTATTCGGGTCTGTGGCTCGTGGCGAGGACCGCGTGACCAGCGATCTGGATATTCTGGTGGACGCGCTTCCCGGCTCGTCTCTCATGACGCTTGGCGGGCTTCAGTCTGCGCTTGAGCAACTGGCGGAGGGTGTGCCGGTTCATTTGGTAACGCCAAGCGAGATCCCGGAGAAATATCGGGGCCGAATCCTGGCCGAGGCCCGCCCCATATGAACCGCGAGGAGCGCATTCGCTCACTGCTCGAACGCATACGCAGCGCGTCGCTCGAGGCGCATGAGTTCGTCGCCGGGGTCGATCTTGAGGAGTTCCGGAAAAATCTCCTTGTTCAACGTGGCGTGGGCATGAGTCTGCTTATGGCCAGCGAAAGCGTCGTCCAGCTTGAGGTCTTGTCTCCCGACTTCGTTGCCGATCATCCCGAGATCCCTTGGGTGACGATTCGCGGCATGCGCAACCGCATGGCGCACGGATATTTTGACATCGACCTGAACTATGTCTTTCAGACAGCGAAACATGAAGTGCCTGATCTGGTTGGGATCGTCGAGGCGCTGTTGCACATCTATGCCCAGGGAGAATGACCCCGCTTGACCGATCTCCTTTCCATCCAGCCGCTCACCGCCGCCGCCTTCTCGCCGTTCGGCGAGGTGATCGAGGCCGATCCTTCCACCATGCGCCTGATCAATGGCGGCACGACCGAACGCTATCATGGGCTGTTTTCGCCGGAGGCTGCGGGCGAGAGGGCACGGGTGATCGTCAACATCTTCCGCGGCCAGCCGCGCAGTTTCCCGTATGAGATCGGCATGATGGAGCGCCATCCGCTCGGCAGCCAGAGTTTTTCGCCGCTGTCGGGGCGGTCCTTCCTGGTGGCGGTGTCGCCGGACGAAGGCGGTCGGCCCGGCCGGCCTGAGGTCTTCCTGGCGCGTCCCGACCAGGGGGTGAACTATCGCCGCAATGTCTGGCACCATCCTTTGATGGCAATTGGTGTGGTCTCGGATTTTCTGGTTGTCGATCGCGACGGTCCGGGCAACAATCTCGAAGAGCATTTCTTCGCAACGCCATACCGCATCCTGGAGCCCCATCTATGACCGGCCTTACCACCCACGTCCTCGATACCGCGCTCGGCAAACCCGCCGAGGGGCTGAAGATCCAGCTGATGCGGATGAACGGGGAGGAGGCCGAACTGATCATCACGGTCTTCACTAACGCCGACGGACGAATCGACGGCGGACCGCTTTTGAAGGACGCCGATTTTCAGGCCGGACAGTACGAGCTGCTGTTCCATGCCGGCGATTATCTGAAGGCGAACGGCGTCTCGCTGACCGAGCCGCCCTTCCTCGACGTCATCCCGATCCGCTTCGGCATATCGGACACCGCGGCGCATTATCACGTGCCGCTCCTGCTTTCGCCCTACGGCTATTCGACCTATCGGGGCAGCTGATGATCTTCGCTGCCATCGCCGACGTGCACGGCAACCACCTGGCGCTGGAGGCCGTGCTTGAGGACATCCGCCGGCAGGGGATCAGCGAGATCGTCAATCTCGGCGACTGCTTTTCCGGCCCGCTCGAAGCCGGGCTGACCGCCGACCTGCTGATCCCGCTCGATGCCGTGACCGTGCGCGGCAATCACGACCGGGCGCTGATCGACCGGCCGTTCGAGGCGATGGGCGACTGGGAACGGCCGTCCCATGCGCAGCTGTCGCCGGCCCAGCTCGACTGGATCCGCACGCTGCCCTTCAGTGCCGTCTATCGCGACGAGGTCTATCTCTGCCACGCGACGCCCAGGGACGACAACACCTACTGGATGGAGACCCTGCACGAGGCGGGTATCTTCCACCTGAGGCCGATCGACGAGATCGAGGCCATGGCCGAGGGCATTGAGCAGCCGCTGATGCTGTGCGGCCACAGCCATATTGCCCGCTCCGCCCAGCTTTCCGACGGGCGGTTGATCGTCAATCCCGGCAGCGTCGGCTGCCCGGGCTTCGACTATGACAAGCCCTTCTACCACAAGGCCCAGGCCGGCGCGCCCTTTGCCGCCTATGCGGTGCTGGAAAAGACCGGCCGCGGCTGGCAGCCGACCTTCCGGCAGGTGCGCTACGACAATGCCGCCGCCGCCGAACTGGCCAGGGCCCACGGCATGGCCGATTGGGTGAGTGCGCTGTCGACCGGCTGGATCGCCTGAGGCCTGCAAAAAAGATTGCGACGGCGCCGAATAATGCAGCGGGCCGAGGTGTTCACCTCCTGCAACCCCAAACGCAGAGGAAACCCCGATGATCTTCGCTCCCCTTCGCATCGCATCGCTCGCCGCCGTCGGCGCGCTGTCCGCCACGCTTTTCTGTGCTCCAGCCTTCGCCGAGGGCAGCGACAGCGACACCACGCCTGTCTGCAAGAAGGGCGAGGTCTATGACAAGACCAGCCAGAAATGCGTGAAGCAGTCCGGCGCCAACCTGAGCGACGAGAACCTTGCCGATTATGCCTATTCGCTGGCCAAGGCCGAGCGTTACGAGGAGGCGCTGGCCGTGCTCGACACGGTCAAGGACCAGTCCGGCGCCGAGGTGCTGAACTATCGCGGCTATGCGACCCGCAAGCTCGGCCGCACCGACGAAGGCATCGGCTATTATCTGAAGGCCGTGGCTGCCGATCCGCAGTATGCCAAGGTCCGCGAATATCTGGGCGAGGCCTATGTCATCAAGGGCAAGGTCGATCTCGCCGAGGAGCAGCTGCAGGCCATCGACGCGATCTGCGGCACGACCTGCGAGGAATACCAGGATCTGAACGCCGTCATCAGCGGCGCGAAGAAGATCTGATCGGCGCCACCCGGTTGAATGGAACGGGACGGTCCGCGGCCATGCTTTCGGGCATCGCAGGCCGTCCACGTCAGCCAGCCGTCGCTGCTCCCATTTTCACCGCCGGTTCCTTGCAAATGTCGGTCGCGCCGTTCAGTCTCGCCTCCCAGAGTCGCCCGCGCCCGCGGGTGCCGGATCGTCCGGCATCTGCGGCGAGCCATCCTGTTCGGGAGGAAGCCATCGCCAGCGAAACCGATGTTCGCAGCGGTCTCGTGCCGCATCTCGGGCGGTTGTGGCGCTATGCCTTCGTGCTGGCGCGCGCCCGCGATGTGGCCGACGATCTGGTGCAGCAGACCTGCGTCAGGGCGCTGGAGCGGGCGGCACAGTTTTCCGGCCCGCATATCGATCACTGGCTCTTCGCCATCCTGCATTCGATCTGGCTGAACGAGCTTCGCTCGCGCCGGGTGCGCCAGGGCCAGGGTACGGTAGAGGCGGGCGATGTATTGTCCTTCGACGGCGGGGTGGAGGCCGATCGGCGGCTGCTGGCCAATCAGGTCATGCGCCTCGTCGATGCTCTTCCGGAGGCGCAGCGCAGCGCCGTCTTCCTCGCCTATGTCGAGGGAATGGCCTATCGCGAGGTCGCCGCGATCCTCGATATACCGATCGGCACGGTGATGAGCCGGCTGGCCGCGGCCCGGGCGAAACTCGCTGAGGCGACCTCGGAGGTGGCGCGATGAAAGAAGACGGAATCATGCTGAGCGACGAACACCTGACGGCCTTCATCGACGGCGCGCTGTCGCTTGAAGAGGCGGCTGCGGTCGAACGGCGGATCGACACGGATCCGGCGGTCGCCGAGCGCGTCGAGTTCCTGATGCGGGCGAGCCTGCCCTTCGCGGAGGCCTATCGGCCGCTGCTCGACGACGCGCCGGTTGCACGCCTCGAGGCGATGCTGGATGAGGTTTCGGCGGCGAGACCCGCAAGGTCAGGCCTGGCCATCAGCCGGCGCGGACTGTTGGCCGCACTCGCCGCCTCGGTCGCCTTCGGCATGGTGTTCGACCGCTTCGCCCTGCAGCCCTTGCGCGGCATCGGCGCCGGCGCCGGCGAGGGCGAGGAACGGGCGGAGGCCGGCGAATGGCGCGGCCTGGTCGCCCAGTACATGGCGCTCTACGATGCCGACACGCTCGTCGGCGTGGCGCCGCCGCCGGAGCGGCAGGAAGCGGAACTCGGAGCGGTCAATGAGCGGCTGGCGCTGGCCCTGACGCCGCAGGCCGTCGCCCTTGAGGGTGCTGATTTCAAGCGGGCGCAGGTCCTTTCCTATGACGGCCGGCCGCTTGCCCAGATCCTCTATCTCGATCGCGAAAGCGGGCCGCTTGCCTTCTGCATCGTGCGCAAAGCCGGGCCGGTCATCGCCCCCGACACCGAACAGCGTCTCGGCATGACGGTGGTCCACTGGTCGAACGGAACGCATGCGCTGATGCTGATCGGGCATGCGCCGAAGGCGCGGATGCAGGCGCTGGCAATGGATCTGGCGGGTCGTATGTCCGCCTAGCCGGTTTCCGACAGGACGCATAACCCGGAGCTGCGATGCCGCGCCTCCGGGCCTTCAGGTTCAGGCCCTAAACGGGTTCTCGGCGATGATGTCGCCGTCGATCTCGGTGATCTTCCGCTTGCCGCAGAGCGCCATGGTGGTGTCCATCTCCTTGGCGATGATCTCCAGCGCTTTCGTGACGCCGGGCTTGCCCATGGCGCCGAGGCCGTAGAGGAAGGGGCGGCCGATATAGGTGCCCTTGGCGCCGAGCGCCACGGCTTTCAGCACGTCCTGCCCTGAGCGGATGCCGCCGTCCAGATGCACCTCGATCCGGTCACCGACCGCATCGACGATGCGCGGCAGCATGGCGATCGACGAATGCGCGCCGTCGAGCTGGCGGCCGCCATGGTTGGAGACGATGATCGCGTCGGCGCCGGTCTCGGCCGCCATCTTCGCATCCTCGACGTCGAGGATGCCCTTGATGATCAGCTTGCCGCCCCAGCGCTCCTTGATCCAGGCGACGTCCTTCCACGACAGCTGCGGGTCGAACTGCTCGACCGTCCAGGCATTGAGCGAGGCGAGGTCGGTGACGCTCTTGGCGTGGCCGTGGATGTTGCGGAAGGTGCGGCGGTTCGTCTGCAGCATGTTCCAGCACCAGCGCGGGCGGGTCGCCATCTGGTAGAGATGCTTCGGTGTCAGCTTCGGCGGAGCGGAAAGCCCGTTGCGCAGGTCCTTGTGGCGCTGGCCGAGGATCTGCAGGTCGGCGGTCAGCACCAGCGCCGAGCATTTCGCCGCCTTGGCGCGTTCGATCAGGTTCAGCACGAAATCTCGGTCGCGCATGACGTAGAGCTGGAACCAGAAGGGTTTCGTGGTGACCGAGGCGACGTCCTCGATCGAGCATATGCTCATGGTCGACAGCGTGAAGGGCACGCCGAATTCTTCCGCCGCCCTGGCCGCCAGCATTTCGCCGTCGGCATGCTGCATGCCGGTCAGGCCCGTCGGGGCGAGCGCCACCGGCATCTTCACCTTCTCGCCGATCATCGTCGTTTCGAGCGAGCGGCCGCTCATGTCGACCAGAACGCGCTGGCGCAGCTTGATCTTCGAAAAATCGCTCTCGTTGGCGCGGTAGGTGCTCTCGGTATAGGAGCCGCTATCGGCGTAATCGAAGAACAGTTTCGGCACACGGCGCTTCGCCAGCCGCTTCAGGTCGGCGATCTCAAGAATGGGGGACATGGTGGATAGACCTCTTTGGATGTCAACGACAGAGCGTCATCAGAAATGCTCGCCGGAGCGGAAAGGACCGACGCGGATGCCGGCGGCGACGAGGTAGGCGGTCGACCAGCCGATCAGCAGGAAGCCGTCGACGCCCTCCATGCCGGCGAGAAGGCGCCATTCGGGGTGGGGGATGACGTCGCCGTAGCCGATTGTCGAGAAGGTGACGGTCGAGAAGTAGAGCGCGATCTCGAAGCTGTCGAAGAAACCGATCAACCGGTAGCATAGGGCCCAGAGCCACACTTCGGCGGTCAGCACGGCAAAGACGCCGAGCACGACCGTGTTCATCGCGATCAGGCGGCTGCGGTGGCCGTGCAGGCGGATGCGGTCGCTGATCCAGCTCATTGCGCGCGTGACGCTCATCAATCCGAAGGTGTGGATGATGACGGTGAGCGAGATCATCACCGTGCCGAGAGCGAGGTTCAGAAACATGTTCATGGTGTTTTTCCGGCAGACATCATGCGAGCATAGCGCGCAGTTCCTTGCGGAACATGAATTTCAGTCCCGACCAGATTTCGTCGACGGCGCAGACCTTCACGTCGACCAGCCCGAGCGGCAGGACCAGTTCGCGAAGCACGTCCTCGGTGATCGAGCTTTTCACCCCGGAGGATTTCTTTGGCCAGGAGATCCACAGCATGCCGTCCGCCTTCAGCGCCGCACGAAGGGCGGGCAGGCGATCGGCAAGGCGTTCGCGGGCGGTTTCGAAGACATGGATCAAGTCGAATTCCCGTGTTGCGACGCCGTCGAGGCTTGTCGCGACGCGTTCCAGAACCTCTGTCCGGGCGAGGTCCTGCTGGCTGCCCGGCAGTTCGAGGAACAATGCCGCCATGCCCGGCTTGAGGCCGAGCTTCCTGGCAAGGGGCGTTCCGGAATAGCCGTGCTGCATCAATCCCTCAGACGGCGGCAGGCTTGCTTGCCTTGCCCGCGACATAGGTTTCGACGACCGACCGATCGTCACCCAAGGTTTGCAGCAGAAACAGTTCCTCCGCAAGGGATTTGACCGTCTCCATGCGCAGCGCCATGGCGGGCGTGGCGGCGGCGTTGAGCACGACGAAATCGGCATCCGTGCCGGGCTCCAGCGTGCCGATCCTGTCCTCGAGCGAAAGCGCCTCGGCATTGCCGAGCGTCATCATGTGAAAGCTCTCCAGCGGGTTCAGCCGTTCGCCCAGCAATTGCTGGATCTTGTAGGCCTCGTCCAAGGTCTTCAGCATGGAATAGCTCGATCCGCCGCCGATGTCGGTGGCGACCGCGATGCGCAGCTTCTTCTCGCGCCGCTGGTACTTGCGCAAGGGGAAGAGACCGGAGCCGAGGAAGAGATTGGAGGTCGGGCAGTGGACGGCGACGGCGCCGGCCTCGCTCATGGCGTCCGCCTCGCGGTCCGACAGGTGGATCGCATGCCCGAACAGGCTCCTGCGCCCCAGCAGGCCGTAATGCGCGTAGATGTCGGTATAGTCCTCGGCGTCGGGAAAGAGTTCGCAGGTGTAGCGGATCTCGTCGTGGTTTTCCGACAGATGCGTCTGTATGTGCAGGTCGGGAAACTCTTCCGCCAGCGCCTGCGTCATCGCCATCTGCTCAGGCGTCGAGGTGATGGCGAAGCGTGGGGTGATGGCGACGTGGTTGCGGCCCTTGCCATGCCAGTCGGCGATGACCTGACGGGTTTCGTCATAGCCGGTCTGCGGGGTGTCCAGGAGGCCCTGCGGCGCGTTGCGGTCCATCATCACCTTGCCGCCGATCATCAGGCTGCCGCGCCTGAGGCTTTCGGCGAAGAAAGCGTCGGCCGAGGCCTTGTGTACCGAGCAATAGGCGACCGCCGTCGTCGTGCCGTTGCGGAAGAACTCGTCGAAGAAGGCCTTGGCGATGCGGTCGGCATGGGCCTGCTCGACGAAACGGCATTCCTCCGGGAAAGTATAGGTGTTCAGCCATTCAAGCAGGTTGGCGGCATAGGACGCGATCACCTGCATTTGCGGGAAATGCACATGGGTGTCGATCAGTCCGGGCAGGATCAGGTGCGGGCGGCGGTCGATCACCACGGTGTTTTCGGGAGCTGACGTCCTCACCGTCGCATAATCGCCCATGGCGAGGATCTTGCCGTCATCGACCAGCAGGGCGCCGTCGCTCTCGTAGCGGTAGCTGCCGCTGTCGTCGATATGCTCCGGGGCGCGAGTGAAGCTCAACAGCCGTGCGCGAAAGAGGGTCGCGCTCATGGCTGCTTTGCCTCCGAGACCGCGCTCTCGAACCAGGCCACCAGCAGGGCGCGCTCCTCGGTCGAGACTTCGGTCACGTTGCCGGGCGGCATGGCATGGCTGCGGCCGGCCTGGATGTAGATCTCGCGCGCATGGGCGGCGATCTCGGCGTCGGTCTCGAGCTTGACGTTCTTCGGCGGGCGCACGATGCCCTCCCAGACCGGCTCGGCGGCATGGCACATCGAACAGCGCGACATGACGACGTCGCGGGCTGCCTCGTAATGGGCGTTCTCGACGAAGCGCAGGTTGGTCGGCGCAACCGAGACCTCCTCCTCGACCGGGGCCTTCTGCACGGTCGACAGCCACATGATGGCGATGAAGATCAACAGGGTGGCAAGCCAGGTCCAGGTCGGCCGGCCCTTGCGGGCGTGGGTGGTGTTGAACCAGTGGCGGATAGTGACGCCCATGAGGAAGACGAGTGCTGCGATCACCCAGTTATAGGCCGTGCCGAAGGCCAGCGGATAATGGTTGGACAGCATGAAGAAGATGACGGGCAGCGTCAGGTAGTTGTTGTGCAGCGAACGCTGCTTGGCGATCACGCCGTATTTCGGGTCGGGCGTGCGGCCGGCGATCAGGTCGGCGACGACGATCTTCTGGTTGGGAATGATGATCAGGAAGACATTGGCCGACATGATGGTGGCGGTAAACGCGCCGAGATGCAGGAAGGCAGCGCGGCCGGTGAAGACCTGGGTATAGCCCCAGGCCATGGCGATCAGCGCGACATAGAGCACGCCCATCAGCACCCAGATGTTCCTGCCGAGCGGCGACTTGCACAGCTGGTCGTAGATCAGCCAGCCGACCGCGAGCGAGGCCACGGAAAGGGCGATCGCCTGCCATTGGGTGAGGTCGAGCACGTGCCGGTCGATCAGGAAGAGGTCTGCCCCGCCGTAGTAGACGACGGCCAGCATGGCAAAGCCCGAGAGCCAGGTGACGTAGCTTTCCCATTTGAACCAGGTCAGGTGCTCCGGCATGGTCGCTGGCGCCACCAGATATTTCTGGATGTGGTAGAAACCGCCGCCATGCACCTGCCATTCCTCGCCATAGGCACCGGCCGGCAGATGCGCGCGCTTCACCAGGCCGAGATCGAGCGCGATGAAATAGAAGGACGAGCCGATCCAGGCGATCGCCGTGATCACGTGCAGCCAGCGGACGGCAAAGGAGAGCCATTCCCAGGCAATCGCGTATTCATACATAAGGCAGGTCCTTCACGTTCCCCATTTTTGCCGACATTGCGAAAAAATCGGCGGGAAGGAAAGGGGAAAGGAGGCGCTGCAGCAAACGCTGCACGGAAGTTTCATGCGGTGTTTCGGTGGCTGCCGAGCAATCCGCCGATCTGCCGCCTCAGAGGCAAGATCTATGGCGCTGTGGGCGGCGTCACGGATTCGAAGCCCGGCAGGGTGGCGCGCAGGAACTCGCGGAAGGCGCGGATCTTGCCGGCATTGCGCCTGGCCTCCGGATAGACCAGCCAATAATGCGACCCGTCCTCGCAGGTGAGTTCGAAGGGCTGGATCAGGCGGCCCGATGCGACCTCCTCGGTATAGAATTCCGGACGCAGGATGGCGATGCCGTGGCCGGCGACGGCGGCCGCGGCCTCGAAGGACTGCGCGCCCAGCCGGCTGCGCGGATAGGTGCCTAGGGCGACGTCCGGATGGCCCGCCGCCGTGAACCAGATCCGCCACCAGGCATCGGCCGGATCGATGATGCGCAGCTTCAGCAGGTCGAGCGGTTCGCGGATGCCGCCGACGCTCTCGGCCAGCTTCGGGCTGAGCATCGGGGTGAAATGGTTGCGCATGACGAAATGGGAGCGCAGGCCGGGCCAGTCTCCCTTGCCGGTGCGGATGGCGACATCCGCCTGCGTGCGGCTGAAATCGATGACCTCCTGCGATGTCTCCAGTCGAACCGCGATGCCCGGATTGCGCAGCTGGAAAAGGCCGAGGTGGCGCGCCAGCCATTGCGAGGCAAAGGTCGCCGTGGCGTGTATGATCAGGGTGCCGTCCGCCGTGTTGCGCAGGTCGGCCAGGGCCTCGCGCAGGAGTTCGAAACCTTCGGCCACCTTCGGCGCCAGCCGCTCGCCGGCTTCGCTGAGTGAAATCCGCCGCGGCTTGCGCAGGAACAGCGCCTCGCCGACATGGTCCTCCAGCAGCTTGATCTGGTAGCTGACCGCGGTCTGGGTCATGCCCAGTTCCTCGCCGGCCTTGGTGAAGCTCCTGTGCCTAGCCGCCGCCTCGAAGACGCGCAGGGCATTGAGCGGGAACTGTCTCGACAGTTTCATGCATAAGCTCTCTTGATGGATGCCCACCGTATTCGAATTGGAAAGCGGCGGCAATCCGGCGCATCCTTTCCTTCATCAGATCATGTCGCCGATGAAGAGGAGACGAGCATGCTGCAAGCAACAAGACGCCAGTGGGCCCAGACGAATGCGACGCCCGGCCGCTTGATCCGGCCGCTCTTCGGCTTCCTCGAACGCCTGTTCCGGTCCGACCGGGCGGCCATCGACGACCTGCCGCCGGAGGTCAGGAAGGACCTCGGCCTCCTCGGCGGCCGCCCGCCGCGCGACCGCACGGAGGCCTATTTCTCCGACCCCAGACGCCACGGCGACTGGCTGCGCTCCGGCCCGCTCTGAGAAAATGCCATGTCGGATCAAGATGATGCGCCGGCCGGCTGACGAACTGATTCTGCCACTTCATGCGGTGATTCAGGTCGGCGCTGACCGCCTGTGTGTCCGTCAGGCGAGCAACACGGTCAGCAGTTCGGCCGCGACCAGGGCGGCGATCACCGGGGGGCGCTTGTCGCGGAGCGCGCTGCCGCCAATCGGCAGGACGAGCCTGTCGAGCATGGACGGATGGCCGCCCTCGCGGTCCAGCCAGCGGGCGAAGGTGGCGCGCTTGGTGGCCGAGCCGATCATGCCGACATAGGCAAGATCGGGGCGGGCGAGCGCCTGGCGGGCGATCAGGAAATCCAGCGCATGATCGTGGGTGAGGATGACGGCCGCACCGCCCGGCCGGATCATCGCCACCTCGGCTTCGGGCACGGCGACCCGGCGCAACGCGACGCCGTTCGGCAGGCCGCCCGGGGCAAGGTCGCGGGTCTCCACGAGCGTGACGGTCAGGGGCAGGGGGGCAAGGGCGCCCGCCAGCGCCAGCCCGACATGGCCGGCGCCGAACAGGAAGACGTCGGGATAGGCGGTCTCCAGCTTAGCCTGCCGGTCGACCAGAACTTGCCGCGACTGTGCATCGAGGCGGGTGAAGGCAAGCACAGTCCGCCCGCCGCAGCACTGGCCGATCTCGGGGCCGAGCGGCACGTCGAGCGACGAGTTTGGCGCGCCACTGGCGAGCAGCGTGCGGGCATGGTCGATGGCGAGAAATTCGAGCTGCCCGCCACCGATCGTGCCGAACAGCGCATCGGCCGCCACCACCATGAAGGCGCCCGCCTCGCGCGGCGTCGAGCCCTTGGCCTCGGCGACGTCGACGAGCACGGCATCGGGATGGGTGGCGAGGAAGGTGGGGAGGGCCGTCATTGTAGCGCCCCCTCTGGCCTGCCGGCCATCTCCCCCACAAGGTGGGAGAGGACCAGGGGTGGCGTCCTGCCCGCCTTGCAGGTCGAAGAAGTACCCACGTCTTCAGGAACTCCAAATCTGACTTGAGCCCGGGAAGTGGCAACCAAGATGGACCGGCGGCTGATTGCCCCCGGGGGCCGTGTTTCGAACGCTCTATGGGGGCGGAAACGATGCTCCGGGTTGTCTCCCCCCTTGTGGGGGAGATGGCCGGCAGGCCAGAGGGGGCTGATCACGCACGCAGTTGCCGAATGGGCGTGCTCTCTTCCCCCGAGGGGAAACGCGCCGAGCCGGCGCGGTGCAATCACGGTTTGGCGGGCGACCTTGTGACTACTCGCATCCGCCTCGTCCGTCGCTCTGCCCCACCTTCTCCCGGAGGGGGAGAGGACGTCCACGGAGGTGGCCATCACATCCCCTTCAGCCGCTCGACGGCCATCAGCACGCGCTCCGGCGTGGCGGGGGCGTCGAGGTGGGGGCAGTGCTTGTAGTCGGCGACGGAGGCGACGGCCATGGACAGCGCTTCCAGCACCGAGATCGCCAGCATCAGCGGTGGTTCGCCGACGGCCTTGGAGCGGCCGATGGTCGGCTCGGCATTCTCCGACCATTCGGCCAGCCGGGTGTTGAAGATCTTCGGCCGGTCGGAGGCGAGCGGGATCTTGTAGGTCGAGGGCGCGTGGGTGCGAAGCCTTCCCTTGCCGTCCCACCACAGTTCTTCCGTCGTCAGCCAGCCCATGCCCTGGACGAAGCCGCCCTCGATCTGGCCGATGTCGATCGCCGGATTGAGCGACTTGCCGACGTCGTGCAGGATGTCGGTGCGGTCCATCAGATATTCGCCGGTCAGCGTGTCGATCGACACTTCCGAGCACGCCGCGCCATAGGCAAAATAATAGAACGGCGTGCCGCGGCCGGCGGCGCGGTCCCAGTGGATCTTCGGCGTCTTGTAGAAGCCGGCGGCGGAGAGCTGCACGCGGGCGAAATAGGCTTGTTTGACGAAGTCGGGGAAGGGGATCTCCCGCGATCCGACGCGCACGCGGTTCGGCAGGAATTCCACCTCGTCCGGCGGCACGTCGAAATGCTCGACGGCGAAGGCGACGAGGCGTTCCTTGATCTGGCGGGCGGCGTCATAGGCGGCCATGCCGTTCAGGTCGGTGCCGGAGGAGGCGGCGGTCGCCGAGGTGTTCGGCACCTTGCCGGTGGTGGTCGCGGTGATCTTGACGCGCTCGACATCCACCTGGAAGTATTCGGCAATGACCTGGGCGACCTTGGTGTAGAGGCCCTGGCCCATTTCGGTGCCGCCGTGGTTGAGGTGGATCGAGCCGTCCTGGTAGACGTGGACAAGCGCGCCGGCCTGGTTGAAGGCGGTCATGGTGAAGGATATGCCGAACTTCACCGGGGTGAGGGCGATGCCCTTCCTGATCACCGGGCTCGTCTTGTTGAATTCGATGATCGCCCGCCGCCGCGCCTGGTAGTCGCACGAGGTTTCCAGTTCCTCGACCACCCGGGCAATCACATTGTCCTCGATCGTCTGGTGATAGGGCGTGACGTTGCGGCCGGAGCCGACATCGCCGTAGAAATTCGCCTTGCGGATCTCGAGCGGATCCTTGCCCAGCTGATAGGCGATCTCCTCGATGATGCGCTCGCCCCCCAGCATGCCCTGCGGGCCGCCGAAGCCGCGGAACGCCGTGTTGGAAACCGTATGGGTCTTCAGCGGCTGCGAGGTCAGCTTCACATGCGGGTAGAAATAGCTCGAATCGGCATGAAAGAGGGCGCGGTCGGTGACCGGCCCGGAGAGGTCGGCCGAATAGCCGCAGCGCGCGGCGAAGTTGGCATTGAGCGCATGGATGCGGCCGTCGCCGTTGAAGGCGACGTCGAAATCCATGCGGAAGTCGTGGCGCTTGCCGGTCAGCGCCATGTCCTCGTCGCGGTCGGGGCGGAATTTGACGGCGCGGTTGAGCTTCTTGGCGGCGAGGGCTGCCAGGGCGGCAAACTGGTTGCCCTGGGTCTCCTTGCCGCCGAAGCCGCCGCCCATGCGCCGCACGTTGACGGTGATCGCATGGCTCGGAATGTCGAGCACATGGCCGACGATGTGCTGGATCTCGGAAGGGTGCTGGGTCGAGGACCACAGCGCCACCTCGTCGTCCTCGCCGGGAATGGCGAGCGCGATGTGGCTTTCCAGATAGAAGTGCTCCTGCCCGCCGATCCGCATCGAGCCTTTCAGGCGATGCTCGGCCTTGTCGAGCTCGGCCTCCGGCTCGCCGCGCTTCAGCACCATGCCCGGGGTGACCAGCGGCGCCTCGTTGGCGAGAGCCGCATCGACATCCGTCCAGAAGGGCAGGTCGCGGTATTCGATCTTTGCCAGGCGCGCGGCCCGGCGGGCGGCGTCGCGGGTTTCGGCGATGACGGCAAAGACCGGCTGGCCGTGGAATTCGACCTTGTCGTCGGCCAGCAGCGGCTCGTCATGGCGCCCGCCGGACGAGACGTCGTTGACGCCCGGCACGTCCTTGGCCGTGAGCACTGAGACGACGCCGGGAAAGGCCTTCACTGCGGAAAGATCGACCGAGAGGATCTCGGCATGCGCCCGGTCGGACATGCCGAGCGCGCCGTGCAGGAGGCCGGCGGGTTCGGGAATATCGTCGATATATTCGGCACTTCCGGCGACATGCTTGTGCGCCGAATCATGGCGGAGCGACTGGTGCATCGGGCCGTTGATCAGCTTGTAGGTCTCGAAGGTCGGCTTATGCATCACTCAGGCTCCTGCGGCCGGACGTGTCTTCTCCCCGACGGGGAGAAGGTGGCGCGAAGCGCCGGATGAGGGGGAGCGAAGCTCGCCGGCCACAGCGCACCCGGCCCCCTCATCGCCTCGTTTCACTCGGCACTTCTCCCCGCTGGGGAGAAGAGGGCGCGCACTGGCTGACGTATCCTGGCGCGTTTCACCCCCCTCTGCCCTGCCGGGCATCTCCCCCTCAAGGGGGGAGATCGACACGCGGTGACGCCTTGCCCGAGCATCAGACCTCATATTTGAACAAGGCGCTTTTTGCCCTGCCATCTCCGGAGTACGGACAGACGGGTGCGGCTTCGCCCATCTCCCCCCTTGAGGGGGAGATGTCGGCGTAGCCGACAGAGGGGTGTGTCCCTGCATCATCACGCCTCCTCCTCTGCAAACCGCTTCAACTCCTGCGGCGTGCCGGTCGTCTCGAGGAAGAAGCGGGTCAGCAGGTTCTTGGCAGTCAGTTGGCGGTATTCGGCGGTGGCGCGCCAGTCGGTGAGCGGTTTGTAGTCCTGGTCGAAGGCGTCGCGGGCGGCGGCGATCGTCGCTTCGTTCCACGGCTTGCCGAACAGGGCGGCTTCCACCGCGCGGGCGCGCTTCGGGGTGGCGGCCATGCCGCCGAAGGCGATGCGGATGTGGGAAACCGTGCCGTCTTCGGCAAGCGTCAGGTGGAAGGCGCCGCAAAGCGCGGAAATGTCCTCGTCCCGGCGCTTGGAGATCTTGTGCACGGCATAGTGGCTGCCGGCCTCGGGTCGCGGCACGCGGATGCTCTCGACGAATTCGCCGGGGCGGCGGTCCTGCTTGCCGTAGTCGATGAAATAATCCTCGAGCGGCAGCTCGCGGCTTCCGGAAGCCGAGCGCAGCCTGACGGATGCGCCAAGCGCGATCAGCGCCGGAGGCGTGTCGCCGATCGGCGAGCCGTTGGCGATGTTGCCGCCGATCGTGCCCATGTTGCGCACCTGCTGGCCGCCGATGCGCTCGATCAGCCGGCCGAGTGCGGGGATTTCGGCCTTGAGCGTGTCGAAGGCGCGGGAATAGCTGACGCCGGCGCCGATGGTGACGGCGCGGTCGTCCGACGCGATGGTCTGCAGGTCGGTGAGGTGGTTGATGAAGATCACCGGGTTGAGGTCGCGCATCTGCTTGGTGACCCACAGCCCGACATCGGTCGCGCCGGCGACGATGGTGGCCTCGGGCTCCTCGGCCAGCAGGTCGGCGAGCGCTGCGACCGAACCCGGCACGATCAGCCGGCGGTCGCCCTTGACCACGGTGATCGTGTCGCTGCCCTGCAGGGTCCACAGCCGCGCCATGATATTGGTGCGGTCGCGCTCCAGCGGGTCGAACAGCGCACTCGGGCGGGTGCGCGCGACCTGCTCGGCCGCCCTGACGATCGGCTCATAGCCGGTGCAGCGACAGAGATTGCCCTGCAGCGCGCGCTCGATCTCGGCGCGCGACGGCTTGTCGTTGGACAGCCACAGGCCGTAGAGCGACATCACGAAGCCCGGCGTGCAGAAGCCGCATTGCGAGCCGTGACAGTCGACCATGGCCTGCTGTACCGGATGCAACATGCCGTTCTCGGCGGCCAGATGCTCGACGGTCACCACATGGGTGCCGTTCAGCGAGCCCAGGAAGCGGATGCAGGCATTGACCGTCTCATAGGCGAGGCGTCCGCCGTCGAGCCGGCCGACGAGCACGGTGCAGGCGCCGCAGTCGCCCTCGGCGCAGCCTTCCTTGGTGCCGGTCAGCCGACGTTTCAGCCTGAGGAAGTCGAGCAGCGTCTCCGTCGGCTCGAAGCTTGATACGGCGACATCCTCGCCGTTCAGGATGAAACGGATGCAATCACTCATGCTTTGTCTTCTCGCTGGCCCATCGGCCGATGTTATTGCGCGGTCCAGCCGCCGTCTATCGAGATATGCGTGCCGGTGATCTGTCTGGCGGCGTCGCTGGCAAGGAAGATCGCCACCGCCGCCACTTCCTCCACGGCGACGAATTCCTTGGTCGGCTGGAATTTCAGCATCACGTCGGACTTCACCTCAGCCTCGGAAATGCCGCGTGCCTTTGCCGTATCGGGGATCTGCTTTTCGACGAGCGGGGTCAGCACATAACCCGGGCAGATTGCGTTCACCGTCACGCCGAATTCGGCCAGTTCCAGCGCCACGCTCTTGGTCAGCCCCATGATGCCATGCTTGGCGGCGACATAGGCCGACTTGAAGGGCGAGGCGATCAGGCCGTGGGCGGATGCGACGTTGATGATGCGGCCGGCCTTCTTTTCCTTCATCGCCGGAACGGCAAGGCGAATCGTATGGAAGGAACTGGACAGATTGATGGCGATGATCTGGTCCCATTTCTCGGTCGGAAAGTCCTCGACGACCGAGACATGCTGGATGCCGGCATTGTTGACCAGCACGTCGACCATGCCGAACTCATGCGCCGCGGTCGCCATCAGGTCGTCGATCTCGGTCGGCTTCGACATGTCGGCGCCGTGATAGACCGCCCGGCCGCCGGAGACTTCCAGGCTCTGGCGGATCGCCTCGATCTCGGCCGCATCGCCAAAGCCGTTGATGACGACATTGTCGCCATGGGCAGCAAAGGCCCGGGCGATGGCCAGGCCGATGCCGCTGGTCGATCCGGTGACGACGACGGTTCTGTTCATGTCTCGAATTCTCCCGAAAGCCTGCGGCGTTCTGCTGCGCCGCACTAGATCGCGAAGGTTATGCGCAAATCGCGAGGGCTGGCAATTGGCTTTTTATATGCCGGAGGCCGTCGTCTCGGGGTGTTTTCAGGTCAGGGCCGGGCGGATGGCCGAGCACGGGCGGCCGCGGAGCATCGGCGAAAAGTCGAATCGCTGCAGCGGCTTGGCGGGAGAACCTGCGGTTCGTTGCGATGGAAGCCGGCGGACGGACTTTCCTTCCTCGTGCAGGGGCCGTTCAGTTGAAGCTGGGTTCCGGTCCTCGACGCCTCAGTCTCCGCGGCCGGCTGCCAAGATGATTCCGCTGATTGCGCCAAGTCTTTGAAAAGACAGGTGCCGGGGCAGGCGAAGTGCCGCCGGTGAACGCTGTGTGCTCCAAATCGCATTTGTCGGCGGGCCGGTTCGCGCCTATCTCTTGCGTGACCTCAACGGGAAGAACATCATGGAACTTGGGCTTTACACTTTCGCGGATGTCGATCCGAACGCGGCGAACAAGGGCGCCGAGGCGAAGCGCCGGCTGGACGACCTGCTTGAAGAAATCCAGCTTGCCGACGCGGTGGGGCTCGACGTCTTCGGGCTCGGCGAGCATCACCGGCCCGACTACATGGCCTCGTCGCCGGCGACCATTCTCGCCGCCGCAGCGGTGAAGACGAAGAACATCCGGCTGTCGAGCGCGGTCACCGTGCTCTCCTCGGACGATCCGGTGCGGGTGTTCCAGCAATATGCGACGGTCGATCTCCTGTCGAACGGCCGGGTCGAAATCATGGCCGGACGCGGCTCCTTCATCGAGAGCTTCCCGCTGTTCGGCTACGACCTCGAGGACTACGATCTGCTGTTTGCCGAGAAGCTGCAGCTGCTGATGGAGATCCGCGAGAACGAGGTGGTCACCTGGGAAGGCGAGACCCGTAAAGCCATCGCCGGGCGCGGCGTCTATCCGCGGCCGCTGCAGGATCCGCTGCCGCTGTGGATCGCCATCGGCGGCACGCCGCAATCGGCGGCCCGCGCCGGCTATCTCGGCCTGCCGCTGGCGCTCGCCATCATCGGCGGCGAGCCCCATCGCTTCGCCCCGCTGTTCGATCTCTACCGTCAGAGCGGCGCCAAGGCCGGCGTCGAGCAGAAGGCGCTGAAGACCTCGATCAACGTGCACGGCTTCATCCACGATACCAACGAGAGCGCCGCCGACATCTTCTACGAGCCGCAGGCGGTCGTGATGAACCGCATCGGCCGCGAGCGCGGCTGGGGGCCGACCAACCGGGCGCATTTCGACGCCTCGCGGGGCCCGCGCGGCGCGCTCTTCGTCGGCGATCCGGAAACCGTGGCGGAAAAGATCGTCGCCAACCACAAGATCTTCGGCAACGACCGCTTCCTGTTGCAGATGGCGATCGGCCCGATGCCGCACCGCGAGATCATGCGCGGCATCGAGCTCTACGGCACAAAAGTCGCGCCGCTGGTCAGAAAGGCGTTGACCCCGTCGGAAGCGGGGGCGTAAGCACCCGCCATCCCAGAATGACAAAGAGCGGGTCTCAGGCCCGGAAGACGCACGATGATTGTTTCCAGCGAAGACGACCTCAACGGCCTGAAGGATATTGGCCGGATCTGCGCGAGCGCGGTGAAGATCATGGGGGCGGCGCTGGAACCCGGCATCACCACCCGCGAACTCGACCAGATCGGCCGCAAGGTGCTCGACGATGCGGGCGCGCAGTCGGCGCCGGAATTCTGCTATGAATTTCCCGGCGCCACCTGCATCAGCGTCAACGAGGAGATCGCACACGGCATTCCCGGCGACCGCAAGATCATGGCCGGCGATCTGGTCAATATCGACGTGTCGGGGGTGAAGAACGGCTTGTTCGGCGATACCGGTTCGTCCTTCATCGTGCCGCCGGCCAAGCCGAAGATCGAAAAGCTCTTGCGCGACGGCAAGCGGGCGCTGTGGGTCGGCCTCAACCAGGTGCGCACCGGCCAGCCCATGGTCAATATCGGCAATGCCATCGGCACCTTCGCCAAAAAGAACCGCTATACGCTGATCCAGAACCTGGCGAGCCACGGCATCGGCCATTCGCTGCACGAGGAACCGAAGGAACTGTCGACCTGGCCGGATCCGGACGAAACCCGGATCATGGAGGAGGGGCTGGTCTTCACCATCGAACCCTTCCTGTCGCTCGGCGGCATGTGGGCCGAGGACGGCGACGATCCCTGGACGCTCTACAGCGACCCGAAGGCCCCGACCGTGCAGTTCGAGCACACCATCGTCGTCACCCGGAACGGCCCGATCGTGCTGACGCTCGCCGACTGACGGCAAGAGTTCCTTGCCAAAAATTGACCTCCACCCCGTTTGGGGATAATTTGTATTACAAATGGAGGTGAAAAGCGATGTCCATCAAGCGAGAGCTGTCCGATCCGATCACCATTCGCCTGCCGGTGGACGTGCTGTCGGAGATCGAGGACGTGGCACGGACCTGCGAGCGAAGCCGTAGCTGGGTGATCGTGCGGGCGCTGAAATCCTATCTTGCCGGCGAGGGGCGGGAAGTCCTCGAACTGGCAAGGGCGCGCCAAGCCGTCGATGCCGGCGACGTCCACGATCTGGATGAGGTGATCGAAGAGGTGGAGGCGATTACCAAGGGAGCCGCCGCTTGAAGGTGCTGCTCTCTGCAGAGGCCAGGAACTACCTCGTATCCGAGGCGCGCTATCTCCAGGCCCGCAGTCCGCAGGCGGCACGTCAATTCACCGACAGTCTGAAGCAACTCAAGGAGCACTTGTCCCACTTTCCCCGCATGGGAAGGCAGTCGGACGACATACCGGTGCCCGGTGTGCTTCGATTCGTCATGGGTGCCTATCTGGTTGACTACGAAATCCGATCCAGCGTCGTCGTCATTCTCGCCATTCGCCATGGCCAGCAACGGCCGCCCGGCATTCCGCTCGAGGACGACTTCGATTTCGAAGCGCCCTGACCACAGAACGCCAGCCGTCCGATCTCAGACGGAGAAGGCGACGGCGACGCCCTTCTTTTTGAAGTAGGACTGCATGATCTTGCGGCCCTGGCGGTTGGACTGGGCGAGCTTGGCCGATTCGAACACCGCTTCCTTGACGCCTTCGCGGGCCATGGCCGCCTTCAGCGCCGCGATGTGGCTGTCGATGTCCTCGTTGTCGTTGTTGATCGAGGTGTAGATGTTGTCGATGGCCTGGCTCAGGGTGAGGTCGCTCATGGGGCACTCCTTGGAATCGTTGTCCCTCCACTAGCGATTTTTGCGGCCGGGGCAAGCCGGGGATTGAGAACCGGTGGAGGGCGGAGTCCCGCGAGAGGGACCATCCATCGCTTGCGGTTGCATCGGCAATCAGAATTTGTGGTTTGTGGGTCGCCCCCTGCAGTGCAATAAACGCAAGCATGACGGCAGCCTCCCGCACAGAACACAGTCTCGTTTCGATCGCGATCGCCGGTGCGCTGGCCATGGCCTCCGCCATGGGGTTCGGCCGGTTTTCCTTCACCCCGATCCTGCCCGGCATGATTGCCGATCTCGGGCTGACCTCGACCGAGGCCGGGATCGTCGCGGCCGCCAACTTCACCGGCTACCTCGCCGGTGCGGTGGCCGGGGCCTATGGCTGGGCGGCCGGGCGCGAGCGGTTGATCGGGCTTGCGGCGCTGCTGGCGACCGCAATCCTTCTCGCCGGCATGGGGCTTACCCATTCGGTCGCCGCCTTCGTCGTGCTGCGGTTCCTCGCCGGCGTCGCCAGCGCTTTCTCCATGATCTTCATCACCTCTATCGTGCTCGGCCACGCCGCGCGGGCCGGCAGCGAGGCGGTGCAGTCGACCTATTTCGCCGGCGTCGGCCTCGGCATTGCCGCCTCGTCGCTGATGGTCATGCTGGTCGAGCTATCCGGATACAGCTGGCGGGCCGACTGGCTGGTGGGCGCGGCGATCGCCTTCGTCATCTTCGTCGTCGGCACGCGGCTCCTGCCGCGCTCGCCCTTCCACGCGTCGCAGGTGCCGCCGGAGCCGCCGATCCTGTGGAACGCCACCGTCGTGCTGAGCATGCTGTCCTACGGCCTGTTCGGCTTCGGCTATGTGGTGACCGCGACCTTCATCGTCACCATGGCGCGCATGGGCCATGCGGGGCCGACGGTGGAATTCCTGACCTGGTTCGTCACCGGGGTCGCGGCAGCCGCCTCGCTCTTTGCCTGGCGACCGGTCATGCTCAGGATAGGCCTTGGCGGCGCCTATCTCGCCGGCCTGCTGATCGAGGCGGCCGGGGTGCTTGCCTCCGTCGCGCTGCCGCAGCCGGCAGCACCTCTGATCGGCGGGGTGCTGCTGGGGGCCACCTTCGTGATCATCACCGCCTATGGCCTGAGGCTCGGGCGTGCGCTTTCGCCGAACAGCCAGCGCCGGGCGCTGGCCTTCATGACGGCCGCCTTCGGCATCGGCCAGATCCTCGGGCCGCTGGTCGCCGGCTGGCTGGCCGAGCGCACCGGCAGCTTTTCGGCACCGAGCCTGGTCGCGGCGCTGGTGCTTCTGGCCGCGGCCGGGCTCGTCCTGCCGGTGCTGCGGCGGCTGCCCTGAAATGACAGGGGTATCGCGGGACGGCGCGAAACTGTGAATTGGCGGCGGCCAATTTCGTCACATTCGGTTGATGGCATTGCTGGCCACTTTTTTCTGCCCTAGTTTCGCGCCAAAGACCGGGTTTCAAAGGCCCTTCCGTTCCCGCCGAGAAAGCAGCTATCCCCGTGTTCAAATCGTTTTTCCCTCAACCGCGTCTGTTCTTCACCTCGGCAGCGCTCTGGTCGCTGGCCGCGATCTTCATCTGGTATGCCGGAGCCAGCGACTGGGGTGCCTATATCGGCCTGCCGCCGCTTCCCGAAGGCCAGGAGCCGCCGATTGGCGTGTCGGCTTTCTGGTCGGCGCCGTTTGTTTGGTTCTACGTCTACTACACCGTCGTCGTGCTGGCCTTCAGCGCCATCTGGTTCATCGTCAGCCCGCATCGCTGGCAGATGTGGTCGGTGCTCGGCAGTGCGCTGATCATCTTCACCACCTATTTCTCGGTCCAGGTCTCGGTGGCGATCAACGCCTGGTACGGGCCGTTCTACGACATGATCCAGAAGGCCCTGTCGACGCCGGGATCGGTCACGGCGGCACAGCTCTATCTCGGCATGCTGGGCTTTGCCGGCATCGCCTTCGTGGCGATCACCATCGGCGTCTTGAGCCGCTTCTTCGTCAGCCACTGGATCTTCCGCTGGCGCTGGGCGATGAACGAATACTACATGAGCCACTGGCCGAAGCTGCGCTTCATCGAAGGTGCCTCGCAGCGCGTGCAGGAAGACACGATGCGCTTCTCCTCGACCGTCGAGGCGCTTGGCGTCAATCTGGTCAGCTCGGTGATGACGCTGATCGCCTTCCTGCCTGTGCTGTTCAAGCTCGGGGAGAACATCACCGAACTGCCGCTGATCGGTCATATCCCGCATGCGCTGGTCTGGGCGGCGATCTTCTGGTCCGTATTCGGCACCGTCTTCCTCGCTGCCGTCGGCATTAAGCTGCCGGGCCTGGAATTCCGCAACCAGCGCGTCGAGGCCTCCTACCGCAAGGAACTGGTCTATGGCGAAGACGACCCGAACCGTGCCAAGCCGCTGACGGTCGCCGAACTCTTCGACAATGTGAGGCGCAACTACTTCCGCCTCTATTTCCACTACATGTATTTCAACGTCGCCCGCATCTTCTATCTCCAGGCCGATAACCTGTTCAGCCTGATCGTGCTGGTGCCGTCGATCGTCGCCGGCAAGCTGACGCTCGGCCTGATGACGCAGATCAACAACGTCTTCGACCAGGTCCGCAGTTCGTTCCAGTATCTCGTCAACTCCTGGACGACGATCGTCGAGCTCTTGTCGATCTACAAGCGCCTGCGCGCCTTCGAAGCGGCGATCGACAACGAGCCGTTGCCGGAGATCGACCAGGAATATCTGGCGGAGCAGGGCGAGGTGCTCGTGCGCGACTGAGCCGGGACGACAGAAAAGCATGCGCCTTCAGCCGCGCCGGAGCGATCCGGCGCGGTTTTGCATTGGGGAGGAGGGCAGGCGGGGTGGATATGGGGGATTGGTATCAGGCTTTCCGCCTGCCCCGATCGCGCCGGCTGCCTTCGGGTCCTGCGGGGATCATCTTTGTTTCCGCCAGAACCCTGCCGTCACGACCGTCATCGACACCGAGCCTCGAAGAGGTGGAGAAGCCGGTTCGCGACCCGGTGCCCCGTCCGATGACCCTTGCAGGATAGGCCAACTCGCGGCGCGCGGGGAAAACCGCGCAGGCGGTTTTTGCCCATGTGGCTGATCGCACGGGTCAATTTCTGGCGTGGGTGGAAAAATCTTCCCCGTCCCGGATTTACGAGCGGGGACCAGTCGGCTGCTTCGCCAGAAGGTCGATCGCTTCGGAATAGCTGACGCAGGCGACGTCGGCGCGGTGGCAGACGTCGGTGACCAGCCGCTCCATCGCCCGCCAGTAGGCGCCGCCGTTCATCTCGACGAAATGGAAGCCCAGCTGCAGGGGCAAGCGCCCGCCGGCATATTGCGCCTCGAAGGCGGCCTTGAAGGCCGTGTAGGTGCGGGCCTCGAACTCGCCGGAGCGCGAGGGATTGTCCATGCCGGCGGAATGGCGGACGAAGAGATTGTAGTCCATGCCGATGATCCGGCGGTTCTGCGGACCCTCCGGAATGAGCGGCAGGCCGAAGCGGACGAGCGATCCGTCCTCGTCCGGCAGCATCGCTCCCTTGGTGACGAGGTTCGCGTCATAGGCGAAGCCAAAATCCTTCTCCGCCGCGACCAGGCTGTCGGGGGCCGAAAGATAGGGCGCGCGGAAACCGCGAATGCCGGTGCGGGCGAAGCTTGCCCAGCCTTCCGGCTCCCGGTCGGCGAGACCGTTGGCTTTCCAGGCATGGGCGACGACGTCGCGGAAGGTTTCGAATTCGGAGAGCCAGTCGGCCTTGCTCCAGTCCTTGCCGTCGAAATGGCCGCAGGCATGGTTGGCGATCTCGTGACCTTCCAGGCGGGCGTTCCAGATGTGGTCGAGGCGGGTGGCGACATCCTCAACCGTCGGGGCAAAGCCGATATTCGAGCGGCCGGCCTTCTTGCCCGGTGCCTTGTAGCCCTTCGCCTCGGCGCGCGGGATCAGCGTGGTGCAGGAGAGGAAATAGGTGAAATGCGCGCCCGAGCGCCGTGCGATGTCGCGGCTCTTCTCCCACAGCGCATTGTCATGGGCGCCGTCGAAGGAGATCAAGAGCAGCTGCTTCGGCCGGTCGGCCTCCGGCAGGGCCTGGGGCTCGGCCAGGGCCGGCTGGGCGAGGAGGACGGCGAGACAAACGGCGGCAAGGGAACGCGACATCGAAAAACCTGGCAAAAAACAAGGCGGTTTTCTGTCAGCCAAATGCGGCGAAGCTTTGAACAGGGTGGAATTTCCGGACGGGGACCTCTATGCCATAGGAACGAAAGCTCAACTGGGGTGCAAACCATGACAATCCTGATCCTCGGGATCATTCTGTTTCTCGCGACGCACATGATCCGCATCCTGGCGCCGGGTTTCCGCCGCGCCATGGTGCAAAAACTCGGCGAGAACGGCTGGAAGGGCGTGCATGGCCTGGCCAGCATTCTGGCACTCGTCGTGCTGATCTACGGCTGGCGCCAGGCCCCGGTCGTCGATCTGTGGTTCCCGCCCAAGGGCATGGCGCATCTGTCGGTGACGCTGATGCTGTTCGCCATGATCTGTCTGGTTGCCGGAATGCTGCCGGCCGGCCACATCGCCGCCAAGGCCAAGCATCCGATGGTGCTGTCGGTGAAGATCTGGGCGCTCGCCCATCTGCTCTCCAATGGCGATCTGGCATCGGTGCTGCTGTTCGGCTCCTTCCTCGCCTGGGGCGTGATCGCCCGCATCTCGCTGAAGCACCGCCAGCGCGCCGGCGAAGTGACGCTTCGTCCGTTCGTTTCGGCCAAGTGGGACCTCGCGGCGGTAGCCATCGGCCTGCTGGTCTGGGCGCTGTTCATCTGGAAGCTGCATGCGCTTCTGATCGGCGTCGCCCCGCTTCCCATGTGAGGCATCGCGCCCGCCAACCGGCCTTCCTGCCGTTTTCCGCTTACAAGTGCGGAAAAATCGGTTAGAAGGCCGCTCACGTATCCCATTGCATCGAAAGGCCGGCCGGTCCGGAAGCATTCATGGTTGACAACAACGACAGCTTTATCCGCGAAGTCAATGAGGAGCTTCGCTCCGACCAGTTCCGCAGCGCGTGGAAGAACTATGGCCGTTTCGTCATCGCGGTCGCCGTCTTGATCGTTGTCGGCACGGCCGGCTATCGCGGCTACGAATACTGGCACGAAAGCCAGTCGTCGAATGCCGGCGACCAGTTCCTGGCGGCGCTGACGCTGGCCAACGAAGGCAAGGCGGACGAGGCGAAGGCCGCGCTCGCAGCCTTGGAGACCGACGGCTACGGCGCCTATGCGGTGCTGGCGCGCATGCGCTCGGCCACCGTCGAGGCGGAAAAGGGCGATCCGACCGCTGCGATCGTCGCGTTTTCGGCGATCGGCAAGGACAATTCGGTTCCGGCCGTCATCCGCGACGTCGCCCGCATGCGGGCCGCCTGGCTGCTGATCGACAACGGCACCTATGAGCAGGTCTCGGCCGAGGTCGAAGCCATGGCGACGCCGCGCGACGCGATGCGCCACTCGGCCCGCGAAGCGCTGGGTCTTGCCGCCTACAAGGCCGGCGACATGACCAAGGCGCGCGAATGGTTCGAACAGATCGTCGAGGACGGCGAGGCGCCGCGCAATGTCGCCAGCCGCGCCCAGATCCTGCTCGACAACATCACGGCTTCCGGCAAGGCGCCGTAAGCCAGCACGGCGGAAACGCCAGAAGGACACGATCAGTCATGAGCTTTACCGTCGCCATCGTCGGGCGTCCGAACGTCGGCAAGTCCACCTTGTTCAATCGCCTGGTGGGCAAGAAGCTGGCGCTCGTCGACGATACGCCGGGTGTCACCCGCGACCGTCGCCCGGGCGACGCCAAGCTGATCGACCTCCGCTTCACCATCATCGACACGGCCGGCCTCGAAGAGACCGGGCCGGACACGCTCGAGGGCCGCATGCGCGCCCAGACCGAGATGGCGATCGACGATGCCGACCTGACGCTGTTCGTCGTCGATGCCAAGGCGGGGCTCACCCCGCTCGACAAGACCTTCGGCGAGCTCCTGCGCCGCAGCGGCAAGCCGGTCGTGCTGGTCGCCAACAAGTCGGAAGCCAAGGGCTCCGACGGCGGCTTCTATGATGCCTTCACGCTGGGGCTCGGCGAGCCCGTGCCGATCTCGGCAGAGCACGGCCAGGGCATGATCGACCTGCGCGATGCGATCGTGTCTGCGATCGGCGAGGAACGCGCCTTCCCGGAAGACATCGACGAGGCGGAGACCGACGTTCGGGTCTCGGCCGACGAAGTCGGCGGCGAAGCGGGCGAGGATATCGAGCCGGAATATGACGAGACCAAGCCTCTTCGCGTGGCGATCGTCGGGCGTCCGAATGCCGGCAAGTCGACGCTGATCAACCGCTTCCTCGGCGAGGACCGGCTTCTGACCGGGCCTGAGGCCGGCATCACCCGCGACAGCATTTCGGTTGAGTGGGACTGGCGCGGCCGCACCATCAAGATGTTCGACACCGCCGGCATGCGCCGCAAGGCCCGCGTGCAGGAGAAGCTGGAAAAGCTCTCCGTCGCCGACGCGCTGCGCGCCATCCGTTTTGCCGAAACCGTGGTCATCGTCTTCGATGCGACCATCCCCTTCGAGAAGCAGGACTTGCAGATCGTCGACCTGGTGCTGCGCGAAGGCCGTGCCGCCGTGCTCGCCTTCAACAAGTGGGACCTGGTCGAGGACACGCAGGCGGTGCTGGCCGACCTGCGCGAAAAGACCGACCGTCTGCTGCCGCAGGCGCGCGGCATTCGCGCCGTGCCGATCTCCGGCCAGACGGGCTATGGCCTCGACAAGCTGATGCAGGCGATCATCGACACCGATCGCACCTGGAACAAGCGCATTTCGACCGCCAAGCTCAACCGCTGGCTCGAACATACCCAGGTCCAGCATCCGCCACCGGCCGTATCGGGCCGGCGCATCAAGCTGAAATACATGACCCAGGTGAAGGCCCGCCCGCCGGCCTTCATGATCTCCTGCACGCGCGCCGATGCGCTGCCGGAGAGCTATGTGCGCTATCTGACGAACGGTCTGCGCGTCGATTTCCAGATGCCGGGCGTACCGATCCGCATCCACTTCAAGGCGGCGGAAAATCCCTTCGAAAACCGCAAGAAGAAGCGCTGAGCGCCCAGGGCTGCGCCGTCAGGCATCCGCCGGGCGGACCGGCAGTCGCCGCGACAGGCGCCGCCGCTTGGCCTGCGTCTTCGCCTCGATGACATTGTCCAGGAACTGCTTCGTGGCGGCCTGCCAGGTATAGCCCTCGGCCAGGTGCCGGGCTTCCTCGCGCGATCGCTCCAGAGCGGCGAGACAGGCCTTGCGCAGGTCTTCGTCCAGAGCGCCGGCGCCACTTCCGGCGGGGATGATGTCGGCGGGGCCGGTGACCGGATAGGCGGCGACCGGAACGCCGGAGCCGAGCGCCTCCAGAATGGTATTGCCGAAGGTGTCGGTCTTCGACGGGAAGACGAAGACGTCGGCCTGCGCATAGGCGCTCGCCAGCTCCTCGCCGAACTTCACCCCGGTGAACAGCACGTGCGGATAGCGAGCCTGCAGCTCGGCGCGGGCGGGGCCGTCGCCGACCACCACCTTGGAACCCGGCAGGTCGAGATCGAGGAAGGCGGGCAGGTTCTTCTCCACCGCGACGCGGCCGACCGTCATGAAGATCGGACGGGGCAGGCCGAAGGGTCTGTCGGTCTGCGGGCGGGGATGGAAGAGGGAGAGGTCGATGCCGCGGCTCCACAGGCAGAGATTGGCGATGCCCTTGGCCGCCAGCTCGCGTCTCAGGCTCTCGGTCGCCACCATGCAGGCGCCGCCGCGATTGTGGAACCAGCGCACATAGGCATAGAGCCAGGAGAGCGGCACGGGCACGCGGGTGCGGACATATTCGGGAAAGCGGGTGTGGTAGCTGGTGGAGAAGGGCATGTGTTTTTTCAGGCACCAGCGCCGCGCCATCAGCCCGAGCGGGCCTTCGGTGGCGATGTGCATGAAGTCCGGCTTCTCCGCCTCGATCCGGCGGGCGATCTGGCCGTAGGTGGCGAGCGACAGGCGGATTTCCGGATAGGTCGGCATGGGAATGCTGCGAAACGGCCTCGGCGTGATCATCGCCACCTCGTAGCCCATGGCCGCCAGTTCGCGATTGGTGGTCTCGATCGAGCGGACGACGCCGTTCACCTGCGGGTGCCAGGCATCGGTGACGATCATGATCTTGGGCATGGCGCGGTCGCTGTTCTCTCGGTGGCGGGCCGGCGGCGCATGGGCCGGTGGTCCGCGTCGCGTCCCGGCTCGGACACCCGCCTCGAGCGGGAGGCTGCCTCGGGACTCAAGGTTTCTCCATCGTTCAGGGCCGTTATGGGCGGGCAATGTTACAGCTGCATGTCAGGCCGGTGACGCGGGGCAGGGCGGCTTGCCGTGCATGGTGCTTCGGTCTCTTGCCCTTTGTGCGATTTCGCCACTCGCCTCAGGCGCGTCATGGCCTATATTGCAGACGCACCCACCCGTTACCCCATTCCCCACAGGAGCGCGCATGACAAAGAGCCAGGCCAAGGCCAAGCCCCAAAAGAGCAATGCCGACTGGTGGCGGGGTGCCGTCATCTACCAGGTCTATCCGCGGTCCTTCCAGGACACCGACGGCGACGGGATCGGTGACCTCAAGGGCGTGACGGAACGGCTGCCCTACATCGCCTCGCTCGGCGTCGACGCCATCTGGCTTTCGCCCTTTTTCACCTCGCCGATGGCCGATATGGGCTATGACGTCTCCGACTATTGCGACGTCGACCCGATGTTCGGCACGCTTGCCGATTTCGATGCGCTGATGACGCAGGCCCATGGCCTGGGTCTCAAGGTCATCATCGACCAGGTGCTGTCGCATACTTCTGACCAGCATCCGTGGTTCAAGGAAAGCCGCACGAGCCGCGATAATCCCAAGGCCGACTGGTTCGTCTGGGCCGCCGCCAAGCCAGACGGTACGGCGCCGAACAACTGGCTCTCGGTCTTCGGCGGTCCCGCCTGGGAGTGGGACGGGGTGCGCAAGCAGTACTACATGCACAATTTCCTCGCCTCGCAGCCGGATCTCAACTTCCACAATCGCGAGGTGCAGGAGGCCCTCTTGGATGCGGTCAGGTTCTGGCTGGAGCGCGGCGTCGACGGCTTCCGCCTCGACACGGTGAACTATTATTTCCACGACAAGGAACTGCGCGACAATCCGGCCCACATGCCCGACAGCGAAGACGCCGGTCTCGATGCGCCGGACGTCAACCCCTACGGCATGCAGAGCCATCTCTACGACAAGACCCAGCCGGAAAACATCGGCTTCCTCAAGCGGTTCCGCACGCTGCTCGACCAGTATGACGGCCGCACCTCGGTCGGCGAAGTGGGCGACGGGGCGCGGTCGCTGAGAACGGTCGCGGCCTATACCGCCGGCGGCGACAAGCTGCACATGTGCTACACCTTCGATCTCCTGGGCCCCGATTTCACCCCCAACCACATTCGCCATTGCGTCGACGCCTTCCACAAGTCGGTCGCCGACGGCTGGGTGTGCTGGGCCTTTTCCAATCACGACGTCCATCGCCATGTCAGCCGCTTCGCCCACAATGCCGAGGATCGCCCGGCGGTGGCGAAGCTTGCCATCAGCGTGCTGGCGACGCTGCGCGGTTCGATCTGCCTCTATCAGGGCGAGGAACTGGGGTTGCCGGAGGCGGAGCTTGCCTTCGAGGACCTGACCGACGCCTATGGCATCCGTTTCTGGCCGGCCTTCAAGGGACGCGACGGATGCCGCACGCCGATGCCGTGGTCCGGTGACAAGGATCATGCCGGCTTCACCACGGCGGCCAAGCCCTGGCTGCGGGTTCCGGCCGAGCATGCGGCGCTTGCGGTCGACACGCAGGACGGCAGGGAGGGCTCGGTGCTGGAGCACTACCGGCAGACGCTCGCCTTCCGCAAGGCGCATGCCGCGCTGATCGACGGCGACATGGAATTCCTCGATCTCGACGAGGACGTGCTCGCCTTCACCCGCAAGAAGGGCGACGACCGGCTGCTCTTCGTCTTCAACCTCAGGGGCGGTCCGCAGGAGGTGAAGCTGCCGCAGCGCCTGGCGATCAAGGAGTTGATCGGCATGCCCGGTCTGTCCGGCAGCATTGTCGACGGCGTGGTGCTGGTCGAGGCCGAAGACGGATTCTGCGCGCGGATTTGAAGGGAGGGCGTGGCGATGGAAGTCAGACCTGCGACGGCTGCGGATCGGGCCGGCTGGATCGCTCTTCGGCAGCAGCTTTGGCCGGAAGAGTCCGGCCAGGGCCATGCCGCGGAGGTTGATGAGGCTCTCGCCAATTCCGACACGTTTGCCGCCTTCGTCGCCGTCGACGCGGCCGGCGCCGTGACCGGATTTCTCGAGGCCGCCATGCGCTTCGACTACGTGAATGGCTGCGAGGGATCGCCGGTCGCCTTCCTCGAAGGCATCTATGTGGCGCCCGCCTTCCGCAAGCAGGGGGTGGCGCGGGCGCTGATCGCGGCCTTCGAAGACTGGGCACGGCTGAAAGGCGTCAGGGAGATGGCGTCCGACGCGGAGATCGACAACCGGGTCTCGCACGCGATGCATCAGGCGCTCGGCTTTGCCGAGACCGAGCGCGTCGTCTATTTCCGCAAGTCGGTGGCCTGAGCCCGCTCGATCTCAAAGCCCCTCGTCGGGGATGTTGAGGATATGGCCGCAGGCCTTGCAGTGAACGGCATCGGCATCGTGCCGCTGCAGGCCGCATTCCGGGCAGGGGAAGGATACCTTGTAGGGCCTGACGATCGCCTGGGCGAGGCGGACGAAGAGCGAGATGCCGATGATCATGGTGACGATCGAGGTCAGCTTGCCGAAGGTGCCGGGCAGGGTGATGTCGCCGAAACCGGTGGTCGTGACGGTGGCCACGGTGAAATAGAAGGCGTCGATGAAGCCGGTGCCGGCGTCCTCGCGGTAGAAGAAGAAGGTGTAGACGAAGCCCGTCACCAGGAAGAGGAAGACGAAGAGGTTGATGAAGGCGGTGACGACGTCGACCTGCTCGCGCAGGCCGAGCCGCCGCAGCATCAGCTTGAACACCGGCCGACGCGCCACCGCCCAGATGCGGGCAACGCGCAGGAAGCCGAAATTGAACAGCCATTGCGGGAAAAGCAGGGTGCAGAGCACCAGGAGATCCAGCCAGGTGATCGGCTTGGCGAACATGCGCCGGGTCGAGGACGAAATCGTCCACTGGGCAAACAGCTCGGCTGCGATCCAGAAGGCGATCACGTAGTCGATGATCAGATAGCTCGGCCGGTCACGCAGGTAGGGACCGGCGAGGAAAAAGCCGATGATGGCGAGATCGATCACCATCAGTGCGAACTGAAACCGGATCGCCGCCGCATCCTGACCGAAATACAGGCGAGACAGGCGCTGGCGAAGGGAGGATGGTGCGGCCGGCTGGGGAGGCATCGGGTTTCCTAATAGTGATAGCGGCACTGGGCGACGACCAGTACCTGATCGGCATCGCGCTCCGTGACCCGATAGACCAGACGGTGCTCCTGATTGATCCTGCGCGACCAGAAGCCCTTGAGGCTTCCCTTGAGCGGTTCGGGCTTGCCGATGCCCGAAAAGGGGTTTCTCAGCGTATCGCGAAGAAGGTCGTTGATGCGCGCCAGCGTCTTGCGGTCGGTTTCCTGCCAATACAGATAGTCCGCCCACGCGTCCTCGGTGAACGCGAGCTGCACGGTTCAGGCCTTGCGCTCGAGCGGAATGTCGCGAACGGTGAACTGCCCCGCCTCGATCTCTGACTTCGCCTTGATCAGACGCGCTGCGTTGGCCGGGGACGACAGAAGGTGAATGGTCTCCATCATGCCTTCGTATTCTTCCTTGCCGATCAGGATCGCCGACGGCTTGTCGCGCCGGACGATTTCCACCGCGGCCGCATCCTCGTTCACCTTGTCGAGCAGTCCGGCAAGCTCCGCCCGGGCTTTCGAGAAGAATATCGTATCCATCACCGACCTCCTGAGTTGTACGGAATATAGTACATGTATGGGCATTTCACAACCCGCTCACCCGATCAGGCAGAACTTGTCGACGTCGACCATGCCCTTGTCGGAGATCTTGAGATGCGGGATGACGGGCAGGGGCAGGAAGGCGACCTGGAGGAAGGGCTCTTGCAGAGTCGTTCCAAGGGCATAGGCGGCCTTTCTCAAGTGGTGGAGCGTGTCGCGCACGGTCTCGAAGGGTTCGAGGCTCATCAGGCCGGCGACGGGCAGGGCGATCTCGCCGGTGACCTTGCCGTCCTCGACCACGACGAAGCCGCCCTTGATCTCGCCCAGACGATTGGCGGCGAGCGCCATGTCGTCCTCCGAAACCCCGACCACGCAGATATTGTGGCTGTCATGGCCGACGGTCGAGGCAATCGCGCACTTCTTCAGGCCAAACCCTTGCACGAAACCGTTGGCATGGTTGCCGTTCTTGCCGTGGCGCTCGATGACGGCGACCTTGATGATGTCGCGGTCGAGGTCGACGGTGGTCTGGTTGCCGTTGGAAGGCAGGCGGAAGCGGCGGTATTCGGTGATGATCTTGCCGGGCAGCACGCCCATGACCGGGGTCTCGCCCTCGGTTACCGGTACGCCGAAGTCGGCCGCCTTGACGATGCGCGCCTTGACGCTGTCGAGGCCGACGGGGGCGACGGTTTCTCGGGTGGCGAACAGGGCGTCGGTAACGCGGCGGCCGGCACAAAAGACCATCTCGGCCTTGCAGCTTTCGAGGCTGTCGACGACGACGAGGTCGGCGCGCCAGCCGGGGGCGACAAGGCCGCGGTCACGCAGGCCAAAGGCGCGGGCCGCCGAGATCGAGGCGGCGCGGTAGACGGCGAGCGGATCGACGCCATGGGCGATGGCGGTGCGGATCATGTAGTCGAGATGGCCTTCCTCGGCGATGTCGAGCGGATTGCGGTCGTCGGTGCAGAGCGCGAGGAAGGGGGACAGTCGTTCGGTGAGAATCGGCATCAGGGCGTGCAGGTCCTTCGACACAGAACCTTCGCGCACCAGGATATGCATGCCCTTGCGGATCTTCTCCATTGCTTCCGGCACATTGGTGCATTCGTGGTCGGTGCGAATGCGGGCGGAGAGATAGCCGTTGAGATCGCGGCCGGAGAGAAGCGGTGAATGGCCGTCGATATGGCCGTCCTGGAAGGCATCGAGCTTGGCCATGCAGATCGGATCTTTGTGGATCACGCCGGGGAAATTCATGAATTCGGCAAGCCCGATCACCTTGGGATGGTGGCGGAAGGGCAAAAGCGCCTCGATCGGCAGATCGGCGCCCGAGGTTTCGAGATGGGTGGCCGGCACGCAGGAGGAGAGCTGGACGCGGATGTCCATGATCGTCCGCTCCGAACTATCGAGGAAATAACGGATGCCCTCCGTGCCCAGCACGTTGGCGATCTCGTGCGGGTCGCAGATCACGGTGGTGACGCCATAGGGCAGGACGCAGCGGTCGAATTCATGCGGCGTGACCAGCGAGCTTTCGATGTGCAGATGGGTATCGATGAAGCCCGGCACGACGATTCTGCCGGAAATGTCGATCTCCTCGCGGCCCTCATAGCTTTCGCCGGTGCCGACGATGGTATCGCCGCAGATGGCGATGTCGGAGGGGACGAGCTCGCCGGTGACGAGATCGAAGTAGCGGCCGTTCTTCAGCACGATATCGGCGGGGATGCGGCCGGTGCCCTGGTCGATGCGGTTTTCCAAGGTGCTCATGGCGTCTACTCCGATTGCGTCGTTGTGAAAGCTTATCGCCGCGCCGCCGACAAGGGAATCGGCATCAAGCCTTATCAGCCGGGCAGTTCCACCGAAAAGCCGTAGCGCGCATCCTGGCCGCTGGCCAGCGCAACGGTGAACGGCCGCTCGACGAGTTCGGCGGTGCCGTCGGCATGGGCGGCCATGCCGTGCCAGGGCTCGATGCAGAGGAAGGGCGCGCCGGGCTTCTGCCAGAGGGCGAGGTTCGGCAGATTTTCGAAGGCAAAGCGCAGGACCGGCCCGCCGTCTACGCCGTAGGTGAGACCAGTTCCGGCACCCTCGGGAAAGATCATCGCGTCGTCGGCAAACTGGTCGTGGGAGAGCAGCAGACTGCCTCCGGAAAAGGGAGACGCGTGTCGTTCGGGAGAGAGCAGGCCGTCGGTCAGGCGGTGCAGCGGTGGCTCCGCGCCATTGTCGAGCATGATCCGGTGCGGTCGGCTTTCGCCGCCCGGCAGCGGCCAGGCGAAGGCAGGATGAAAGCCGATGCCGTAGGGCATGGGCGAAGACCCGAGATTGGAGACCGTCGCGGTGACCGTCAGCCTGTTGCGATCCAGCCGGTGTTCCAGCTCAAGGGTGAAGTCGAAGGGATAGCTCGCCTTCGTCTCGTCGCTGGCGCCGAGCCTGTGGCGGCAGACGTTTTGGCCCGCTTCCACCAGGGCGAATTCGCTGCGGCGGGCAAAGCCGTGCTGCTTCATCGGGAAGGGCTGGCCTGAGATTTCCACCACATCGCCCGGTGCCTTGCCGACGATCGGAAAGAGGATGGGCGAGCGGCCCGGCCACCAGGCGGGATCGCCGCTCCACAGGAAGGAGCGGCCGTCCTTGTGGGTCAGCGACTGCATCTCTGCACCGAGCGAGGAGAGCTCGACGGTTAGCGTGTCGCTTTCGATCCGGACGGTCTCGGTCAAGGGGAAATCCTTTCTGGCGGCGGTCATGCCGCATAGCTTAAAGGATTCGCCCGGTCTGTGTCGGGCAAACGCGTGGGGACCGCGCAAATTGATGAGGGAGGGCGGTGTCAGGTCCATGTCGGGGCTCTCAAAATCGGGGCGGCCGTCGCCGGCCGCCCCGTGGTCTCTATCGTTGTCTGAACAAGCCGTTCGACGCTTACTCGACGGCGACGATCTTGCCGGCGTCCCACTTGAACAGCGAGAAGCTCTGCGAGGTGAGGTCGCCGGTTTCGCCATAGGTGACCTTGCCGATGGCGGTGGCAATCGGTTCGCCGCTCTTCAGCGCTGCCGCAACGGCCGCGGCGTCCTCGGCACTGCCGGCCTTCTCGATGCCGGCCTTCAGCACCTCGACGGCGGCATAGGCGTTCAGCGTGAAGGCTTCGGCCGGAATGTTCTTGGCGGCGAGCGCGTCGGCGGCGGCCTTGGAGTCCGGGCTCTTCAGCGCGTCGGAGGCGTTGGTGAAGATCGCGCCATTGGCCGCATCGCCGCCGATCGAGGCGAACTCGCTGTTCGACAGGCCGTCGCCGCCGATGATCGTCGCCTTGACGCCGAGGTCGGCGAGCTGGCGGGCGAGCAGGCCGCCTTCCGGGTGGTAGCCGCCGAAGTAGATGACTTCGACATTCTCGGCCTTGAGGCGGGTCGTCAGCGCGCTGAAGTCCTTGTCGCCGGGGGTGAGCGCGTCGTTGAAGACTTCGGTCACGCCGCCTTCGTTCAACGTCTTCTTGAAGGCGTCGGCCAGGCCTTTGCCGTACTGGCCCTTGTCGTTGATGATGCCGACCTTCTTGTCCTTGAGGTTGGCGAGCACATACTTTGCGGCGACTTCGGCCTGCTGGTCGTCGCGGCCGCAGGTGCGCAGCACCGTGGTCAGGCCGCGATTGGTGAGATCCGGGGCGGTCGCGGTCGGCGTGACCATCAGCACGCCGTTTTCGGCGAGCACGTCGGAGGCCGGGATGGCGACGCCGGACGTGACCGGACCGACGACGAAGCGGATGCCGTCGCCGACCAGCTGGTTGGCGGCCGAGACGCCCTGCTTGGGTTCGCCGGCATCGTCGGCGAGCTTCAGCACCACGGTCTCGCCGAGGATGCCGCCCTGCTTGTTGATCTCGTCCACGGCGACTTCGGCGCCGTGCTTGACCTGTTCGCCATAGGCGGCGACCGGGCCGGTGAGCGGCGCGATCAGGCCGATGACGATATCGGCGCGTGCTCCCGACGCGAAGGCGAGGGCGGCGACCAGTGCGGTGCTCGTCAGCAATTTCAGGTTCATGTCTCTTCTCCTTGGATGGGCGCCGTTTTTCTGCTGCTCCCGAACAGCGGTCTTTTCCCGGCGGTTTTGGCCGCCGGGATGATTGCAGGCGCTCTTTAGCGGGGCCTCATTAGACACCGGGGCGGGCGGGCTGACCAGTCGAATTTTGCGCAGTGTGCGACTTATTCCGCCGTTCAGCCTTGCGGTTTTTGCAACCCGGCGGCCGGGCTTGACAAACCCATAACCGGAGAGTTATTGAAATGATCAATAGCCAACGGGTTATGAATTTAGATGAACGACACGCCTGACTTTCTCTTCTCCGCGCTGGCCGATCCGACGCGCCGGGCGATCTTCGAACGGCTCTGCCGTCGGGGCGAGCAGACGGTTGGAGCGCTGACGGCGCAGGCCGGCGTTTCGCAGCCAGCGGTGTCGAAGCATCTCGGCGTGTTGAAACGGGCGGGCCTGGTTACCGACCGGCACGAGGGGCGCCAGACTCATTACAGCGCCCGTCTCGAGGCGCTGGCGCCGCTGGTGGACTGGACGAAACAGATGACCGGCTTCTGGGAGAGCCGGTTCGACGATCTCGAAGATCTGCTGAAAAGGATGGATCAATGACCGATACTGCCAGCAAGACGCTTTCCGTCGTGGTCGAACGGGAGCTGCCGCATGCGCCGGAGAAGATCTGGCGTGCGCTCACCCAGCCGCAACTGATCGAGGAATGGCTGATGAAGAACGAATTCAAGCCGGCGGTCGGCCATGCCTTCACGCTTCGGGCCGACTGGGGCACGGTCGAATGCAGCGTGCGCACCGTCGAGGAAAACCGCAAGCTGTCCTACAGCTGGAATGCGAAGCCGCTTGAAAGCGTCGTCACCTGGACGCTCACGCCGACGGAAAAGGGCACCATGCTGCGCATGGAGCAGACCGGCTTCAAGACCGACCAGCCGATGTTCTACGGCGGCGCCAAGCAGGGCTGGCCGCGCTTCATCGACAGCCTGGAAGACGTGCTGGCGCGCATGGACTGACGCCGCCGGTCCGCGCCTCTATTCGACACGGAATCCCGGCCCTTGCTGCCGTCATTTTCCCGCAGTCCCGTCGCCGGGTGGGCCGCGGACGGCACGGCCGTGCTTCACAGAACCCATGCGATCCCAACCGGGCCGGCCTGTGCGGCCCAAATTGAAAGGAGTGCGCCCATGCGCTGGAACAAATGGATCAGGCAGATGCACCGCTGGCTGTCGCTCGCCTTCACGCTGGCGGTGATCGCCAATCTCGCCGCGATGGGCATGACCGAACCGGCCGTGTGGATCGGCCTGCTGGCGCTGGTGCCGCTCATCCCGCTGCTGATCACGGGGCTCTACCTGTTCGCGCAGCCGTATCTGGCGCGGAGGCGGGGTGTGGAAGGATAGCGCAGGGCCGGCGGCGGACGGCGACGCCCTCTTCTCCCCAGCGGGGAGAAGATGCCCGAAGGGCAGATGAGGGGGTCCCCTATGCCCCGATCGCTGCGACTGGAGTGGGGGGCGCTTTTGTTACATGTCCCGTCATCGCAGCCATTCCCCGGTCTCGTAGCCAGGGGGCTTCGCCCCCCTCATCCGGCGCTACGCGCCACCTTCTCCCCGCAGGGGAGAAGAGGGGACGCTGGCGTCATAGCCCGATGGACGGGCGGCTGGGGCGAGCGCTGTGGCTGGCGCGGCACCATTGTAAGTCGGGACTGGTCGAGCGGCGGACGGCGATATCCCTCTTCTCTCCAGCGGGGAGAAAATGCCCGAAGGGCAGATGAGGGGGTCCCCTAGGCCCCGGTCGCTGCTGCCGAGTGGGGGCGCCTCGGTCGTGTATCGGGGACTACCCCGCATGACCCGTCACCCATTCCCGATCTCAGAGGGCTTCGCGCCCCTCATCCGGCGCTACGCGCCACCTCTGCCGGCCCTTCGCTTGGGCTCAGGGCGTTCGTCATTCGAGACGATCCACCGGATCGTCTCGTCGGCTGCGCCGACCATTCCTCACCCCCGCCGGGGAGAAGAGCGGACGCCGGCGTCGTGGCCGCTGCACGGGTAGCTGCGGCGAGCGCTGTTCCGGTGCCTGGCGCAGCGCATGGGTTGGCGAGAGGCCGGAACGAAAGAAGCGGCCGTTGCCGGCCGCTTCGGATCCTCTTCTGAACTCCGGGCTCAGATGTTCGCCACCAGCACCTTGCGCAGCTTGTCGAACAGTTCGTCGATCTCGTCCTTGGTGATGATCAGCGGCGGCGAGAGGGCGATGATGTCGCCGGTGGTGCGGATCAGGAGGCCCGACTCATACGCCTTGAGGAAGGCATTGAAGGCGCGCTTGGTCGGCTCGCCGGCGATGGGGGCGAGTTCGATGGCGCCGATCAGGCCGATATTGCGGATATCGATGACGTTCGGGCAGTCGGCCAGCGAATGCAGCTTCTCTTCCCAGTAGGGTGCAAGCTCGGCGGCGCGGGTCAACAGGCCCTCGTCGCGATAGGTGTCGAGCGTGCCCAAACCCGCGGCCGAGGCGATCGGGTTGCCGGAATAGGTGTAGCCGTGCATGAACTCGATCATGTGCTCCGGACCGGTCATGAAGGCATCATGGATCTCGGAGGTCACGAAGACCGCGCCCATCGGGATGACGCCGTTGGTCAGGCCCTTGGCGGTGGTGATGATGTCCGGCTTGACGTCGAAGAACTGGGTGGCGAAGGGTGCGCCGAGGCGGCCGAAACCGGTGATGACTTCATCGAAGATCAACAGGATGCCGTGCTTGGTGCAGATCTCGCGCAGGCGCTGCAGATAGCCCTTCGGCGGGATGAGAACGCCGGTCGAGCCCGAAACCGGTTCGACGATGACGGCGGCGATGGTCGAGGCGTCGTGCAGGGCGACGATGCGCTCCAGCTCGTCGGCGAGCTCGGCGCCGTGTTCCGGCTGGCCCTTGGTGAAGGCGTTCTTGGCCGGCAGGTGGGTGTGGGGCATATGGTCGACGCCGGTCAGAAGCGTGCCGAACATCTTGCGGTTGGAGACGATACCGCCGACCGACATGCCGCCGAAGTTGATGCCGTGATAGCCGCGTTCGCGGCCGATCAGACGGAAGCGGGAACCTTCACCCTTCACGCGCTGGTAGGCGAGCGCGATCTTGAGCGCGGTGTCGACCGATTCCGAACCGGAATTGGTGTAGAAGACGTGGTTCATGCCTTCCGGCGCGATGTCGACCAGGCGGTTGGCAAGCTCGAAGGCCTTGGGGTGGCCGAGCTGGAAGGCCGGGGCGTAGTCGAGTTCGCCGGCCTGCTCGCGGATCGCCTCGGTGATCTTCGGACGGCAGTGGCCGGCATTGACGCACCAGAGACCGGCGGTGCCGTCGAGCACCTGGCGGCCGTCATGGGTCGTATAGTACATGTCCTTGGCGCCGACGAAGAGGCGCGGTTCCTTCTTGAACTGGCGGTTTGCCGTGAACGGCATCCAGAAGGCGCGCAGGTCGTTGGGCGTTGTATTCAGGCGGTTCGACATCAAATTTCTCCATGGCCTTTGTGTTTCGGGCGGCCATTTCCCGGTTGGCGGCGAATATGCCGGATATTCGAGAAAACCCGGACAAATTAACAGGGCGACCAAGGTCGTCAACCGTCATCACGAAACATCATGGATGGTGCGGGTTCCGGTTATGTTTGCCCGACGGACGGCCGGGTTTGGGCCTGAACGGGCGGTCCGCGGCCAAGTATCTTCCGGCGTCCTGACCGTCATCAGGACTTCGCGCGGTGTCCCTAGACTTGCGCGCGCAAGCAACCGGTCGAAGCGCCGCCGCCTGTATTTCAGATCAATTCATTGCATCACCGGGAGAAACCATGTCTGACCGCCAGAAGACCAGGGCGCGGCCCAATCCGCGCCGCGCATTCGCAGAGACCTACGGAGCCGTGCTTGCCAAGGGGATCGAACGCCGCAGCGTTCTGAAGGGCCTGCTGGCACTCACCGCCGGCGCGGCCGCCATGCCCTATCTCGGACGCACGGTGAGCGCTGCCGAAGCCTCGACGCTGACCTTTGCCGAACTGACGCGCGTGCGCGACCGCGAGGACCACTGGCCGACCGGCTACAGCCGGCAGATCCTGGCGCGCTGGGGCGACGGCCTGTTTGCCGACAGCCCGGCCTTCGATCTGGCGACGCTCGACGGCAATGCCGCCGAGCGCCAGTTCGGCTACAACAACGACTTCACCTTCTTCATGCCGCTGCCGCAGGGATCGGCCAGCTCCGAGCACGGGCTGATGCTGGTCAGCCACGAATATGCCACGCCCTTCCTGATGTTCCCGGGGCTGACGGCGGACGACTATCGCGAGAAGCTGACCGACGAGCAGATCCGCGCCGTCATGGCCTCGGTCGGCCTGTCGGTCTTCGAAGTGAAGAAGACGAACGGGCAATGGGAGATCGTGCGCGACGGCCAGTACAATCGCCGCATCCACATGGGCACGGAGATGGCGATCTCCGGTCCCGCCGCCGGCGACGACCGGCTGAAGACCAAGGCGGACCCGACCGGCAGGACGGTGTTCGGCACCATTTCCAACTGCAATGGCGGCATCACCCCCTGGGGCACGCTGCTGTCGGGCGAAGAAGGCTCGATGGACGTCTTTGCCGGCGATTTCACCACACTGCCGAACCAGGAACTGGTCGAGCGCCAGGGCTGGGACGAGGAGGACAACGACATCTACGGCGCCGGGCGGATCGAACCGCGTTTCCGTTTCGAAGAAGAGCCGAACGAATGGATGCGCTTCGACTGGGTGGTGGAGATTGACCCGCTCGACCCGACGGCCAAGCCGGTCAAGCGCACCGCACTCGGCCGATTCACCCATGAGGGCGCGCAGTGCGCCGTCGCGCCGGACGGCCGCGTCGTGGTGTTCATGGGCGACGACGACGATTTCGAATATCTCTACCGTTTCGTCACGCGCGACCCGTGGAACCCGACCGACCGCGCCGCCAATCGCGACCTGCTCGACAACGGCACGCTGTCGGTGGCGAGGTTCGAGAGCGACGGCACGATGACCTGGCTGCCGCTGGTGGCCGGCGAGGGGCCGCTGACGGCGGAGGCCGGGTTCAAGAGCCAGGCTGACGTGGTTCTCAACACCCGGGCTGCCGCCGACCTGCTGGGGGCGACGCCGATGGATGCGCCGGAAGGTTTCGTCGTGCATCCGAAGACCGGCAAGCTCTACGTGGCGATGACCGAGAACGAGGACCGCATGCCGACCGGCGAGGGGGACGAGGCGGAGCAGGTCAACCCCGCCAATCCGCGCGGGCCCAATCCGCATGGCCATCTGCTCGAACTGGTGCCGCCCGGCGCGCCGGACAAGGCCGACTTCGCCGCGGACAGCTTCAAGTGGGACGTCTTCGTGCTGTGCGGCAATCCGGCGCTGGCCGAGGACGGCGCCATGTTCCATCCGGCGACCTCGGCGAATGGCTGGTTCACCGATCCCGACAACCTGTCGGTCGACCCTTCGGGACGCCTGTGGGTGGCAACCGACGGTCCGCCGCCAGAGGGCATCGCCGATGCGCTGTTCGTCATGGACACCGAGGGCGAGGGGCGTGCGCTGCCGAAGCTCTTCTACGTCGCGCCCATCGGTTCGGAATGCTGTTCGCCGACCTTCACGCCGGATGGCAAGACGGTGTTCGTCTCGATCCAGCATCCCGGCGAACTGCGCTTCGAGGATGACGAGGATGCGGTCTCGATCGCCGATGCCGGGACCAACTGGCCCGACTTCACGCAAGGCCAGCCGCCGCGTCCGGCGTTGATCGTGCTCAGCCGCGACGACAGTGCCGTGGTCGGCAGCTAGGTCGTATCGACGGCTCGGTGCCTTCCGTACCTCACGTAGCGGAAGGTGCCGTGTGCCTCGTCAAGCTCAGGGCAAGGTCGGTGATGGAGAGTGGCGATTGCAGGATGGTCGACCCGAAGGGCAGATTGGGCATCATCCGGCTGACCGGCGGCAAGCGCTGGCAGGTGCCGATCCCGGCGTTCCCAAGCGACGGATCGGTGCCTGCGTAGCCGCCACCCCCCCCTGCATCCCGAGAAAAACAAAGACCGGCAAATCGAAGATCTGCCGGTCCAGGTATTAATCGCGTGATTTCAAATTGCCGCTGTTCAGATCGGACGAGCGTCAGGTCCCGACCGATCTGCCTTTTGCCGCCGGAGGCGGCGCAATGTTACGCGGCCGTCTTACTATTAGCCGTGGTCGAGCAATAAATGTCTTCCAGCGTGCCGAGAATCTTGATGACCGATTCGGAGGTGCTGGAATAATAAATGGTCTGCGCGTCGCGGCGGGTCTTCACCAGCTTCTGGGCGCGCAATTTCGAAAGGTGCTGGGACAGGGCGGACTGGCTGAGGCCGACCTGGGTGGCGAGAACGCCGACGGGAACTTCGCCTTCGACGAGGCTGCAGAGGATCATGAGACGCTTGGGGTTTGCCATGGCGGTAAGAAGGCCGGCGGCTGCAATGGACTGTTCGGACAATGCCTTGGTTTTCATCATATCAACTTTCGTTTTCCGGGCCTCGGGGGGAAGGCGACGGTTTGCAATCCATCAAATTGGTTATGATAGAACTCTAACAATACTCAAAAAATTGTATATGCCTAAATTTAAGGTATCGGGTATGCTGTATTAGCTAATACGGAATAGAGTTCTGCTTGCGACCCTATATGATGCCCAAAATCGTATCTAACCAGTAAATCGCCTGCAATTAGGTCAATTCCCGCCCTGTCCAGGCCACAAAAGGCCCAATTCCCCGGCTTCTGACCGCAGCGCCCGGTCGCTATCTGCTGGGCGAGTTCCGGTTTCGTACTCACTAAATCTTGCAGTAGTTCCAGCTCCCTTCCGGAGAGATTTCCGGTGGGCTCGGGCGTGATTCTGAAGTCCTCGCCGGGCAGAAGATAGGCTCGGCCGAAGCCGCCGTTGAGGCTCGCCGACTGGGGCAAAAGCCGGAAGAATCGGAAATCGGGGAAATCGATATAAAGCTTCGCCTTCGGGTGGCGGGCGATGAAGCGGCTTCTCAGGCGGTCATGGGTCGGGCTGCCGCGCTCGACGGGTTCGGCGAGGCACTGAAGGGTCAGGCGCGGATGGGCGAGCGGATCGCCCTTGCCGGGCTCGCCGGCCAGCAGGGAAACGCGCCGGTCGGCCTCGAGCGCCCTGGTGTGGGCCGAGAGCGCCGAGACGAGAATGACCGCCGCGCCGTCGGTGTCGGTTCCCAACAGCACGCGGCTGACGGAGGGAAAATGCGTCTGCGGATCGATGACGGCGAGCGCGACATAACGGGCAGACCGCAGGAGGCGGCGGGCAAGCCCGCGCGCCTCGTCGTCGGTTTCGCGAATCACCGAAGGTTTGTCCGTCATGGCTTTCTCCGTTTCATGCGATGCCGCCGAACGGAAACCTCCGCTCAGGCCTTGCGCCGGTGAAGGGTGAGACCGGCGACGACATCCTGCGCCGAGATCGTCCCAATGATCGCACCATTGTCAACCACGCCGATTGTCCCGGGCTGGCGCGACAGCACGTCGAGGATCTCGACGAGCGGCGTCTCGGGCTTGGCCGTGCCGGCGACGCTGCCCTCGTTGGGGCCGCTTCCGACGCCGGGATGCATGACGTCGCGGGCGGTCAGCATGTTGATCGGGTTCATGTTCTGGACGAAATCGGCGACATACTGGTCGGCCGGATTGCGGACGATCTCCTGAGGCGTGCCGCACTGGATGATCCGCCCGCCCTCCATGATGGCGATGCGATTGCCGATGCGGAAGGCCTCGTCGAGGTCGTGGCTGACGAAGAGGATGGTCTTCTTCAGGCGGCGCTGGAACTCGAGCAGCTCGTCCTGCAGACGGGTGCGGATCAGCGGATCGAGCGCCGAGAACGGCTCGTCCATCAACAGGATCGGGGCGCCGGTGGCAAAGGCGCGGGCAAGGCCGACGCGCTGCTGCATGCCGCCCGACAGTTCCTGCACCTTGCGGGTGGACCACTTCGCCAGGTTGACCAGTTCCAACTGCTCCTCGACGCGCATGCGGCGCTCGGCCTCGGGCACCCCGGCCAGTTCGAGACCGAAGCCGACATTTTCCGCGACGGTGCGCCACGGCAGAAGACCGAACTGCTGGAACACCATGGAGACGGTGTGCATGCGCAGATCGCGCAGCTGCTGCGGCGAACAGGTGTAGGGATTGGTCGTCTTGCCGTCGTTGAACACCTTGACGTCGCCACGCACCACGGGCGCCAGCCCGTTGACGGCGCGCAGCAGCGTCGACTTGCCGGACCCCGACAGGCCCATCAGGACGAGGATCTCGCCTTCCTTGATGTCGAGCGAGGCGTTGGCCACGCCGAGCACCAGTCCGGTCTCGGCGCTGATCTCGTCGCGGGTGCGGCCGGAATCCGCCATGGTCAGCGCGCGCTGCGGGTTCGGTCCGAAAATGATCGACACATTGTCGAATTGAACGGCGGTCATGCGGCGTCTCCTTCGTCGGATGACCGGAAGATGCGGTCGAGAATGATGGCGAGGATGACGATGCAGAGGCCGGAATCGAAGCCCTTGGCGATGTTGACGGTATTGAGTGCGCGAACGACGGGAACGCCGAGACCGCTGGCGCCGACGAGGGCGGCGATCACCACCATCGACAGGGAGAGCATGATGGTCTGCGTCAGGCCGGCCATGATCTGCGGCATGGCGAAGGGAAGCTCGACCTTGCGCAGCACCTGAGAGGGGGTGGCGCCGAAGGCCTGGGCGGCTTCAACCAGCGACGGCGGGGTCGAGATGATGCCGAGGCGGGTGAGCCGGATCGGCGCGGGGATGGCGAAGATGACGGTGGCGATCAGCCCCGGAACCATGCCGAGGCCGAACAGGATCAGCGCCGGGATCAGGTAGACAAAGGTCGGGATCGTCTGCATCAGGTCGAGGATCGGCCGGATGCCCGAATACAGCCACGGACGGCGGGCTGCGGCGATGCCGATCGGAATGCCGACCACCATCGAGACGCCGGTCGCGGCCAGCACCAGGGCCAGCGTTTCCATGGTCTCTTTCCAGTAGCCCTGATTGTAGATGACCAGCAGGCCGACGAGCGTGAAGGCCGCGATGCCGAGCGAACGACGCATGAACCAGGCCACGCCGGTGAAGGCGATGATCATGACCAGCGGATAGAAATCCGCGAAGGCCGTGCCCTTGAGATAGGGCGCTTGCAGCACGAACAGCATTGCATTGATCGACGCATTGAGGATCGTCGCAATGAAGTCGAAAAAGAATTTCAGATTGGTGGTCAGCCAGTTGACTGCCTCCTTGGCGCCAACCCCGATCGGGATCTTGTAATCCGTCAGCCAGTCCATGGTTCCCCAGTGCCTTTTCGGCTCGTGATACTCCTGAATGAAGAGGGAGCGGCTTTCGCCGCTCCCTTAGTCAGTTGCCTCAGAGGCCGAGTGCGGTCTTGACCGCCGCCACAGCGTCGCCACCGTCCTTGGTGGTCACGCCTGCGAGCCAGGGCTCGATCGCCGAGCCGTTGGCCTTCAGCCAGTCGGTCGCAGCGACTTCCGGGTCCTTGCCTTCGTTCAGGATGCCGCCCATGACGAGGTTTTCCATGTCGAGCGAGAACTTCAGGTTGGTGATGAACTTGCCGACATTCGGGCATTCGGTCAGGTAGCCGGCGCGGACGTTGGTGTAGACCGAGGCGCCGCCGAAGTTCGGGCCGAAGGTGGCGTCGCCGCCCGTGAGATAGGTCAGCTTGAAGTTGGAGTTCATCGGGTGCGGAGCCCAGCCGAGGAAGACGACCGGCGTGCCATCCTGTTCGGCGCGGGCGACCTGGGCCAGCATGCCCTGTTCCGAGGATTCGACGACTTCGAAGCCTTCGAGGCCGAATTCGTTCTTCTCGATCAGCTCAAGTACGATGCGGTTGCCGTCATTGCCCGGCTCGATGCCGTAGATCTTGCCTTCCAGCTCGTCCTTGTGCTTGGCGATGTCGGCGAAATCCTTGATGCCGAGCTCGGCGCCCTTGGCGTTGGTGGCAAGCGTGTACTTCGCGCCTTCAAGGTTCGGACCGTAGGATTCGACCGACTTGTCGTCCGTGTAGGGCTTGATGTCGTTGGCCTGGCTCGGCATCCAGTTGCCGAGGAACACGTCGATGTCCTTGTTCTTCATCGAGGTATAGGTGACCGGCAGCGAAAGAACGGTGACGGTGGGCTCGTAGCCGAGCGCTTTGAGGATCACCGAAGCGGTCGCGGTGGTCGAGGTGATGTCGGTCCAGCCGACGTCGGAGAAGCGTACGGCGGAGCAGCTTTCTGCTTCGGCCGCCATCGCCGGCACCGTGCCGAGCGCGAGGACTGCGGCGGCGGTGGCGATGGTCAGGCGATGGAATTTGATTTTCATCATAGTGGTACTCCCGTTTTTTTAATGTTCCCAAGTCAACATTCTATACATCACAAAAGCAAGCGCACCTGCGCATTTGCGCCTCAAACCCCTCCCTGTTTGCGACGTGGAAAAAAGCCCCTTCCGATCGATTCTTAAGTCGGACTTGACCCGGCGAAGTGGTTGAAAAGATTGGCGCCACTTGACGATAGTTAAGACCGCGGCATTGCGTCCTGTGGAAAATGGCGCATGGTTGGTCTAATGTAATCGATGGACGAGCCGCATCCGCGCGGCGCGCCACGAATTCCAAAGGGAGTGTTCATGAAACTTCGCTGTCTGATCCTGGCCGCCTCGCTGACGATTCCGGCGGGTGCGGCCTTTGCCGAAGGTGATGCCGTCGCCGGCGCCAAGGTGTTCAAGCAATGCCAGGCCTGCCACACGGCCACCGAAGCCAAGAACAAGGTCGGCCCGTCGCTGATGGGCGTCGTCGACCGCAAGGTCGCCACCGTGGAAGGCTTCAAGTATTCGAAGGCCATGACCGAATTCGGCGCCGACGGCAAGGTCTGGTCGGAGCAGTTGCTGACCGAGTATCTCCCCAAGCCGCGTGATCTGGTCAAGGGCACGACGATGACCTTTGCCGGCCTGAAGAAGCCGGAAGACATCGCCAATGTCATCGCCTACCTGAAGAACCCGGCCGCGGTTAAGTAAGCCACCGGTTCATCGCCATTCACAAACGGGCAGCGGCGCGCAGGCGTGCCGCTGCCCGTTTTTGTCTGTCGCCCTTGCAGGTGGGGCGCCAGCCTCCATATCAGCCTTGTATTTTTCTGTCCGGCGACAGCCGCGGCGGTTCTAATATCATTGATTTGTTATAAGGTTGCGGTGACATGCCGCTTGGGCCGGACGGGTATCCGGCGACAGTTCAGGGAGACGATCGCATGGCCTCGCTACAATCCTTCGACAGCGAAATCGAGAAGACCCGCACCATGGTCAACGAGGTGAGGGGCAAGATGGAGCAGTCGAGCGTGGTGCTCGACCAGTTTGCCAAGGCCGACACCAAGCTGGGCGACGTCAACTTCGACATCGAGAATGCGCGCATCGAGGACGTGATCAAGCAGCAGAAGGTGATGGAGGCGAACATTGCCGACCTGATCATCGGGCTGGAAGACGCGACCAACGTGTTCGGCGCCGAGTTCGAGAGCATGAAGAGCTATTCGGGCTATGAGAAGTTCATCGGTATCTTCTCCAAGCAGAAGGCGCAGCGCATGCGCACCGAGCGGGTGCGCAACATGTCGCTGGCCGGCAATCTGCAGGAGCTGCTGGCCAAGTCCGACAGCATCGTCGGCATCCTGAAGGAGCAGCGCACCGTTCTCGACCAGCGCTACAAGAGTTCCGAAGCGAGCCTGATCCAGGTGATCGAAAGGCGCAAGGTGACGATCGCGACGCTGGAAACGACGCAGAAGCGCATCGAGGAACTGAACCCGATGCTGCTCGACATCGAGAACCGGATCGCCGCCTCGACCGACCAGTCGGCCCGCACCGAACTCGAGGGCGAACGCTCCAAACTTGCGACCGAATACAACCAGGCCCAGGCCAAGGAACAGGAACTCCTGGCCGAGAGCCAGACGCTCGAACGCTATACCTCGATGTTCCAAACCTTCGTCGACAGCCTGAACAACCAGATCGCCGCGCAGAACACGCTGATCAACAAGCTGACGATCGATACCGAGCAGCGCATCGTGCTCTACAAGGCGCTGGAAGACTCGCTGAAGACGGCGGCGCAGCAGGATGTTGCCCACAAGATCAACACGCTCGGCAGCCAGGTCGACACGGCGGCCGAGGAGACCATGGCCGGCGTCGGCGCCGCGGCCCAGAAGCATATCGGCGACCTGCTCGAGCTGCACGAGAAGAACATGTTGGCGACCCAGGACATCCAGCGCCGCAAGAAGCTTGCCGACGAGGCCTTCGCCCGGCGCTTCCAGACGGTTCTCGACAAGCATAATTCGGCCAATTACGTGAAGCCGTGACGCCCGTTTGGGGTGTCCGGAGGGCGGAGCGGCGATCCGCGCGCCCTCCGGCAAGGCTCGCGAAGCGCTCGCGCCGCCTTTGCCGGATCCATATTTCAGAGGATCTTCATTGGGGGACTGAATGACCAAATTTCTTCTGGGTGCCGCCCCGGGCGGTGACGGGACGACGGGCTCGCGACGCCTGCTGGGCAGGACCGTCCTGATTGCGGCGCTTGTCTTCCTTCTCTTCGTCGCCGGCCTCAAGTCGTTTTACACCATCGACGAGGGCGAACGCGGCGTGATTCTCAGAACCGGCGCCGTCGTCGGTACCGCAGAGCCGGGGCTCGGTCTCAAGATCCCCTTTCTCGACCGCGTGGTGAAGATTAGCGTCCAGAGCCGGGCGCAGATCTATGACGAGGTTCCGGCCTATTCGCGCGACCAGCAGGCCGCGGTGATCAAGCTCTCCGTCAACTACCGGCTGCCCGCCGGCGAGGTCGAGCGCATCTATGCCGACTATGGCAGCGAGCAGGGGCTGGTCGAGCGGCTGATCGACCGGCGCGTGTTCGAGCAGGCGAAAAACGTGTTCGGGCAGTTCAATGCGGTGACCGCCATCCAGGAGCGCGTAAGGCTGAATGCCGAGACCGAGACGGCCATCCGCGAATCCGTCAAGGGGCCGGTGATGATCGACAGCGTGCAGATCGAGAACATCGATTTCTCCGACGCCTATGAGCAGTCGATCGAAAACCGCATGCTGGCGGAGGTCGAGGTGCAGAAGCTGCGGCAGAACGCCGAGCGCGAGAAGGTTCAGGCCGAGATCACCGTGACCCAGGCGAACGCCCAGGCCGACGCCGTGCGGGCCCAGGCCGAGGCGCAGGCAGCCGCGACCCGGCTTGCCGGCGATGCGGAGGCCGATGCGATCCGCGCCAAGGGCGCCGCCTTGCGCGACAACCCCTCGCTCATCGAGTTGACGGCGGCGGAGCGCTGGGACGGCCAGTTGCCGACCACGATGATCCCCGGAGCGGCCGTGCCTTTCCTCGGAGTGAAGTAAGGCTGCGCCCTGCCGGCGAAGACGATTGGAAGAATGCAGACGATGCTCGAACAGAACGGCGCACCCGTCGCCCAGTATTTCAACTCCATCCGCGCCGCGCTCGGCGGGCTGGAGACCTATCTGTCCAATCCGGACCTGGCGCTGGCGGGTGGCGGGCTTACCGGCCAGCTGCTGTTGCCCTATGTGGCGCGGCTGAAGAACTCCTTCGCCTGCTGGGAAAACCGCATCGGTTTTACCGAGCAGTTCCGCATCTCCCGCGCCGAGAGCGGCTTTCCGGTGTTCCAGAACGTGCTGGAGCTGGAGAACGACCGGCTCACCGCGGACAAACGGCTGGCCAACATTCCCGACGCCCAGGCGATCCGGGCGGAAATGGCCGATTTCATCCTGCGCACCAAGGCCTTTCCCGGCGCGCTGCAGTCGCAGATGGCCGAGCGCATCTATCTCGAGCAGATCGGCAAGGGCGACATCTTCTCGCCCTATGTCCTGCCGGAGACGGTGCGAGTCGCGGTCAACGAGAAGTCGGGACGGCCCTATTACGTCGTGACCTGGGCGGTGTTCGACGGGTCGAACACGCTGCCGATGGTCTATGTCGCAGGTATCGAGGACTCCTCGGAGAATATCCAGGAACTGCTGGTCGGCAAGGACGGCAAGATCAATCCGGATCTCGACATTCCGCTGCCGGTCGGCGGTCTGCTCAATCCGCAGCTCGCCGCCCAGTTCGACGATTTCGCCTCGAAGAACGGCGCCTATTCGCTAACGCCCGCGACGATCGCCACCAATATGGACAAGGATTTCCCGACGCTGCATCCCAAGCAGCTGCGGCGCATCGTGCTCGGGCCGTTCTATTCGGCCGGCATCACCGAGAACAATGCGCGCATCAACGAGATCCTGTCGCGGGTGAGGAAGCCCGAGAACGCCTGGCTGCTCACCTGGACGGTGCAGGAAGTGTTTTCCAAGGCCGAGCGGCCGGCGACCAAGGGCTTCTTCTCCTCGACCCCGGCGATGCAGGAATTTCACATCGATACGAACGACCTCGAAGCCGCCCGCATGGGCGTCTCGGCCTATGAGAAACATGCGCTGGTGCCGCACGACGCCTATCAGGCCCTCTATGCCTCGGGCGAGGCCAATGCGATCTTCGGCAACTACAAGGTCCATGTGATTTCCGGGAACAACGTCGTCAGCGAGGTCTAGCCGATGAGCAACGGGTTGAACGCAGGCCTCACCACCCTTCGCGAGGACGAAATCGCCCGGCATCTGGCCGTGGCGCAGGCGCTGGTGACGCGGTTCGTGGCGCTCGATCCGGGCGAGGGCGCTGCCGGCACGGCGCTGGCCGGTACCGGGCGGCGATTCGTCTCGACGGTTTCGACCGGCGGCGTGCGACGCACCCGGGAGGTGGAGCTGGCAAAGACCATCCAGTCGTCCGGCAGCAGCGATCCGCTTCTGTCGCCGACCCAGCATGGCGTGCTCTACCGGGTTCGGCGCGGCATCCAGATTTCTCTGGCGATCGGCGAAGTATTCGGCCGACAGACGGATCTGGAACAGTTGCAGGCGCGCAATGTGACGGCGCCTTTGCAGGGCGAGGAGGCCGCCCGCTTCAAGGCGCTGCTGTCGGCCTCGGCCTATGTCGCGGCCTTTTCGCTGGCCGCCTATCTGCTCTCGACGCTGGCCGGAGAGGGCGAGCCGGTCAACGACACGCCGGAGCCGGATTTCCTGTTCGACACGCCGCAGGATGCGCTGAAGAGCATGGTGGCCGGGCTCGATGCGGCGCTGAAGGGGGCCGCCGACGACGCGACGCTCGGCCAGCGGGCGCGCGCCTTTGCCCGCGCGGCGATCGACGGACTGTTGACCCGCAAGGCGCGGTTCACCGGGCTTTCATCGTTCGAGAACACGCATATCCGCATCGACCAGGACGATTTCACCCTGAACGGTTTCGACGTCGCGCCCGGCCAGCGGCGCAAGCCGCTGGTGATGACCTTCAAGAAGCCGGAGGAGATCGTCGGCAACCACATCGCCAAGTTCCAGGCGATGAAGCTCGCCAAGATGCTGATGGCCTACGATTTCGACCGGCAGATGAATCCGTTCGTCGAACTCGGCGGCTTTCTCTTCACCTTCATCGGCGACGGCATGCCGGGGACCGGCAAGACCATCCTGATCCAGATGATCGCCGGCCTGCTCAACGACTACTGCCAGGTGGCCGGCTATGCCTTCCACTACGAGAATTTCGGCGTCGACCAGATCTCGTCCTACCAGGGCAAGTCGGGGCAGAACTGCAAGGCCTTCATCGACAATGTCGTCAATCCGCGCGTCATCGGCTTTGGCACGATCGACGATGTCGACCAGGTGGCGGCGAAGCGGTCCGACGACCGGGCCTCGGCCGGCCAGCACGAGATCACCGCCGTGCTGATGGAGGCCTTTGCCGGGGCGTCCACCGTGGTGCGGGGCAACTGCACCTTCGGCATGTTCTCCAATTATCCGGAGAACGTCGACGATGCGCTCAGACAGCGTGCCGGGGCGCGCTGGCTGGTCGACGGTCCACAGACGGAAGAGGACTATATCGACATCTTCGCCCTGCTGATCGGCAAGAACCACACAATCCCGCTCGGCGAGCATCAGCTGTTTGCCAATCAGGAGATCAAGCGGGCGGTCGGCGTCTCCTTCGAAAAGCACGGCCGGCCGGAGGAGGAGGGGCTCGTCGCGGTCTGGGAGCGGTTCGAGAAGGAACATGGCCGGATCGAGACGCTTGCCGACATCGGCGCCTATCTGCACGAGATCAAGCTGGCCGAGCCGCGCTTCACCGGCCGGGCGATCAAGAACATCACCGATGCGGTGAAGATGCGGGCGATGGACGTCGAACTGCCGGACGACTGGTTCGCGACGCCCGAGGCCTTCATGCACAAGGGCTACGACGAGAAGAAGGCGATGATCGCCGAACTGCGCGGGCCGGTGACGATGGAGATGATCCTGCAGGAGATCAACCGCTATGCCGACAGCGAATTCCGCTATGCCGACAAGTCGGACGAGGCGGCGGTCAACGAGATCATCCGTCGGGAGCGGCAGCGCGAACGGGCGATCGGCGCGATCGAGGCGATGAAGCGGGACGGGAAGTGGTCGGCGTGAGATCTGGCGAAGCTCCATCATAGCTATTCGCTGATAGCGAATTTCTGTTGCCGCCGTTGAACAAGGCCGGTATCCTGATGAAGAAGGTCGTCTACAGCAAGGCAGCGAACAAAGCTCTCACCCGCCTCCCCACCAATGAGAGGAAGCGAGTTATTGCGAAGGTGGAGCAGTATGCCGCCGATCCGGCATCACTGGCCGGCAATGTCAAAAAGCTGCAGGGGCGGGCCGGCTATCGACTGCGTGTTGGGGATTGGCGGGTCATCTTCGATGAGGATGATAGTGTTATCGACATTGAGGCAATCGCCAGCAGAGGCAGCATCTACTAAGGAGGCGAGAAAATGGGAGTAGTCACTGGTTTCCGCTCCCCCAGTGGGGATGAAATGGTCGTGTTGCCGCGCGCGGACTATGACGCGCTGGTGGAGGCCGCCGAGATGCTGACCGACGTGGCGGCTTATGATCGCTTCAAGGAGAAGCTGGCTGCCGGCGAGGAGGAACTCATCCCTTCCGAATATGTCTACCGGATGCTCGATGGTGAAAGTCCGGTGCGGGTGTGGCGCGACTTTCGGGAATTGTCCGCCAAGGATCTGGCGGCTGCCGCCGGCATCAGCGCGGCCTATCTCTCCGAGATCGAATCCGGGAAGAAGGAGGGTAGCCTTTCTGCGCTTCGGAAGATTGCAAAGGCGTTGAAGGTCGATCTCGAAGACATCATCCCGGTCGACAGGGATGAGCAAACCGCATGAGCATCGGCAGTCTGTACACATGAACCGTCTCCTCGAAGCCGAACTGATCTACGGCCGGCTGCTCGCCGTCACCGAGCCGCATCTCGTCGCGCGCTACAACAAGGCGCTGTCCGGTTTCGGGCTTAAGCCGACGGCGCTTGCCGAATTCGACATCGACATGACCGGTTTTTCGCCGCAGGTCGCCGACGAGCTGGGCGACAGGGATTATCTCGATCCCAACCGGGTGAACCGGCGTTTCGTCATCCTGACGCCGGAGCAGGAGAGCCTGCCGGTCGTTCATACGAGCTTTTCCAACACGGCCGGCCTGATGCATGAGTTCTTCCGGGCCAATGCGCGCGCCATCAACGCGGTGACGATCAAGGATGCGCTCTACGGCGAGATCGAGGATTCGGTGGCGACGGTCGAGAGCCTCGAGGACCTGCTGTCGATCAACGAAGTGCAGTTCAGGGTGCTCTCCGCCGAGGACCTGCTCGGCAAGGCCGCCGAGCTCCGCCGCCTGTCCGACCGGCTGCAGAGCGAGCCCGATGCCTGGCGCGACGACGCGCTGCTCAACCGCATGGTCGAGCTGGCCAAGCTGACCGGCGACATCCGCCAGAACGTGCTGGTGCCCGACAAGCTGGTGTTCCGCCACGACGCCTTCTGGGCCAATCATTTCGGCGGCACCTATGTCTTCGTCGACGACAAGATCACCACGGTGATCTCAGATCCGTCGGCGCCCGGCTTCCGCCGCTCGCGGCCGTGGCAGGTCAGCTACATCTCGATCAAGGACCCGGCTCAGATCTTCGACTTCCTCACCAAGACGGGGCGGGTCGAGCTGCCGCGGGCAAGCTGGGTCGAAAGTTCCGGGCTCCTGGCCCACCGCGCCGAGATGGCGGCGCTCGGTGTCGCCTATGCGGCCGATCCGACGATGGACTTCTCCAAGGTCGACGCCGTCTGGCTGCAGACCTTCCTCCACCGCAATGCCGAGCGCGTGGCTGCCGAGGGGACCTATCCCTTCCTGCAGGAGATGATCCGGGCGGTCGGCGTTTCCGGCAGCATCCGCATCGACGAGGTGGAGGCGCAGAGACGCTTCCTGCTGGTCCGGGCGCGGCCCGACCATGCCGACCAGTGGCTCACCAACCGCCTGATTTCGCAGATGACGCCGATGGACTTCGTGTCGCGGTTCATTTTCGACAAACAGGGCTTTTACGATGCCTACGAAGGGTTTAGCGATGGCTTCCGGGAATTCGTTGTATCCCGTCTGTCGCAGACCTATCTGCAGGACAAGACGGGTTTCCGCAAACGCCTCTACGGCATAGGAGAAGACGACAATGCTTGATCCGATCATCGCGTTCTTCCAACGCGTCTTCGCCGCCATCGGACGCGGCATCGGAATGGTGGTGGCCGCGATCTTCTGGCCGTTCCTGGCGGCGCACAGCTGGTATCAGCGGCGCAACTGGCTGATCAAGATCCCGGTCCTGCTGTTCGTGCTGGTGCTGCTCGCCTTCTATGGCCAGTTCATCTGGCGCACCCAGGTCTGGTACGGATTCGATCCCGAATTCGCCCAGGCCTACAAGTTCTCGGCGCGCCAGGTCGCGGCGGGGCAGGAGAACGCCGCCAAGCCGGGGACCTGCCAGAATTCGGCGATCGTCACTGTCGTCGCCGACCTCACGGACACGAACGTCAACCAGAACATCTGGATCTCGTCCTCGCTTATCTACAAGCTCGGCCTGTTCGGCGTGGACTGGGACCATACCCCGTTCTTCGACAACAAGGCGTCCTTCCAGCGCGGCGCCAACCAGGTGGCGCGCCGCCTGGCGATCGAGCTTGCCGACAATCTCGGCCGCGTGCGCGGCACGTCGAGCATCAACAACGACCTGCAGGACGCCCGCGGCAATATCCAGTTCGACGAAGGCACCTGGTATTTCGGCACCGATCCGCTGGGCTTCAAGACGCCGACGCCGAACTACTACCGCTCGGCCGTGGAAAGCTGGCGCAAGTTCAATTCCTCGCTCGAGACCTGCGCTGCCGTGTTCGACGCGCGCGCCGACAATCTCGTGCAGCTGCTCGACCGCATGGCGAGCGACCTCGGCAACACGTCCGACATTCTTCGCCGCCGCTCGGAAGAGTACAATGCCGGCTGGTTCGACACGCGCGCCGATGACCGCTTCTGGTTCGCCTATGGCCAGCTCTATGCGCAGTATGCGCTGTTGCAGGCGACCCGGGCCGACTTCGTCGACGTCATCCGCGAGCGCAACCTGACCGCCATCTGGACGCAAATGGAACAGCAGCTGCAGGGCGCGCTGCGCATCCAGCCGGCGATCATCTCCAACGGTTCGGAAGACGGCTGGATCATGCCGACCCATCTGGCGACCATGGGCTTCTATATCCTCAGGGTCCGTTCCAACATGGTCGAGCTGCGCTCGGTGCTGGACCGCTAAGCGCCTTTGCCGGCCCGCCAGCGGCGGGTCGGCACTTTCGCTGTCAGTCAGTCGTCGCTGTCGGTGAACGCCGCGGTGCGCAGGCGTTCGAAGAATTCGTAGGTGATGCCGACGATCTCGCCCGATGTGCCGGGCTTCTCGCGGAACTTGCCGACGGTGCGGACGAACTTCCAGTCGGCGCCGCGCTTGACCCGGTAGATCATGTGATAGCTCTGCTTCTGCGACGAACAGCGCTCGAAGCATTCCATCAGGATCGGGAGATCGTCGGGGTGGATGTGCTCGCGGAACTCGACGAGGTTCATTCTGCCGTCTTCCGACTGCATGTCGAAGATGCGGTAGACGTCCGGCGTGGCGAGGAAAAGGCCGGTGTCGAGGTTGATGCTCCAGAAGCCGTAGAGGCGGAAGGCCTGGGCGAGTTCGATCACCTCATGCTCGGTCATGCCGACCGAAGTGCAGTCCTGGAATTCCTTGTGATCGAGTTGGTCGAAACGCAGGGGCAATTTAGGTTCTCTTTCCCCTGATCGCAGGCATGCCCACATTCCACCAGGAATCAGTTGATCAGCTTCAATCGAATTGCCTTGGCTACCAATTGCGTCCGGTTGACGCAATCCAACTTTTTGATGGCATTGGTCATGTAGGCGTTGACCGTGTGGTCGGAGAGCGAGAGGATCTGGCCGATCTCGACCGAGGTCTTGCCCTGGGCGGTCCAGCGCAGGACCTCGAGTTCGCGGGCCGAAAGTACGTTCGGCACGGCGATCTCGGAGCGGCGCATGCGGTCGAACACATCGAAGGCATGCAGCGAGATCATGCCCAGTTCGTTCATCTCCACCTGGTGCAGCGGCGAGCGCTTGCCGTCATAGCGCAGGAAATAGCGGCCCGAGTCGATCGAGGTCATCGGGAAGATGGCGCCCATCAGGAGATCGTAGCGGCTCATCAGATCATACATTTTCTGCGGGCAGTCGAAGCTTGCGGTGGGACCGGACTGTCCGAGATGCCAGGTCTGCGGCAGGACCGAATTGCTGAACTTCGGCAGGATCGGGCAGTAGCGCAGGAACTGGTGCTTGTCGAATTCGCGGGCGAATTGCGGCGGCAGCGTGCTTTCGAGGACCAAGGGGGCAATCGCGATGTCGTTGGGGCTGGGCGCCGCCATGACCGTGACGTGGTCGAGGCCGAATTCACCGACGACCCGGCCCATGACACTCATAAAATGAGCGCGTGACTGGCTGCTCGCTATTTCACCGCTCAGCAGCGATTGACGGTCGGCGGAAATCATATGTGAATTCGAAAGGTTGCGAGAAAGGGAATATGTTAACGATAACAAATATATCAGTTATTCTGAAAAGCCAGCACTTTCTTACTGTGGAATAGAACAATGTCCACGCGGAAAACCGAAAAAGCCCGTCACGTGGTAAACAAAGCATGGGGATAGCGGCCCGGCCTAGACCGGCAGGGCCGAGCCGGTCTTGACCTCTTCCATAACAGCATAGGTATGGGTTTCGCGCACGCCCGGCAGCGGCAGGATGACCTCCGACAGGAACTGGCGATAGGCCTCCATGCCGGCGACGCGCGCCTTCACCAGATAGTCGAAGCCGCCTGCCACCATGTGGCATTCCATCACGTCGTCCGAGCGCTTCACCGCCTGGGCAAAAGCGTCGAAAACGTCGGGCGTGGTGCGGTCGAGCTTGACCTCGATGAACACAAGCAAGTTGCGTCCGAGCTTCTCCGGGGACAGAATGGCCATGTAGCCGATAATGATGCCGTCGCGGGTCAGCCGGCGGACACGTTCGGCTGTCGCGGTCGGCGAGAGGCTGACGCGCTCGGCGAGTTCGATATTGGTCAGCCGACCCTCTTTTTGCAGGGTCTTGAGGATCTTCCGGTCCAGTCTGTCGAGTTCTTTCATCAAAAGCTACCATGTGTCAAAAATATAGTTATAGTCACTGACTATACACCAAAAATCAGCGATTAAAATCATCAATCTGTCGATACCTTGCCGATAACACGGAGGTGACAATGATCAAGAGTGCCATGCCCGACTTTCCCCGCTTTTCCGCGCCCTTCGCCGGCGACGACGACCAGTTAATGCGCGGCTTTGCCGCGCGGCTGACGCTCGGCGCCCAGCAGAATGCTGCGATCGACCAGCGCGCCACGCGCTTCATCGAGGCGATCCGCGACAATTCCGGCTCGATCGGCGGCGTCGAGGACTTCCTGCGGGAATATGGGCTGTCGACCCGCGAGGGCCTGGCGCTGATGGTGCTGGCGGAAGCGCTGCTGCGCGTGCCCGATGCGCTGACCCAGGACCGGCTGATCGAGGACAAGCTCAAGGAGGGCGGCTGGAGCGAGCACGAGGCGCATGGCGACAGCTGGTTCGTCTCGGCCTCGGCCTGGGCACTCGGCCTGTCGGCCCGCGTCATCAGGCCCGGCGAAACGCCGGAAGGCGTGGTGCGCGGCCTGGTCAAGCGGCTCGGACTGCCGACCGTGCGCTCGGCGACCAAACAGGCGATGCGTTTCCTCGGCCATCACTTCGTGCTCGGCGAAAACATGAAGGACGCGCTCGGCCGCGCCGCCAAGAGCGAGGAGAAGGGCTACCGCCATTCCTTCGACATGCTGGGCGAGGGCGCCCGCACGGCGGAAGACGCCAAGCGCTACTTCAAGTCCTATGCCGACGCGATCGATTCGATCGGCGCCTTCATGGCCAAGCACGGCAAGGGCAGCCAGCTGCCGGACCGCATGGGCATTTCGGTGAAGCTCTCGGCGCTGCATCCGCGCTACCTCGCCACCCACCATGACCGGGTGATGCGCGAACTGGTGCCGGATCTCCTGAAGCTCGCCCAGATGGCCAAGGCGCACCAGCTGAACTTCACCGTCGACGCCGAGGAGGCCGACCGGCTCGAGCTGTCGCTCGACGTCATCGGCGCGGTGTTCTCCGATCCGTCGCTGGCCGGCTGGGACGGCTTCGGCCTCGCCATCCAGGCCTACCAGAAGCGCGCGCCGCAGGTGATCGACTATATCGACGACCTGTGCAAGCGGAACGGCCGGCGCATGATGGTGCGCCTCGTCAAGGGCGCCTATTGGGACACGGAGGTGAAGCGGGCGCAGGAACGCGGCCTCGACGACTATCCGGTCTGGACCCGCAAGCCGGCGACCGATCTGTCCTATCTCGCCTGCGCCGCGCAGATGCTGGCCAAGCGCGAACGGATCTTCCCGCAGTTCGCCACGCATAATGCGCTCACCGTGTCGATGATCCTGGAACTGGCCGGCGCCGACCGCACCGGCTTCGAATTCCAGCGCCTGCACGGCATGGGCGAAGCGCTCTACAACAATCTGCTGTCCGGCAATGAGCGCATCGCCTGCCGCATCTATGCACCGGTCGGCGGCTATCGCGACCTGCTCGCCTATCTGGTGCGTCGCCTGCTGGAGAACGGCGCGAACTCGTCTTTCGTCGCCGTCGCCGGCGACAAGAACGTGCCGATCGCCAACCTGCTCGAACGGCCGGTCGAACGGCTCGGCATCGACCAGGGCAAGAGCGTGCGCCACAACCAGATCCCCATGCCGCTCGAGCTCTACGGCGAGCGCAAGAACAGCGCCGGCTTCGAGTTCGGCCATCGCGAAAGCCTGAAAGGCCTGATCGCGTCGCTGGCCGGCCAGACGGTCAAGGTCGATGCCACTCCGCTGGTTCCGGGAGCAACGGGGCAGGCGGAAGCCGTGCCGGTCCTGTCGCCGGCCGATCGCAGCCGGGTCGTCGGCACCGTGCGCAATGCGGCCGTCGCCGACGTCGACCGTGCCTTCGCCGCCGGCCGCAAGGGCTTTTCTACCTGGTCGAAGACGCCGGTCGAGGAGCGCGCCGCCTGCCTCGACAAGACCGCCGACCTGTTGGAAGCCAATCGCGACCGGCTGCTGGCGCTGCTGTCCGCCGAAGCCGGCAAGACGCTGGACGACGGTATTGCCGAAATCCGCGAGGCGGTCGATTTCTGCCGCTACTATGCCGCCCAGGCGCGCAAGCTGTTCGGCGAGGCCGAGGCCATGCCCGGCCCGACCGGCGAGAGCAACCGGCTGCTTTGGCGCGGCCGCGGGGTATTCGCCTGCATCTCGCCATGGAATTTTCCGCTGGCGATCTTCCTCGGCCAGGTCTCGGCCGCACTCGTCGCCGGCAATGCCGTCGTCGCCAAGCCGGCGCCGCAGACGCCGCTCATCGCCTATGAAGCGGTCAAGCTGATGCACCAGGCCGGCATTCCGGCTGATGTGCTGATGCTTCTGCCGGGCGGTCCGGAGATCGGTGCCGCCATTTCGGCCCATCCGCAGCTCGGCGGTCTCGCCTTCACCGGCTCGACCGGAACGGCGCAGGCGATCAACCGGACGCTCGCCGCCAAGAACGGCCCGATCGTGCCGCTGATCGCCGAGACCGGCGGCATCAACGCGATGATCGTCGATGCGACGGCGCTGGCCGAACAGGTGGCCGACGACGTGGTCATGTCGGCCTTCCGCTCGGCCGGCCAGCGCTGCTCGGCGCTACGCATCCTCTACCTCCAGGAAGACATTGCCGACGGCATGCTGGAGATGATCGAGGGGGCGGCGCGCGAGCTCAATCTCGGCGATCCGGCGCTCACCACGACCGATATCGGCCCGGTGATCGACGAGAAGCAGAAGGCCATGCTCGAAGGCCATGTGGCCGAGATGCGCAAGGGCCAGAAGGTGCGCTATGCCGGCACGGTGCCGAACACGGGCAATTTCTTCGCGCCGCATATCATCGAACTCGACCGGCCGGAGGCGCTGACCAAGGAAGTGTTCGGTCCGGTGCTGCATGTCGTGCGGTGGAAGGCCAAGGATCTGGGCAAGGTGGTCGAGTCGATCAATGCCACCGGTTACGGCCTGACGCTTGGGGTTCACAGCCGTATCGAATCGACCATCCGCGCCGTCACAGAGGCGCTCGACACCGGCAATGTCTACATCAACCGCAACATGATCGGCGCGGTCGTCGGCACCCAGCCGTTCGGCGGCTCGGGCCTGTCCGGCACCGGCTTCAAGGCCGGCGGTCCGGCCTATCTGATGCGCTTTGCGGTGGAGCAGGTGATCTCGGTGAATACGGCCGCCGCCGGCGGCAATGCCAGCCTGATCGCCATCGGCGAGGACTGAGCCATAGAAACGGGGCGGGGGGCGATAGCCTCCCGTCGATCATGCCTTGTCGTCGTAAGGCGCCTTCTTCTTGTTCATCATCACTTCGAGGAAGCCGAGCATGACGGCGGAGACGACGA
>Ga0180012_1000006_pt1 | contig 142525 bp, 130 predicted proteins | sample KR11_S2_MetaG_FD_122243 | JGI IMG/M metagenome (GOLD analysis project Ga0180012, IMG submission 122243) | Groundwater microbial communities from the Olkiluoto Island deep subsurface site, Finland - KR11_S2_MetaG | ecosystem: Environmental > Aquatic > Deep subsurface > Groundwater | place...
AACCACCGCATCCGATGCCATGATGTGGCGAGCACCTGTCTCGACCACGGAGAGAACTATGAACCGGCAAGAACAGTCGGCTGAAAAGGGGTTGACCTGTGGGCGCAATTAGAGAACAGCCCCCGGCGCGCGGGACCGTGTGAGGTCCGACAAGGACCGCCCTCACCTGGACCTATAACGGCTTCAGCACGAACTGGGCGAGGCTGAACGGCAAGCTGGAGGGAGAGGGCGCGGTTCAGCCTGGGCTGACGCTCAAGGGACTCCGGCACACGGTCGCGACGATCCTCGCCGAGATGGGCAAGGACCATGGCACGATCGCTCTGGTCCTTGGACACGCGACGGAGGCCCTAGCGAAACACTATTCGCGGCGCGCGGACATGACCCGTCAGGCGACGTCGGTCGTGACGGATTTCGGGGAGGAGCTGAACAAACGAAAAACGAAAGTTGTCAAATCGGGTGTTTGAAACTGTCAAACCCGGCAAAACGAGGAGCTAGGAAATCATGAGAAAGTATATGCACATCAAGGGCTAAAAATGGTGCCCGGAGGTGGATTTGAACCACCGACACGCGGATTTTCAATCCGCTGCTCTACCAACTGAGCTATCCGGGCATCAGGCCTTTTGACAAGCCATCCGGCGGATGGTTCCGACCGGCGGGGGAGAAGTTTCCCCCGGAAGCGAGGGCGTTATAGCATCTTGTTTCGGCATGTCCAGCGCCTTTCGGCACTTTTTTGACAGCTTTGCGAAAATGCCGGAAAAGCCAATCAAATGAACGGCTTCCGGCCCATTCGCCGAGCCGGTCGGCAATCGTCTCAGTCGAACTGGTCGTCGTCGGCCTTCGATTCGTCGTCGACGACGGGAATGGCATAGGTGCCTTTCAGCCAGCGCGACAGGTCGAGATTGCGGCAGCGGTCGGAGCAGAAGGGATAGTGCTCGCGCTGCGACGGCCTGCGGCATTCCGGGCACGGGCGCGCCTTGCGCAGCGGCTCCACCTTGGCGGAGCGGCCGGTGTTTTCGGTCCCGGCCATCGCTCAGCCCTCCGTCCAGCCGGACTGCACGGTGAAGCCCTCGCCCGAGAGCAGCTGCAGCGTCTCGAACAGCGGCAGGCCGACGACATTGGTGTAGGAGCCGACGAGTTTCTGCACGAAGCAGCCGGCAATGCCCTGAACGGCATAGCCGCCGGCCTTGCCGCGCCACTGGCCGGATGCGAGATAGCTTTCGATGTCCAGGCCCGACAGGCGCTTGAAGCGGACCTTGGTCTCGACGATCTTCTGGCGCACCGTGCCGCCCGGCGTGATCAGGCAGACGCCGGTGAACACCCAGTGGCTGCGGCCCGACAGGAGATGCAGCGCCGAGGAGGCCTCTTCCAGATATTCCGCCTTGGGCAGGATGCGCCGGCCGACGGCGACTACGGTGTCGGCGGCGACGATATAGCTGTCGTTCCACACCGGATCGCGGCGGATCTCACCATAGGCGGCCTTGGCCTTGTCGGTCGACAGGCGGCGCGCCAGCGAGCGCGGATGCTCCGACTTCTTCGGCGTCTCGTCGAGGTCCATCGGCATCAGGCGCACGGGCTCGATCCCGACCTGCTTCAGCAGGTCGAGGCGGCGCGGCGACCCGGAGGCCAGTATCAGCTTCTGTCTCAGTTCCATCGACCCTCTCGCAGCCTTCCCCGGCAGCCGGCGACTACTTGAAGCGATAGGTGATGCGGCCCTTGGTCAGGTCGTAGGGGGTCATCTCCACCAGGACCTTGTCGCCGGCGAGCACGCGGATGCGGTTCTTGCGCATGCGGCCCGCGGTATGGGCGATGATCTCGTGCTCGTTTTCCAGCTTCACCCGGAACGTCGCATTGGGCAGCAATTCGGTGACGACGCCGGGAAATTCGAGGACTTCTTCTTTAGCCATTGAACGCTTGTCTTTCTTGAGGTTTGGTCGGGACGCCGGTCGGGGGCCCGAAAATGTGGGCGGAAACTACACAATCACCGCGGTTTTGTGAACCTTGTAGATCGGGCTTTTCGAATTTGTTTCAAAGCGGACCCGGCGGAGGCCTTTCGCGGGACAGAAGGCGCTCCTCGATCAACCGTTTCAGCCGGTCGCGCACCTCACGATAGGCCCCGAGGATCTGTTCGCGCGTGCCGGTCGCCACCGTCGGATCGGGCATTGGCCAGTAAACCACCTCGACGGCGGAGGAACGGGTGAGTTCCAGCGCCGCGTGATGCGCCTCCGGTGCCAGCGTGACGACCATGTCGAAATAGTCGTCCTCCAGTTCGTCCAGCGTCTGCGGCTGGCGCCTGCCGAGCGTCAGGCCGATCTCGTCGAGCACCGCATCGACGAAGGGATCGCGCTCGCCGGCCCTGACCCCCGCCGAGGCCAGATAGGTGCCGGCCGGCAGCAGGGTCCGGGCGATCGCTTCGGCCATCGGCGAGCGGATCGCGTTCATGCCGCAGACGAACAGGATCGCCCCCGGCAGACGCCCCTGGGTATCGGGATCCGCGCCGGTGGCCATCAGGCTACCCGCGCCAATAGAGGACGCAGACCAGGGTGAACAGCCGGCGGGCCGTGTCGAAGTCGAGCTTGATCTTGCCCGACAGCCGGTCCATCAGCGTCTGCGAACCCTCGTTGTGAATGCCGCGGCGCCCCATGTCGATCGCCTCGATCTGCGACGGCGTCGAGGAGCGGATCGCCTCGTAGTAGCTCTCGCAGATCATGAAGTAGTCCTTGATGATCCGCCGGAACGGGGTGAGCGACAGGATGTGCGTCGCGACCGCCTCGTCGTCTTCGGTCTTGATCGAGAAGACCAGCTTGCTGTCGACCAGCGACAGCAGCAGCCGGTAGGGGCCGCCCGGGTGGCCGACGGGCTCGAAGGTGTTTTCCTCGATCAGGTCGAAGATGGCGACGGCGCGCTCGTGCTCGACGTCCGGCGTCGAGCGGCCGATCGTCTCGTCGAGCACAACATCGCAGAGCCGGAAGTCGCCCTTCGCCATCGGTCAGCCTTCGAGGTTCAACCGGATGGCGACGGAGCGCGCATGGGCATCGAGCCCCTCGCTTTTCGCCAGCGCGATGGCCGCCGGGGCGAGCTTGCGCAGTTGTTCCGGTCCCAGTCTCAGGATCGAGGTGCGCTTGACGAAATCGAGCACCGAGAGGCCGGAGGAGAAGCGCGCCGACCGCGCGGTCGGCAGCACGTGATTGGAGCCGCCGACATAGTCGCCGATCACTTCGGGCGTGTGGCGGCCGACGAAGATGGCGCCTGCATTGCGCACGCCGGCCATCAGCGCATCCGGATCGTCGACGGCAAGCTCGAGATGCTCGGCGGCGATGCGGTTGGCGAGCGGGATGGCGTCGGCAAGCGACTTGACCAGGATGACGGCGCCGAAATCGCGCCAGCTGGCGGCGGCCGTCTCGGAGCGGCTCAGCGACTTCAGCTGCCGCTCGACGGCGGCCATGACCGCGTGTCCGAGTTCGGCGTCGTCGGTAATCAGGATCGACTGGGCGCCCGGATCATGCTCGGCCTGGGCCAGGAGATCGGCGGCCAGCCAGTCGGGATTGTTGTTGGCGTCGGCGATCACCAGCACTTCGGACGGCCCGGCGATCATGTCGATGCCGACCGTGCCGAAGACATGGCGCTTGGCGGCGGCGACGAAGGCATTGCCAGGTCCGACGATCTTGGCGACGGGCGCGATGGTCTCGGTGCCGTAGGCGAGGGCCGCCACCGCCTGGGCGCCACCGATCCGGTAGATCTCCTCGACGCCGGCGATCTTGGCGGCTGCCAGGACCGTCGGATTGATCGCGCCGCCGGAGGCGGGAACGACCATGACGATGCGCTCCACGCCGGCGACCTTTGCCGGCACGGCATTCATCAGCACCGAACTCGGATAGCTCGCCGTGCCGCCCGGCACATAGAGGCCGACCGCCTCGATCGCCGTCCAGCGCGAGCCGAGGCCGACGCCGAGCGCGTCCTCGTAGATATCGTCCTTCGGCATCTGGCGGGCATGGTGCTTTTCGATGCGCTCGGCGGCAAGCCGCAGGGCATCCATCACCTCGGGCGAAACCTGGGCCGCGGCCGCGTCGATTTCCGCCGGCGTGACGCGCATCGGCGTATGGGAGAAATCAATGCCGTCGAAACGCAGGGAATATTCGGCCAGCGCCGTATCGCCGCGCGCACGGACATCGGCGATGATCGCCCTCACCACGTCGTTGACGTCGTCCGACACTTCGCGCTTCGTCGTCAGGAAGGCGGCAAACGTCTCGCCAAATCCTTTCGATGCCTGATCCAACCAGATCGCCACGTCCCCTGCTTCCTTCCTGCCCCGCCTTCACGCACTTTTCCGGCAAAGCCGGTCAATTGCCCGGATGACCGGGCTTGTGGCTGGTTTCCCATGCTCCGCCGGTATCTGCAAGCTGTGCTTCTATACATTCGACATCGAGCGCGATCATGCCGCCGCCCGACAGCACGAGTTCGACCACGCCCTCCGGCCCTTCGCCTTCCATGCGGAAGCGGATGGCCAGCAGCGAGAGCACGTCGTCGCCCTTGCGGCGGTCGAAGCCCATGGAGCGCACGGCGCTCACGCGCTTGAAGGACAGCATGGCACGGCGGCGCTCGTAGCTCCGGCGCTTTGCGCCGGCTCCTTCCCAGACGAAGCGGTTGACGGCAAGCGCAAACAGGCCGGGCCGCGCCTGGAAGGTGATGTCGGCGACCTTGAACACCGCATCCTGCATATGGGCGGACATGACCGCGAGGTCGTCGGTGTCGAGAGCGAGGAGCTTCAGGCTTGTCATGTCATCATTGTCCGATTGGCCAGCAGATCACGCGCGAGACCGGGTGAAGGCGGAAAAGCTGACGCCTGGCCCGCACCGATCACGCATCATCCTTTCGACATAGGTCGCCGCAATGCAAGAGGCAACCGGTCGCAGGCAGCCGGACCTCAAGAAACTCAGTCGGTGATGCGTTCGACCACCGCGCCGCAGCGGGTCAGCTTCTCTTCCAGCCGCTCAAAGCCGCGATCGAGGTGATAGACGCGCGAGACGGTGGTTTCGCCCTCGGCCGCAAGGCCGGCAATGACCAGCGACACCGAGGCGCGCAGGTCGGTCGCCATGACGGGCGCGCCGCGCAGGCGGGTCACGCCCTCGATGCGGGCCGTCTGGCCCGACAGCGTGATCTTGGCGCCGAGACGGGCGAGTTCCTGCACGTGCATGAAGCGGTTTTCGAAGATAGTCTCGGTGACGTGGGAAACGCCGTTGGCGCGCGTCATCAGGCCCATGAACTGCGCCTGCAGGTCGGTCGGGAAGCCTGGATAGGGCTCGGTCACCACATCGACCGGGCGGATGGCATTGCCGTGGCCGACGACGCGCAGGCCCGACGGCGTGACCGTGATCTCGGCCCCGGCGCGGCGAACGGCTTCGAGTGCGGTGTCGAGCAGGGCAAAATCGGTGCCCTCCAACGTCACGTCGCCACCAGTCATGGCGACCGCCATGGCATAGGTACCGGTCTCGATGCGGTCCGGCAGGACACGGTGGCGGGCGCCCGACAGGCTGTGCACGCCCTCAATGGTGATGGTCGAGGTGCCGGCGCCCGATATCTTCGCGCCCATGGCGTTCAGGCAGTTGGCGAGGTCGACCACTTCCGGCTCGCGCGCCGCGTTGTTGATGACGGTCGTGCCGCGGGCCAGCGAGGCCGCCATCAGCATGACATGGGTCGCGCCGACCGAAACCTTGGGGAAGGTATAGGTGCCGCCGATCAGGCCGCCCTTGGGCGCCGTGGCATTGATGTAACCGCTGTCGATTTCCATCGTCGCGCCGAGCGCGGTCAGGCCCTCGATAAAAAGATCGACCGGACGCGTGCCGATGGCGCAGCCGCCCGGCAGCGAGACGCGGGCCCTACCCTCGCGGGCGAGCAGCGGGCCGATGACCCAGAAGCTGGCGCGCATCTTCGAGACCAGCTCGTAGGGCGCGGTGGTGTCGACGATGGTGCGGCAGGTGAAATGGATGGTGCGCGAATAGCCCTCGCCCTGGCGCTCGCGCCGGCCGTTGACCGAGACGTCGACGCCGTGATTGCCGAGGATGCGCAGCAGAAGCTCGACGTCGGCGAGATGCGGCACGTTTTCCAGGGTGAGCGTGTCGCTGGTCAGCAGCGAGGCGATCATCAGGGGCAGAGCGGCATTCTTGGCGCCGGAGATCGGGATTACCCCGTTGAGCTCGTTGCCGCCGACAATCCTGATACGATCCATGTAAGCCTACGCTACGGGTAAAGACCCGCCTTTCCTGATATTGGGTGGAAAATCCGCCACCCGGCCGGGTGGGGTCTTTAGACGAAAAGCACGGCGGGTTCAATTCACCGGTTCAGCAACGGTTAATCATCGCGATTCGGCGAATTTACGGCAGGCAGGCCATCCGTCTCGTCGGCCTGGCCTTGTCGGCGGGAGCGCTGCTGAAGTTTGCGCCGCAGGAGGTTCTCCCGCAGCGTGTTCGCCGCCCGCGCCTTGCGCTGCGCGGCCGCGATGTCGGCGTGGCGCAGGCTCCGCTCGCCCCCGGTCGCGGCGGCATCCCCTGCCCCCTCGCCCGCTTCGGCCCCCGGCCTCAATTCGTCCCGCTCTTTGTCCATGCCGGGGTGATAGCCGAAATCCACCTTTTCCGGAAGTGTTCTGCGAACGAGATGGTTTTCTTCAAACGAAGTTCGTTTTGCGGCTTGCATCCCCCCGGAAGCTGTGGCAATAGGCGGCTCGCTTGAGACGGCGCAAATGCACCGGGCCTCGCAAGCTGCTATAGCTCAGTGGTAGAGCACTCCCTTGGTAAGGGAGAGGTCGAGAGTTCGAGTCTCTCTAGCAGCACCATTCCTTCCCAAATCTGCACAAAAATCACCGCCTAAGCCAACGCGTGGCCTCCGTTTGCGCGCGCCTGACAGACGAACGGCCCGGGCAATGGGCCCGGGCCGTGGTGCACTTCTAGAATCGGTGGTTTGCCGCGCCTCAGCCGCAGGCGTTGCGGATATAGATCTTGCCGGCGTCATGCTTCAGCACCCAGCCGCGATAGGTTCCCATCTCGATCTCGCACCACATGGTGCTGCCGTTCTGCTCGACGCAGCCGATGACGGTGACGCACTGGTTCTGGTCGAGCTTGCCGAGCACGGCGCCGGAACGGTCGGGCATGGCGCGGATGTTCATGCGGGTCAGCGCCTGGATCGAGGTGACGCCGGCGGCGACGTCCGGGGAGCCGACGTCGCTCGGCTGAGCACAGCCACCGTCGACATAGGTCGGGCAAGGGCCTGCGGGCGCAGCGACCGGACGCGGCGCCGGCTTGCCGCCATCCTGGACCAGCGTCAGTTCCTCGCCGTCGCCGATCACGCCCAGATAGTGCCCCGGCTCCTCCATGTCGGCTCGGCCGACCATCGTCAGGCCGTCCTTCGTCGAATAGAGAATGATCGTGTGATCACCATTGTTCATCGAATAGCCGGTGACCGGGTTGGTGAAGTCGAAGCACGAACCGTCATGGAAGAGCGTCGAAAGCACCCCTTCCGCGACCGGGTCCTCCTCGAAGGACAGCCGGCAGCTTCCCTGGCGCGTAGTCATCGTCCAGATCTCAGGCTCGGCGGAATGGGCCGGCAGCGCCGCCAGCAGCGCGGCGGCGACAAGCAGTCCCTTGCGGACATCGATCTTCAACATGGGGGGCATCCTCCGGTCGGGGGTGAAATGCGGCCAGCTAAGGAACCGGCCGGCCCCTCGTCAATCTTCGACACCGCCGCTCCCAAGGCCTGCCCAGAATTGGACGCTTGCGCACATTGCCCCTGCCCGCGGCGCTGCCGCCTGATGGTGACGACGGGCCTCGCCGCGAAGTCACAAAGTCGCAGGATAAGTATACGTGTCCCAAACCAATTCGTGGCATAAGCACGTCACAACCGCACTGCAATAAAGGTCTCCATGCCGAAGGGCGACGACAAGGATACGAGCGGACTGCGCGGCACACCGCCCAAGCCCGCGCCGCCGAGGAAGAGCGCGATGCTGCTCTTCGCCGTGCTGCTCGTCGCCTTTGCCCTAGCGATCGCCGCCACGCTGCTCCTGGCCAATGACCGGCGCAACCTGCGTATCCTGCTCGACCGCTACGACCTGAACTGGCTGCTGGAACCGGCGACGGGCGAGCCGCGCGGAACGCGGGCCCTGCGCGGCCGGCGGCTGGCGCCGGTGCCGATCTCGATCCCGGCACGCTACTTCACCGGCCCGGAAAGCGCCGCGATCGGCGCCTTCGTGCGGGAAGTGCGCGCCAGCGGCGGCGAATTATGCGCCGCCTTCAAGGCCGCCGGCGTCGACAATAGCGGCTGGCAGCCTAGCCAGTTCGACAGCAAGACCTATGAATGCCTGTCCGAGACGCTTCTGCCGGCGACCGAGGAAGGCGGACAGAACGCCTCGTTCTTCTTCATCGCCAAGGGCACACCCGAAGGCGAGGTCGGCTCGATCCGCATGAAGCTGGTCGCGCCGGAGACCGAGGATGGCCAGACCGTGCACCGACTGCTGGTCAAGGCGCTCGAACAACTGATCGAGCAGGCGCGTTGGCTCGATCTCGCTCCCGCCATCGCCAGCGCCGAGGCGCTATCGGATTTCACCGCGGTGCGCTTCGGCGTCTCCTTCCGCTTCACCCACGAATTCACCGCGCCGAGAAGCTACAACCTGATCGTCCTGCCGACCTCCAAGGACCCGGCCGTCAAGCGCAGCCGCGCCTATTTCGACACGCTGCAATGGCTGCCGCTTCCCTCCATCATTGCCCGGCTGCCCGAATATCTGCGGCCGCATGTCGTGGCGACGAAGCCCTTGTCGTCCACTCCGGATCCCGACGCCCCAGCCGCACCCGCGCCGGCGAAGCGCAAGACGATGCGGCCGGCCCTCACCGCCCCGCCGGCCCCATAGCGGCCGGCTTCGGCGCTTGAATATACATATTAATATCATTATGTATTTGGCGAAAGGCCATCGGCTGTGCGTCCCTCGGGTCGAGTCAGGCTCGGCCTCGAACCCATGCGCAAGCCGCCAGCGAAGGAATCCCGCCGATGCATATCCGCCCCGTCACGCATAATTATCACGTCACCGGCCAGATCAAGCCGACGGATCTCGGCCAGGTCGCCGAGGCGGGCTATGCCGCGGTCATCTGCATGCGTCCGGACGGCGAAGGCTGGGGCCAGCCGAAATTCTCGGCGATCGAGGAAGCCGCCAAGGCCGCCAACCTGAAGGCCTATTACCTGCCGGTCGGCGGCTCTGCCGTGCCGATGGAACAGGCGCGCAAGCTGCGCGGCCTGCTCAAGGAAACCGAAGGCCCGGTCCTCGCGTTTTGCGCCTCCGGCGCGCGTTGCGCCGGTCTCTACCAGATGGCCGAGCAGATCGGCGGCTGAGGCGACCGACGCCCCTCGCCTCACGACTGCTAAGCCTCGCGCCAGTTCGGCCGCTTAAGCATACAAGCAGCTCGGTGCCAGACGATTCGCCTGTCGTATCGTCAGCCCGAAGCGCCTGTTCAGCCCCTTCCGCGCACGATCCCGCGGAAAGGGCATTTATGCGAGGCCGCCATGCCCAAACTATCCGTCTGCATTCCCGTCGAACCCGGCCAGCCGGCCCCGGTCTATCTGGTGAACCGGCTTCTTGAGGAACCCGAATCCAGCATCGAGGTGATCGTCGCCGCCTGCGGCGTGCGGGCGGGGGCATGGCCCTATCTGGAGGCCCGCGCGGCAGATGATCCGCGGCTGCGCGTGCTGCCCACCGCCCCGGCCGGGCTCTCCGCCGCCAGTCTGTGGATCGGCACGCTTGCCGCCTCGACGGGTGACTGGGTCTCGCTGATCGGCCCCGAGGACATGATCCAGCCCGACCTGCCCAAGCTTGTCGCCTATGCCGAGGACAAGCATCCGGATGCCGACACGCTCGGCTGGAATGCGTTTTCCATCGCCCCCGATGCGCCGCGCACGATCAGCGTCACGGTCGCCGTGCCGATCGTCCACCATCTCGCCGACATCGAGAAGTCCCGCATGCTGGAAGCCTTCTTCCAGTGGACCGGAAGCCAGAACACCCCGCGCATGCCGTTCGGCCTCTATCATGGCGCGGTAAGGCGCTCGCTGCTCGAAAGCGTGCTGTCGTCCTGCGGCGAGCTCAGCTGGCTCACACCGCTGCCGCGCTGGGAATGGGCGGCGCGCGTGCTGATCTTCTCGCAGGGGCTGCTGCTGTCGCACCGTCCGCTTTCGGCGATCAGCGCCACGCCGTTCCGCCCCACGCCGGTGCCCTCGGCGCTCGAAGGTTTTCCCTTCGACGCCCGCATCGGCCTGACTGCCACGATTGCCGAGGTCCAGGCCCGCGTGCTGCACGAACTCGGCGCCAGCTGGGCCGGCTTCAACGAGGATTTCGTCAAGGCCTGCGTCATCGACTGCATGCGCGAGCATGACGAGGCGGCGTTCCAGCAGAAGGGCCAGGCCTATTTCGAGGCGATCCGCCGCATGCCCGGTGGCATTGCGCTGTCCGAACAGTTCCGGCCGCAATATTTCCCGCAGCCGCCGGAGGATAGCCGGCGCGGCCTGCATGCGCAGATGCTGCTGGTCGATCGCTTCATCGGCAATGCCCAGACCGCTCAGGAATTCTACGAGGTGGTCGACGCGATGCTCGCGCCGATCTTCGTCATTACCGACTTCGTGCCCATCCGGGAAGACTAGGGCTACTTCTTCGTCGGCGCTCAGCGGGCCGACAGCGACAGCAGTCCCGGATCGTCCGGGAAGGTCGCGAGGAAATGGTCGATACTGCCCTTCGACAGGCCGCCGCCGGCTGCAAACATCCGTCCCGTCCCGCTTTCCCGATCGCGCTGCTGCGTGGAGAGGAACCAGTCGACCGGCTTGGAGCCGAGCACACCGGCGAAATCGATGCGCATCTTCGGTTCACCCATCAGCGCGCGATAGTGTTCGCCGAGCAGGCCGGCCGAACGGCGCGACTGGTATCGGTCGCGCGCCGTCGCCCGTGCAGCCGCGGACAGGCGCGCCCTCTCCTCCGGCTCCGCCAGGAGATGCCCGAGCCTTGCCGCCATATCGGCCGGATCGGCCGCAACCACGCCATTGACGCCGTCGGTGACGATGGCTTTTTCGGCCGGATTGGCCAGCACCACCGGCACCAGCCCCAGCGACATCGCCTCGATCAGGGCGTTCTCCGCCGTGCCGTAGTGATCCTCGCGGAGCGGATAGAAGAAGATGCCGGCAGCCTGCAGCGCGGCGCGCGGATCCGCCGTTTGGCCCTCCAGCCGCACCCGTTCGGGATGGCGCATGGCGCGGGCGCGGCGGGCCGGCTCGCCTTCTGGGTCGAAGCCGCCCCACACCGATACGTGAATATCGGCATTGTCCACCGCGTCGACGATGTCGAAGAAGGCGGGATGCATCTTCACGAAATCGACCGTGCCGAGATAGGCGATCGCTGCCGACGTCTCGCTCGCCGGCACTGCATCCGCAATGCGCTCGTCCTCGAAGCCGAAGCCGGAACCGACTACGCCGAGACGCGCGCGGACCTCTTCCGGCAGGTCAGCGATGTCGGGCGACTGCAGCGAGCACGGTGAGGTGAAGACGAAACGCCCGGCGGCGGCGACCAGGTCGGTCGGAATGTAGGGCGCGAAAAGCCCCGAGACATGGGCCCAGAAAAGGCTGCGCATGGGCGGCAGCTCGGTGGTGGCGAGCAGATGGTAGAGCCGCGGATGGTTCCACCATTCGATCTGGACGATGTCGGCGTCCTCGATCAGTTCCGCGAGCGAAACGCCTTGGCCGGCATGATGGAGGCGGCCGCCCGCCTGCTCGACGAGGTCGGCATAGCGGCGGTCGCGGGGTTCTTCGAGGAGATAGTAGGCGCGTCCGACCGCCGGGTCGGTCGCGCCCTGGATGGCCGCATGGGCCTTGCCGACACCGCCGCCGAGATGCGGCGTGATGTGCAGGACCTTCATTCGGCGGCGATGGGGGCCATCGGCTTGAGACCGCCCGGCGCCTTGACGGCCGGGTTGATCGTCACCTTTTCGCGGAAACGCTCGAGCAGCATTTCGCGGTGGTTGTCGATATTGTCCGGCAGGCAGTGCGTGAGCTGGCCGCAGCTGCCGCAGACCTTGTTCTCGCAGCGGCGCCCTTCGAGATGCTGCAGGCGCAGCGCGTTCATCGCGTCGGAGGTCCAGATCTGGCTGAGCGGCGTGGTGCGCACGTCGCCGATGATCAGCTTGCGTCCCCAGTCGAGGAAGCAGGACGAGACGAGGCCGTCGGCATTAACGCTCATGGCATAGAAGATATAGGGGCAGGTATCGGTCGGCTTCAGTTCCTGCTGGTAGATGCCGACCTCACCGATCTTGATGCCCGAACGTTCCTCGACGTCGAATTCCGGCCAGCAGGGGGCAAAATTCTCGATGAAGATGCGGTCGCAATAGTCGCCGAAGGTATCAAAGAATTCCTGGCGCTGCGCCTCGGTGATCAGTTCGCCGGGAATCTTGATCGACACTTCCATGTCGCCCTTGTTGGCGTCCAGCCACTTCACACCCTCGACGAACTTGTCGAAGTCGAAGTCGAAGCCGGTGAACTCCTGGTAGGTTTCGCGGGTCATGCCGTCGACGGAGATATTGATCTTGTCGAGGCCGGCCTCGATCACCGGACCGAGGCGCTCCGGCGTCAGGAAGGTGCCGTTGGTGGTGGTGTCGATATAGTCGACATAGCCGCTCTTCTTGGCATAGGCGATCATGTCGGCGAGGCGCTTGTTGAGGAAGGGCTCGCCGTCCTTGTACATGCGCAGCACCTTGATCGGCTTGCCGAAGCCGGCCAGGTCGTCGATCGTCTTGGTGAAGACGTCGTATTTCATCGCGCCCTGATAACGGCCGGTGTCGGCGATCAGCTGGCGATGGCCGGTCGGGCAGAAGGTGCACTTGAAATTGCAGGAACTCGCCGGATCGATAAAGACGATGAAGGGCGTCTCGAGCGGGATGACGGTCTCGAGCGGGGTCCGGTCATCGAGATTGATCCGCGGCTTCAACTGGGCTTTCATTCAGCGTCTCCGGCATTCGGGTAGGAGTGATCGCATTGCATAGACCGACCACAGCCGCCGGATCGGAGGGATGGATCGCGGCCGTTCCGAACTCCAGCAGGTCGCGCCTGCCGTATTCGTCGGCGATCCGTTCCGCCAATTGGCGTATCGTCGTCGGGATACCAGAACAAATGTTGATTGCGCCAGGCTGACCTGTCTCAACCACATCGGCGATCATCGCCCCAGCCTGCCGCACATCGAGAAAGTCCCGAAGCTGCGTTCCCGCGGAAAGTCTTGCGACTTCGCCGCGACCAAGCCGTTCGCGGATATAAGGCACGAGACGGGCGGCATATTCCCCCTCACCGTGCAGGTAGAAGAGCCTACACCAGGAGAAGGTCGCGTCCATCTTCGCGAAGTACTCTGTCAGCATATGGTAAACGGAAAGTTTACACGCCGCATAGAGTGTTGCAGGCTCAAGCGGCGCGTCGATCGTCAGCCGCTCCGACGGCAGGCGGTATTCCATGCAGGTGCCAACGCCGATGAAATGGCGGATTCCGGCCTCCGTGGCGCCCCGGGCGAGCGCCAGCGTTCCCGTGACGCAATCGAGATTGAGCGGGGAATCGAGATATTTGCCGGGCTCGACATACCAGGCGGCGTGGATGACCGAATCGACGCCCTCCAGCCGGTCCGCCCACCAGTCGGTCGTCTCGGCAAAGACATCTGCGGTCAGGATGGCATGCTCGGCCCTTGCGCCCTCCAGCAGGCATGCGGCGCTGCCGGGGCGAAGCACCGGAACGACGTCGTGGCCGGCTTCGGCAAGCCGGCGATGGATCTGGCGGCCGACGAAACCGGTGGCACCGGTCAACACGATCCTTGTCATGACAAGCTCCGGGAAAGGTCACGCCCTGATAGATGACTTTAAAGACAGGCGGACCGGCAGGTTGTTCGAATCATCCGGGATGGCAGTTTAGACGAGCCGGGCGAATTGCGGACGGAAATGATCGAAGCCAAGCAGACAGGGGCACAGGCGCCGGCCGCGGCATCGCCGGAACGACCGGCGGTGGTTGCCCGTGCCTTCGGCGCCCTGCCGGACCAGTCTGCGTCGCTCGCCCTTCTCCGCACCATCGCCGACGAGACCTGCACGCCGGGTCCGTTTGCCCCACGCCAGCCGCTGGCGCTCTACGGCGCCGGCAATCTCGGGCGGCTGGCGCGTGACCACCTGCGCGCCGTGGGCGAGGATTTCGACCTGGTCGTCGACCGCAATGCCGAGGCCTTGGCGGCCGGTGGCGGATGGGCCGGCACCCGGCTCGTTCATCCCGACGCCGTCGATACTGAAATGAAAAGGCGAGCCATGCTCGCGGTCAGCATCGTCACCAGCCCCTATGCCCCGCTGGAAGCGGCCCTTTCGGCTGCCGGCTGGCGCGACATCGTGCCCTTCTACGACATCGCCGAATCCTTCCGCGACCGCCACCCGCTGTCGAACGGCTGGTTCGCCGAGCCCTTCTCCGACAATGATGTCGCGGCCATCGGCGCGGTTCTCTCGGCCTGGGACGACGACCTGTCGCGCGCGCACCATCTGCAGTTCATCGCCTGGCGCCGCCTCAGACAGGAATGGAGCTTCGACGGCGCGCCGGTGACCATTGACGACCGCTTCTTCATTCCGCAGATCCTCGACGTGATGCGACCGAACGAACGTTTCCTTGATGCCGGCGCCCATCACGGCAGCGTCACGGCGCGCTTCATTGCGGAAACGGACGGTCAGTTTGCCTCCATCCTGGCCATCGAGCCGGACGAGCAAAGCCGCGCCGTGCTCGAGCAAACCCGCGGTGGGTTTCCATCGGATCAGCGAAGCCGCATCACCGTCAGCGATGCACTGCTCGACAGCGAGCGCCGCACGGTCCGCTTTCATCACGGCCTCGGCTATGCCTCGCAGATCTCTCCGACAGGAACAAGCGAACGCGCGACCCAGACGCTCGACGCACTTGGTGCTGCCCCGAGCTTCGTCAAGCTGCATCTCGAAGGCGGTGAACTTGGCGCCCTCAAGGGCGGCATCGCGACCCTGCGCAAATATCGCCCGATCATCGTCGCGACCGTCTATCATGACGCCGACGGGATCCAGGCCACGCCCGCCTGGCTGATGGACAATCTCGACGGCTACCGTTTCCTGTTCCGGCTGCACAGCTGGTGCGGCACCGGTGCGGTCGTCTACGCCATACCGGAAGAACGGCAATGACGATCATTCCGAGCCTCGACCAGCTTGCCCTAACCTCAGCCGACATCCGCGCCTTCGCGCTGTCGCTGCCCAATCCGCAGCGTCCGCGCACGGCGATCTACGGCACCGGCTTCCTCGGCGCCTGGGCCTGCTCCTGGCTCAAGGACAACGGCTTCGACCTCGTCGCCTGCTTCGACGGCAATCCCGACCGCGCGGGCTCCCAGTTCCACGGCCTCCCCGTCCACGCGCCGGAGACAATCGGCGAGATCGGCCCGGAGCTGACGCTCATCACCGCGCGCCATGCGATCGGCCCGGTCAGCGCCCGGCTCGAAACGCTCGGCGTCGCAAGCCTCTCCTTCGACGCCTTCTACGCCGCGCTGCATTTCGAGGCCTTTGCCGCGGTCCACGAGCTTCTCGACGACGAGCGCTCGCGCGACGTGCTGCGCGCCGTTCTGGCCGCGATGCTGACGGGCGAGAAATCCTATTGCGAGGCGGTGTTCGAGAAGGACCAGTATTTCTGCCTGCCGCGCTTCTGCGGCGTGGAGAAGGAGATCTTCGTCGATGCCGGCGCCTATGTCGGCGACAGCGTCGAGCGCTTCATCTGGACGCATTACGGCGTGTTCGCCAGGATCCATGCCTTCGAGCCCGGCGCGCGCCAGCACCGGGCGCTGAAGGCGAGGACGGATCGCCTCGTCGAGGAATGGGCGCTCGATCCGGAGGCGATCGTCATCAACCGCAGCGGCCTTGGCGCCGGCGAGGCGCAGATGGCAAGCGCCAGCCAGAGCGGGCAGCTGCAGAGCCTGGCACTCGGCACTGCGGGTGCAGGCCCGGGTGCGGTCACCGTGACCTCGCTCGACCGCTATCTGGACGGCGCGCCGGTCAGTTTCATCAAGGCGGATGTAGAGGGCATGGAAATGGCCCTGCTCCAGGGGGCGGCCGAGACGATTGCGCGCTGCCGCCCGAAGCTCGCCACCTGTGTCTATCACTATCCGTCCGACATACCGCAAATCTCGAGCTACCTGAAATCGCTGGTGCCGGACTACCGGTTCGCCCTGCGCCACCATTCCCCGCAACTCATGGAAACCGTGCTTTACGCCTGGACAGAGTGAAGCGGCCATTCAAGAGGAGTTACCCATGGATCCTGTCGAACACTTCCGCGACTACGTCGCCAACAATATCCGGGAAATCGGCGAGGACCGGGATTTCATCGGCCTGTCGAACATCTGGGTGCGGGAATCGATCCGCCACCGTTATGCGCAGAACTTCACCTGGCTCGGCCGGCCGATCATCCAGGTCCCGCAGGATACCTATGCGATCCAGGAACTGATCTGGACCTGCCGTCCCGATCTGGTCATCGAAACCGGCATCGCCCATGGCGGCTCGCTGGTGATGAGCGCATCGATGCTCGCCATGCTCGACTATTGCGATGCCGTGCAGGCGGGCATCGTGCTCGATCCGAAGGCCAGCCGCCGCAAGGTGGTGGGCGTCGACATCGACATCCGCGCCCACAATCGCGCCGCGATCGAAGCCCATCCGCTGACCCACAAGATCCACACCATCCAGGGCTCCTCGGTCGCCGACGACGTCTTCGCCCAGGTCAAGGCCCATGCCGAGGGCTATGACCGGGTCATGGTCTTCCTCGATTCCAACCACACGCACGAACACGTGCTCGCCGAGCTCGAGCTCTACGCGCCGCTCACCTCGAAGGGTTCCTATTGCGTCGTCTGGGACACCGGAGTCGAAGACCTGCCGTCCGACATGTGCAACGACCGCCCCTGGGGCAAGGGCGACAACCCGAAGACCGCCGTCTGGGAATACATGGAGCTGCTGGAGACCGAAGGCCGTACCGCACGCGACGGCGAGCCGCTGAAATTCGCCTATGACAAGACGATCGAGAACAAGATCACCATCACGGCTTCGCCGGACGGTTTCCTGAAGCGCATCTGAGCCTCGGCGAACTTCGGTCCCGAAAACAAGAAGGCCGCGGTCGTAACCGCGGCCTTATCGTTTCTGCTTCGGCCGGCAGGACCTTCAGCTGGGTTCAGGCAATGCGCTTCTGGGTCGTCTGGATCGGCCGCTTCTCGCCGACCGGCGTCATCAGTTCCTCTTCCCAGGGGAAACGCAGGCCGTCCGGCCGGACCTCGACCTGGTCGGCCGGGCAGATCAGGCCGTTGATGACGTCGAGCAGTTCCACCGGCGTCTTCACGCCGGCGATGTCGGAGCGGATGAAGGTACCGGCGAGGTTCGAGCCGCTGATCTGCAGGCTGAAACGCATGTCCTTGAACACCGGCTGGAAGTGCTTGAGGAATTTTCCCCTCCGCCAGTTCCTGAAGGCGGTCGCATAACCCTCCCGGACGATGTTGAACGATTCCTCGTCGCGGAACATCTCGGTGTTGAGGGCGCAGGACTTGGCGAAGTTCTTTTCCCAACCGTCATAGGTCAGCTTGTACTTGGCGCGAAACCATTGCTGGCAGATGCCGATGGAGGCGGTGACTCCCAGTATGCTCTGGAAGGGAAAGTCCCGCAGGAGCGGGTCGTCGTCGAAGTTGCGGCCGAGCTCGGCCATGAAGATGTCGACCTTCTTCTTGATGTCGGCGAGCTTGCCGATCGAATAGGAATTGCTCTCCGGACAGCTTCCCATGACCGAGAAGGTCCTCTGGCAGAAGGCAAAGTGCTTGCCCTCGACCATCACCTTCATCGCCATGTCGTAATCGATGACCGGGTGTTCGAAATAGCGACCGCCGTATTTGCGGCGGATGCGGTCGAGAAGCTGGCGCGACACGGCCGAATGGTAGATCGAGTAGCCGGAGGTCGGAACGGTGGTCGCCTCGAACCAGCCGAACATGCGCTTGAGCAGCTGGTCGCGCGGAACCTTTACCACGAAGGAATTGAAGGGCACGTGAATGCTGGTGTTTCTCTGGCCCGGCGAAGGCCAGCTATAGCTCGCGACACCCCAGGCGAAGGCCTCCGTCTCCGGATTGGCCGCCAGCACCTTCTTCAGCACGATCATGACGTCGGGGTCGATATAATCGTCGTCGCCGATCACGGTTACCCAGTCACCGGTCGCAGCCGCAAGGGTGCGTTCCCAGTTCTCGATCATCGGCAGCGTGCGGTCGGTCGACGGCAGATAGACGATGCGCGGGTCGCCGGCATGGGCGCGCATATAGTCGTTCATCACCGACGGATCGTCGGAATTGTCGACGAAGACGAATTCGATGTCGTCGCGCCCGGTGCGCAGCAGTCCTTCGATGGTCTTCTGGAAATAGTATTGGCGATTGCGCGAGGGCACGCAGATCGACAGGCGCGTCTTCTCAGCCATGGTCTTCTCCGCTTCGGATCCGTCGGCGGCTCCGCTTGTTGGTCGACGGTTCGACACCCACGACCCCGTCACTCCGGCCGAAGCGTTCCGCGCAATGGCGGCGTCGCAACCTTGATAGCCGGGGCATCGCTCTTCGGCAGCGGTTCGATCAGGGATGAACCGTCAATTTCGGCACTGCCGTCACGAACTTCCCATCCCAGCCGGTTATATACGAAAGCTGTCGCTTGATTTCTGTCTGAAGATTCCATGGCAGTATCACCACCCTTTCAGGCTTTTCGGATTTCAGGACGTCCTCGGAAACGACCGGTACCCGGCTGCCCGGCAGGAATGTGCCCTGCTTGGCCGGGTTCTTGTCGACGACGAAGGCGAGGAGATCCGGCTTCACGCCGGCAAAGTTCAACAGCGTGTTGCCCTTGGCCGCCGCGCCATAGGCGGCCACCCTGATGCCCTGGCGCTGGCAGTCGATCAGGAATTCCAGGAAGTCGTTGCGCACGCGCTGCGCGGTGGCCTGGAAACCGGCATAGAAGGCAGGTTCGCGCATGCCCGCCGCCGTCTCCGTATCCAGCATCACGGCAACGCTCCCGCTCACCGGATGGGCGGCCGTATCGGCGCGGTCGGCGAAGACCCTCAGGCTTCCGCCATGCCAGGGCGTCGTCTCGACATCGAACACGCGCAGGCCGTTTGCGGCGAAGATGCGTTCGACGGCGGTCAGCGACAGGTAGGAATAATGCTCGTGATAGGCTGTGTCGAACTGCGCTTCCGTCACCATGTTGAGCAGGTGGGGAAACTCGAAGGTGGCAACGCCCGTCGACTTCAGCAGCCGGGCAAAGCCGGCGACGAAATCGTTGATGTCGGGGACATGGGCGAGCACGTTGTTGGCCGCCATCAGGTCGGCACCCCAGCCCTCGTCCGCGAGGCGCGCCGCAAGCGTCACGCCGAAGAAGTCTTCGACGATCTCGATGCCCTTTTCGCGCGCCGCCGTCGCCGTGCTGGTGGTCGGCTCGACGCCGAGGCAGGGAATGCCGCGGGCCTTCACATATTGCAGCAGGTAGCCGTCATTGGCGGCGATCTCGACGACGCGGGATGAGGCATCCAGCCCGAAGCGCTCGGCCATCGCCGCGACATAGGCCTCGGCATGGCCGAGCCAGGACGTCGAGAACGAGCTGAAATAGGCGTAGCTCTCGGAGAAGAAGGTCTCGCGCGAGGCAAAATCCTCGGTCTGCACGAGAAGGCATTCGTTGCAGACCCGGATGACCAGCGGATACCACAGTTCCGGCTTTCCGAGATCGCCCTGCCGGACATAGGAGTTCGACGGCGGCGCGGTGCCGAGGTTGAGAAAGGGACCCATGTTCTGCGACTGGCAGTGACGACACTTCATGCGGCAAGTCCTCGGTAGTCGGTGCCAAGCGGGGGGTGAGCCGCATCGCGCGGCGACAGGTGCCGGACCGGCAGGGGCCAGGCAATGGCGAGCCGCGGATCGGTCGGGCTGAGCCCCCCCTCCGCCTCGGCGCGATAGGGGGCGGAATGGGCGTAGATCATCCGCACATCGTCGCTCAGCGCTTGGAAGCCGTGCGCGAAGCCCTCGGGGATGAGGAAGGAACAGGCATTGTCGGCCGAAAGCTCGACCGCGACATGCTTAAGGAAGGTCGGCGAGCCGTGTCTCAGATCGACCGCCACGTCGAGGATGCGGCCGGCGACGCAGGTCACCAGCTTGATCTCGCTGTAGGGCGGGTTCTGGAAGTGCATGCCGCGAACCGTGCCGGCAAAGCGCGAGGCGCTCTCGTTGACCTGGGCGACCGGCCCGCGCCAGCCGATTTCGGCCAGTTCCTCGGCGCAGAACAGGCGCGAGATGTGTCCCCGCTCGTCGGCGACCTTGCGCCTTCTGAGGACCAGCAGTCCCTCGATCGGCGTCGTTTCGACTTCGAAGCGCGCGGTCATACGGCCGCTCTCAGGGGAAGGTCGTAGGCAGTCTCGAAGGCGACGATATCGGCGAGGCAGAGGTCGAGCGCCGATCCACCCGACGCAAGCCGGCGATACCAGGCCATGGTCCGGGTCACGGTTTCGTCGAGGTTCCAGACCGGCCGGTAGCCGAGCGTGTCGCGGGCGCAGGATGAATCCAGCATCAGGTAGCCCGCTTCGTGCGGCCCTTCCGAGCCGTCGCCGAGGACGACCGCGCCGCCGCCATAGGCCGCCTGAGCCTTGTCGAGCACGGTCGCGACCGTGGCCGCCGCCTGGTGGTCGGGGCCGAAATTGAGGCTCGGGGCGAAGGAGGGCTGCTCCCACAGCCGCTCCGCCATCATCAGGTAACCGTTCAGCGGCTCCAGCACGTGCTGCCAGGGCCGAACCGCCTGCGGCCGGCGCACCATCAGCGAGCGGGCGGCGCCCCAGGCCCGGACGGCGTCCGGGATCAGACGATCCTCGGCCCAATCGCCGCCGCCGATCACATTGCCGGCGCGCGCTGTCGCAAGGCCGATGCCGCGGGCTGAGAAGAAGGACGAGCGATAGCTGGCGGTGACGATCTCGGCGGCCGCCTTGCTGGCGCTGTAGGGGTCGTGGCCGCCGAGCGGATCGGTTTCGACGAAGGGAACCGCCGTCTCCGGATTGGCATAGACCTTGTCGGTGGTGACGACGACGATCGAACGCACGTCGGGGGCGATGCGCAGCGCATCGAGCAGGTTGGCCGTGCCCTGGACATTGGTCTCGTATGTGCCGATCGGATCGCGGTAGCCGGCGCGCACCAGTGCCTGGGCGCCGAGATGCAGGACGATTTCCGGCTTGGACAGCATGACACGGGCCGCTACCGCATGGCGATCGCGCAGGTCGCAGATCTCGGCCGCCAACGGCTTGCCGTTGATCAGGCCAAAGAGCGACGGGGTGGTCTCGGGCACCAGCGACAGGCCGGTCACCTTGGCGCCCATTTCGGCGAGCCACAGGGCAAGCCAGCTTCCCTTGAAGCCGGTATGACCGGTCAGGAGGACACGCTTGCCTTTCCAGAACGCGGGATTGGCCATGGTCACCACGTCTTCCACGGCGGATTGCCGCTGTTCCAAAGGCTTTCGAGATGGACCTTGTCGCGCAGCGTATCCATCGGCTGCCAGAAACCGGTGTGGAAGAAGGCCTTGAGCTGGCCGTCATTGGCGAGCCCGGACAGGGGTTCTGCCTCCCAGCTGGTCGAATCGTCGGCGATGCGGTCGATGCATTTCGGGTCGAGCACGAAGAAGCCGCCGTTGATGAAGCCGCCCTCGCCCTCGGGCTTTTCGACAAAACCCTCGACCGTGTCGCCGTCGAGCTTGAGCGCGCCGAAGCGGGCGGGCGGGCGAACCGCCGTCACCGTCGCCTGCCGGCCGTGGCTCTTGTGGAAACGGACCGTCGCGCCGATGTCGACGTCGCACAGGCCGTCGCCATAGGTGAAGCAGAAGGCTTCCTCGTCCTTAAGATAGTCGGCGACGCGCCTGAGGCGCCCGCCGGTCATCGAGTTCTCGCCGGTATCGACCAGCGTCACCCGCCAGTTCTCGGCGCTCTTGCGATGGAACTGCAGGCGGTTCTCGGCCAGGTCGAAGGTGATGTCCGACATGTGCAGGCCGTAATTGGCGAAGTATTCCTTGATGACATAACCACGGAAGCCGCAGCAGATGATGAAGTCACGGATGCCGTGGCCGTGATAGAGCTTCATGATGTGCCAGAGGATCGGCCGCCCGCCGATCTCGATCATCGGCTTGGGCTTCAGGTGGGTTTCTTCGGCAATACGCGAACCGAGACCGCCGGCGAGAATGACGGCCTTCATTGAAAACGCCCGTCGGCCAGACCGGATGCCGGCTTGCCGGAACCCCGTTCATCGTATCCCGCAGCAAAACCCATGATTTGTCCCACGCCCCACGAACATTCCATCGTGGGCGCAGGCTAGCGGACGAAGCTGTCGTCAAACTTGACGAGCGAGAGGGGTTGGGCGGCCGGGGGCCGCCGCCCGTTCAGAACCCGCCTGCGGCGAGGCGGCGGCGCAGCGCGCCGATGTCGTTCGTGGTGTCCTGCGTGAGGCGCTCTTCCCAGGCCAGCGCCGTTTCGACGATCACGTCGAGATCGGCATAGTGCGGCACCCAGCCGAGCGTCTGGCGGGCCAGCGTCGAGTCCGCGACGATGAAGGCCGCATCGCCGGCGCGGCGCGGGCAGTATTCGACGGCAAACGGACGGCCGGAGACCCGGGCCACGGCGGCCAGCACGTCGAGCACCGAATAGCCCGACCCGTAACCGCAATTGGCGACCAGCGACGGCTCGCCGCGACGCAGATAGGCGAGCGCCCGAAGATGCGCCTGAACCAGGTCGCTCACATGGATGTAGTCGCGAACGCCGGTGCCATCGTGCGTCGGGTAGTCGGTGCCATAGACCGCGACCGAGCGGCGCTTGCCGAGCGCCGTCTCGCAAGCCACCTTGATCAGATGGGTCGCACGGTCGGTCGACTGGCCGGTCCGGCCCTTCGGATCGGCGCCGGCGACGTTGAAGTAGCGGAGCGCGACATAGCGGAAATCATGGGCGCGGGACGTGTCGCGCAGCATGAGTTCGCTCATCAGCTTGGACTGGCCGTAGGGATTCTCCGGCAGGAGCGGCGCGGTTTCCTTGACCGGTTCGGCGGCCGTGGGCGTTCCGTAGACAGCGGCTGTCGACGAGAAGATCAGCTTGTCGATCCCGGCCTTGACGGCCGCCGACAGCAGGTTTCGCGTGTTGCCGGTATTGTTCTCGTAATAGCCGAGCGGGTCGGACACCGATTCCGGCACGACGATCGAACCGGCGAAATGCACGATCGCCTCGATCTCGTTCTCGAAGAAGACCTGCCGCAGCAAATCCGCGTCACCGATATCCCCGAGATAGAACCGCGCCTGAGGCGCGACGGCCCAGCGGAAACCTGTCGACAGCCGGTCGATGACCACAACGTCCTCGCCTGCATCCAGCAGAGCCCAGACCATGTGACTTCCGATATAACCGGCCCCACCCGTTACCAAGATCGCCATGTTCGTACTTCCCGCAATTCACTCACGGGAGCAACCTAGGCAATGCCTTCTTTAATTTTGCTTACATTCGACAGTCATGCTCAGTATTGGTACAGTTTAGTTCCAAGCATAGAAAATTTAATATTGCAAAAATCGTTCGAATTTTATCGATCGGGGCGTGCAGAAGCCGCCCCGCCCGGTCGCCGCGGTCAGAGCGCCAGGATGTAGCGGCACAGCCGGTCGGCCGCTTCCTCGATCTGTTTCGGATTGCGCAGGAAACAGGCGCGCAGGAAGCTCTCGCCGCCCTTGCCGAAGGCCGAACCCGGTGCCAGCGCCACGCCGGTGCGATCGACGATGTCGAGCGCTGCCTGGCGGCTGTCGGTGATGCCGTCGATCTTGAGAAAGGCATAGAGCGCGCCTTCGGGCTTCAGCGTCTCGACCCGGTTGGTGGCGATCAGCGCGTCGCAGAGCAGGTCGCGCGATTTGGCCGCGCGTTCGAAGTTCTCGCGGACGAAGCCGTCTCCCAGGTCGAGGGCGGCCACAGCGCCGCGCTGCATGAACTGGGCGACCCCGGAGGTGGAATACTGGATGAGGTTTTCGAAGACCTGTCCGGTTTCCGGCGGGGCGACGATCCAGCCGACACGCCAGCCGGTCATCGACCAGTTCTTGGAGAAGGAATTGGCAAACAGCACCCGGTCGCCCTCGACCATCACGTCGAGGAGGGACGGCGCGCGACGGCCGCCGCCGTAATAATAGAGCGCATAGATCTCGTCGGCGAGGATCCACAGGCCGTGGCGGCGCGCCATTTCGAGGATCACCCTCAAGTCCTCGTGGCTCGCCGTCCAGCCGGTGGGGTTGGAGGGCGTGTTGATGAACAGGCCGCGCGTCTTCGGCGTGATCGCCTGCTCCAGCCTGTCGATGTCGAGCGACCAGCGGCCATTGGCGAAGGTGAGCGGAAGACCGACGGCCCGGCCGCCGGCGATCTCGATGGCGGAGACGATGTTCGGCCAGGTCGGCGACAGATAGATCATCTCGTCGCCCGGTTCGATGATCGCCTGCGCGGCAAGCGCGATCGCCTGCATGCCCGAAGCGGTGACGTAGAAATGCTCGGGCGAAAGCTCGACGCCGAAATGGCGGGCATAGTAGCGCGACAGCGCCTCGCGCAGTTCCGGAATGCCGCGCTGCCAGGTGTAGAAGGTTTCGCCGCCCAGTAGCGCATCGCTCGCCGCGCGGTTGATGAAATCGGGACTGGGAAGGTCGCCCTCTCCTGCCCAGAGCGGCAGGAGATCGTCGCGTCCGCGGGCATAGTTGATGATCTCGACGATGCCGCTTTCGGGTGCGGCAAGCGCGCGGGGGCTGAGATCCTTCACAAGCAACATGATGAGCCTCTTCCATTCGGCGTAACTGGTTAAGCCAAGAGGTCTAGCCGATTGTGCCGGGAAAATCTTATGACAATCCTTGAGGGCAGAATCGATTTCGGTGATGGATGCGCGCGTGCCCGCCCCCGGCATGGCCGGACGGCAGGCACGCACGGGTCGTGGGGATCAGCGCGATTTCAGCAGGTCGCGGATCTCGGTCAGCAGCTGGATGTCGGCCGGCGGCGGAGCGGCGTCGGCATCCTTCTTTTCCTGCTTCTCCAGCGAGGCACGCAACGTGTTCACGCCCTTGACCATGAGGAAGATGATCCAGGCGAGGATCAGGAAGTTGATGATGACGGTGATGAAATTGCCGTAGGCGAAGACGGCGCCCTGTTCGCGGGCGGCCTCGAGCGAGGTGGCGGTCACCTTGGAGCTCAGCGGCAGGAAATAGTTGGAGAAGTCGAAGCCGCCGAAGACGACGCCGACCAGCGGCATGACGATGTCCTGCACCAGCGAATTGACGATCAGGCCGAACGCCCCGCCGATGATCACACCGACCGCGAGGTCCATGACATTGCCGCGCGCAACGAAGGTTTTGAACTCGTTCAGCATTTCCCGTCTCCTTTCGACTTTTCGACGATCCGCGGCCGTCTTTTCCTGCGGCACCCGGGCTTCCCAATGATTAGCGAAAGATAAACCATTCGGGAACCGTGAAATTGCGCTGCCCTTTCGACCGCCTTCGACTTAAGGTCAATTCGCAAGCGATTTCAAAACGTCGGAACTTACCATAAGCTCGCCCCGACATTGGAACGCCGTTCTAGAGGAGGAAGCGTGCTTCCAGGGTGGGTCATCTTTGCGTCGGCCTTCGCCTATCTGCTGCTGCTGTTCGCGGTAGCGAGCTACGGCGACCGGAAGACCCGTGCCCATGGCGTGCCCGAAACCGGCCGGCCGATCGTCTATGCGCTCAGCCTCGCCGTCTACTGCACCTCCTGGACCTATTTCGGCGGCGTGGGCCTGGCGGCCGAGCATGGCCTCGAATTCACCGCCATCTATATCGGCCCGATCCTGATGTTCACCATCGGCATGCCGATCGTGCGGCGGATCATCGATCTGGCCAAGGCGGAGAAGCTGACCTCCGGCGCCGACTTCATCGCCGCCCGCTACGGCAAGAACCCGATCGTCGGCATGCTGGTCACGGTCATCTGCCTGGTCGGCACGATCCCCTATATCGCCCTGCAGCTGAAGGCCGTCTCCAGTTCCGTTTCCGCCATGGTCGACCCGACCGAATACGGCATCGGCACCGGCAATCTCTACTTCATCGACCTGCCGTTGGTGGTAGCCTTCCTGCTCGCCTGCTTCGCCGTCGTCTTCGGCACGCGCCACACCGACGCCACCGAGCATCAGGACGGCCTGATCCTCGCCATCGCCATGGAATCGGTGGTGAAGATGGTGGCCTTCTGGACGCTCGGCATCTACGTCGTTTTCTTCCTGTTCAACGGGCCGGCCGACCTCTGGCAGAAGGCGTCGCAGAACGAGGCGGTGATGACGGCGCTGTCGCACGAGACGCCGATCAGCCGTTGGCTGCTACTGATCGCGCTGTCGGCCTTCGCCATCATCATGCTGCCGCGCCAGTTCCACGTCACCGTGGTGGAAAACCGCACCAACCGGGAACTGAAGCTCGCCGGCATCCTGATGCCGCTCTATCTGGTGGCGATCAACATCTTCGTCCTGCCGGCGGCCATCGGCGGGATCATGACCTTCGACGGTGGCGGCGACGCCGACCTCTACGTGTTGTCGCTGCCGCTGCATGGCGAGATGCGGATCGTCTCGCTGATCACCTTCCTCGGCGGTTTTTCCGCCGCGACCGCCATGGTCATCGTCGCCTCGGTGGCGCTGGCGATCATGGTGTCGAACGACATGATCCTGCCGATCTTCCTTCGGCAGAAGCTGCTGACGCGGCCGAGCAAGCGCGACGACTTCGCCAAGACGCTGCTGCACATCCGCCGGTCGGCGATCTTCGCCGTCATGCTGCTCGGCTATGTTTATTATCGCTCGGCCGACAACACGACCGGGCTTGCCTCGATCGGTCTCCTGGCCTTCGCCGCCATCGCGCAGATCGCGCCGGCGCTGTTCGGCGGACTGCTGTGGCGCCGGGCGAATGCCCGCGGCGCGATTGCCGGGCTCAGCACCGGCATCTTCGTCTGGGCCTATCTGCTGTTCCTGCCCAGCCTTGGCGCCGAGGACAATTCGCAGATCGCCTCGTCGATCCTCGGTTTCCTCATCCCCGGGGTCGAGATGTTCGACTCGGCCAAGGCTGATCCGCTGGTCAATGCGACGCTCCTGAGCCTTCTGGTCAACACCGCCGCCTTCGTCATCGGTTCGCTCAGCCGCAATCCCCGTCCGGTCGAGCGCATCCAGTCGGGCATCTTCGTCAAGCGCCACCCGCGCTCGCAATTCGCCACGCGCGGCTGGAAGACCAGGGTCACCGTCGGCGACCTCAAGGCCGCGATCGCCCGCTATCTCGGCGACGAGCGAATGAACCGTTCGTTTCGCTCCTACGAGCAGGCGGCCGGACGGCGGCTCGACGACGACAGCCCGGCCGACATGGCCTTCATCCATTTCTCCGAGCAGTTGCTCGGCAGCGCCATCGGCTCGTCCTCGGCAAGGCTCGTGCTGTCGCTGATCCTGCAGAAGGCCGAGGACACGTCCGCCGACACGGCCTGGCTGCTCGACCAGGCGAGCGAGGCGCTGCAATATAACCAGGACATGCTGCAGACCGCGCTGTCGCAGATGGACCAGGGCATTGCCGTGTTCGACGCCAGCAACCGGCTGACCATCTGGAACCGCCGCTTCCGCAGCCTGCTCGACCTGCCCGAGCATGTCGGCCAGGTCGGCTTTCCGCTCACCGAAGTGGTGGCGATCCTCGCGCAGCGCGGCGACGTCGCCATCGGCGACCAGGCGCAGCTGGTCAAGCGCTTCCACCAGTTCGACAAGCCGTTCCGGCTGGTCACGGCGGCGGGCGAGCGCATCATCGAGGCGCGCTGCAATCCCATGCCGGACAAGGGCTTCGTCGCGACCTTCACCGATATCACCAGCCAGGTGGCAGCCGACAAGGCGCTGAAGCAGGCGAACGAGACGCTGGAACAGCGGGTCAGCGAGCGCACCGCCGAGTTGACGCGGGTCAACCATGCGCTGGCCGAAGCGCGGGCGGCGGCGGACGAGGCGAATATCGGCAAGACCCGCTTCTTCGCCGCAGCCGGCCACGACATTCTGCAGCCGCTCAATGCCGCGCGGCTCTATTCGTCGTCGCTGGTCGAGCGGCTCGGGGATTCCGACAACAGCGCGCTGGTGCGCAACATCGACTCCGCGCTGGAATCGGTCGAGATCATCCTCGGCGCCGTTCTCGACATCTCGAGGCTCGACACCGGCGCGATGAAACCGCGGCTCGCCACCGTGCCGCTGCAAGGGCTGCTGGAGCGCATCGAGACTGACTTCGCGCCGATCGCCCGCGAGAAGAACCTGAAGCTGGTGGTCATGCCGACCTCGCTCACCGTGCGCTCCGACCCCAATCTCCTGCGGCGGCTGGTGCAGAACCTCGTCTCCAATGCCATCAAATATACCCCGTCCGGCCGGGTCCTCGTCGGTGCGCGGCGCAACGGCAAGGAGGTCGTCATCCAGGTGATGGATTCGGGCATCGGTATTCCGGCGTCGAAATTCCGCACCGTGTTCAAGGAGTTCGCCCGGCTAGAGGAGGGCATGCGCACGGCGTCCGGCCTCGGTCTCGGCCTGTCGATCGTCGACCGCATCGCCCGCGTGCTGAACCACCCGGTGCAGCTCTCCTCCAAGCAGGGCAAGGGCACCACCTTCCGCGTCGTCATGCCGCTCGACCAGTCGGCGCCGGCGGCGGCGACGGTGTCGGACCTGCCGGCCGGCGGCAAGGGGGCGATCCCGCTGAAAGGCCTGCGGGTTCTCTGCATCGACAACGAGCCCAAGATCATCGAGGGCATGGAACTGCTGCTGTCCGGCTGGGGCTGCACGGTCACCTCCGCCGGGTCGATCGAGGCACTCGATGCGATCGTCGCCGCCGACAAGACCCCGCCCGACGTCATCATCGCCGACTACCATCTGGGCGACGGCAGCGGCATCGGCGCGATCCTCAGGCTACGGGCGCTCTACGAGAGCGAGGTCCCGGCCCTGCTGATCACCGCCGACCGCACGGCCGAGGTCCGCGCGGAAGCGGAACGGCAGAACATCACCCTGCAGCACAAGCCGGTGCGGCCGGCGGCACTGCGCGCCTTCATCACCCAGGTCTCAGCCGTCAAGCAGACGGCTGCCGAATAGGCAGCACCCAGAAGCCTCCGCCTATCGATGGTCCATGGCGGCCACCTGCGGCGGCCGCTTCGCCGCCGGCCAGGCCGCGCGAAGATCGGCGGCTACCGCCTCCCGTCCCAGCACATCCCAGCCGTCGCGGTCGGCCCGCACATAACGCTGGAAGGCGAAGCCGGTACGGCCGCGCAGCGTGGCGGCGACGACCTCGTCGGGCAGGATGAGGCGCCGACCATAGACGCGCCGCTCGGGAAGTCGCATTTCGGGCAGCACCGTGTTGACCAGTTCGGTGCAGAAGGTGCAGGCGGTGGTGTCGAGGTCGAAATAATAGTCGAAGGGCATGCCGACGCGTTTGTAGAGCTCGACGAGCGCCAGGCGCCGGCGGGGCGGGGTAAGGCCCCTCGGCCGCAACTGGGCGATCGCATCGGCGTCGAGCGCCAGCGGCGCGTCCGACAGGTGAACGCCCTTGTTGTCCGCCTCGATGAACAGCGCGCCCTTGCGGATAGCGTCATGATGCTTGCGGATCGCTGGCAGATCCCATACCCCGGCGCGGCGCAACTGCCGCTCGGTGCCGACATAGATCGCGGCATGGCCGAAATGGCCGGGGATGGCGTGGCCCGACAGGCGGCCCTTGTTGTTCACTGTGATGATGTCGAGCGGCTGCAGGCCGGCGAGGATGGTCTCCCTGGCCGGCGCGTGGCGCAACAGGTAGCCCTTGCGCCAGACCATGGCCGCGACCAGCTTGCCGATCGCCGGGGCGAACGGTTCGGCGAGCGTGACGAGACCCTTCGGATAGCGTTCCGGCTGCCGGCAGCAATCGCCGAGGCGGACATCGCCGGGCTGCGGCGCCGGCGCCGGCTTCTGGACCGTGGTGCAGGCCGAAATGAACAGCAGCAGGCCGATGAGAAGCGCGCGCACAGAGGCGCGAACGAGCGTCATCCCGTCAGATGCCATGGGCACCCCCATGGCCGGGAGCACGCCGGCAGACGCGGCGCGCAGAAACGATTGTCTTGCGCAAGAAAGGCCTGCCCCCACCCTTGCGCGAACCCCGATCCGCGCGCCGGCACATTCATCCAAACTCTTGCAGATACCTAATCCGACGCGCGCGGCAAATCAATCGGCGTGGAACCCGCCGAAGGTCGCAGGTCGTGGCGGAATCACCAGGATTTCAGCGCCCGGAGCGTCGGCGTCTTCTTGAACATGTGCTCGTCCATGCGGGCCAGCAGCCGGTCCAGCAGTTCGACGGCCTGGCCGACGGCGGGGCCCTTGTTGAGCATGACGCATTCCGCCCGCGCGGCCATGGCGGCATCGGTCATCTCGCCGCGGGTCGGTATGCCCTCCCGCACCAGATCCTCGAGCACCTGCGTCGCCCAGACCGCGGGCACGGAAGCCGCTTCGCTGATCCACAGGATCTCCTCCTGCATCTCGGCCAGCCGTTCGAAGCCGATCTCGGCGGCAAGGTCGCCGCGGGCGATCATCACGCCGAAAGGACCGCGCCGGCGGGCCCGGGCGATGAGCGCCGGCAGGTTGCGCACTGCCGCCGGCTGCTCGATCTTGGCGATCAGGCCGAGCGTGCGGTTGGCCATGCCGTGCCGCTCGAGCATGCCGTCGAGCAGGTCGATGTCTTCCGGGCGGCTGACGAAGGAATAGCCGATCATGTCGGCGCATTCGATCACGGTGACGAGGTCGGTCTCGTCCTTGGCGGTCAGGGGCGAGAGGCCAAGGGCAGTATCCGGCAGGTTGATGCCTTTTTCCGGCTTCAGCTTCGAACCACGCGCCTTGGTCTTTTCGACGCGGATCACCGCCTCGCCGTCCTCGAGGCTTTCCACCACGGCTTCCAGCTTGCCGTCATCGTAGCGCACGCGGTCGCCGACCGAGAGGCGCGTGACCATTTCCGGCAGCGAAACGCCGGCGGAATAGACGACCTCGGTGCAGGTGCGCGGAACGCCGGAGGCGACGAGGCGAATGCGATCGCCTGCCTGGAGCCGCGCCTTCTTATCCGGCAGGGCGACGGCGGCGGTGCGGATCTTCGGTCCGGCAATGTCCATCAGCACGGTGACGTCACGGCCGGTTTCCTTGGCCGCCGCGCGAACGAAGCCGGCCATGGCGCGCCAGGCGTCCGGGCCGTCATGGGCGCAGTTGATGCGCGCCACGTCCATGCCGCGGCGGGCGAGGTCGAGGATGAAGTCGGGGCCGTCCGCCGCCTCGCTCGGTAGCGTCACCATGATCCGGGTGCGGCGGTTGGCGGGCGGCTTGCCGAACAGGGCCGCGGATGCGTCCTCGAGGCGTGTCTCGCCATCGAAGAATTCCGTCTCCGACGGCATGGCCAGCGGCTTCTCGCGGCCGGCAAGCGCTGCAAGCGCGACGATCACCGCATCCAGCGTCGGCAGAACCCGGCCTTCCAGCCGGCCGAGCGACGAAAGGCCGAGGCACATCAGGCGGCGCTGCAGCGGCCGGATGTCGTGATGGCGCAGGCAGAGATAATGGGCGAGGTTAGCGATCGCCGGATCGGCCGGCACGTCTTCGCCGCCGGCAAAACCGGCGATCAGCGGCGTCGCGGCCTCGACCACGGCGGCGCGCAGCGCCAGCAGTTCATCGAGCAGGGCCGAGGCCTGCAAGGCCTCGCGACGGAAATCCTGGCTGTTCATGCACGTACCCCTCTTCCGCCACCCGTTCCCACGGCCGGCAGTGCTTGGGAGGACGCGGCTGCATGGGCATACGGAGGCAAAGTACATTCTAGCCGATCGTCTTGAACGATATATGACGAAATCCGTATGCGACCGATCGCCTCGGAAAACGACCGCCCCCTCCTTCCGGCCAATAGCGCGCAGCGCAAATCCCCCCTAGTTTGTCCGTCCGATCATTCATCGCCAGGGAGGGGCCATGCGGATCGCCATCATGTCGGACATTCACGCCAATCGCCAGGCGTTCGAGGCCGTTCTCGCCGCCGCAAGCGAGCGGGGTGCAGCGCGTCACGTGATCCTGGGTGACATCGTCGGCTATGGCGGCGATCCGGTCTGGTGCATCGACAAGACGATGGAACTCGCTGGCGGCGGCGCGATCGTCATTCGCGGCAACCATGACCAGGCGGTGTCCGACCCGTCCGTCTCGATGAACGAGACGGCGCGTGCGGCGATCGACTGGACACGCACCCAGCTCAGCGAAACGCAGAAGACCTATCTCGCCGGGCTGCCGCTGGAAATCGAGGATGGCGAACGGCTCTACGTGCATGCCGACGCATCGGCCCCTGCTCGGTTTCATTATGTCAGCGATGCGGAGACGGCGGCCGCGCATCTGCAGGCCTGCCGCGCCCGGGTCAGCTTCTGCGGCCATATCCACCGTCCGGCGCTCTATTGTCTCGGCGCGAACGGCAAGACGACGCCGTTTGCCCCCTCGTCCTCGACCGGAATTCCGCTTCTCCAGCAGCGCCGCTGGCTGGCCGTGATGGGGGCCGTCGGGCAGCCGCGCGACGGCAACCCGGCCGCGGCCTACGGCATCCTCGACACCGACCGGGGCGAACTCGAGTTTCACCGGGTCGGCTACGACATCGACGGTGCTGCTGCGAAAATCAGGGCCGTGGGGCTACCCGAGGGGCTGGCCACCAGGCTGTTCAAGGGCAAATGATCCGGGGGACGGAAGCGCATGCCGAAGGTCAGAGTACATCCGGGCGACGTGATCGACGGCTTCACGATCGGCGAACTCGCCCATCGCGGCGGCATGGCGCAGCTCTTCAGTGTCACCCATCCGGACCACGACTTCCCCATGCTGATGAAGGTGCCGGAAATGGGGGCCGGCACCGATCCGGCGATGATCGTCGGTTTCGAGATGGAGCAGATGATCCTGCCCCGGCTCTCCGGGCGCCACGTGCCGCGCTTCGTCGCCAACGGCGATTTCGCCACCCAGCCCTATATCGTCTTCGAACGGCTTACCGGGAAATCGCTCTATCCGATGCTCGACGATCTGCCCCGGCCGGCCGAGGAGATCGCCTCGCTCGGCTGCCGGATCGCCGCGGCCCTCGTCGACCTGCACCGCCAGAACGTCGTGCATCTCGACATCAAGCCGTCGAACATCATGTTTCGCGAAACCGGCGAGGCCGTGCTGATCGACTACGGCCTCGCCCGCCATCTGCACCTGCCCGACCTGATGGACGAGGAGTTCCGCCTGCCCTACGGCACGGCGCCCTATATGGCGCCGGAGCAGATCCTCGGCGTGCGCAGCGACTTCCGCAGCGACATCTTCGCGCTCGGCGTGCTGATGTATTTCTTCGCCACGGCCAGGCGTCCGTTCGGCGATCCGCAGCGGCTGAAGGGGTTGAAGAAACGCCTGTGGCGCGATCCCCTGCCGCCGCGAGCGCTGGCGCCTGACCTGCCCAAGCCGTTGCAGGAGGTGATCCTGCGCTGTCTCGAGGTCAACCCGGCCCGCCGCTATCCGACGGCCGCACAGCTGATGATGGATCTGCAGGATCTCTCCAAGGTGACGCTGACCACGCGGGCGGAGAAGCTCACGCGCGACGGCTGGGGCGCAGTGATCAAGCGGCGCTTCAATCCGGATCCGATGGAACTGCTGCGGCCACAGGCAGCAACGCAAAGTGCCGCCGGCGCGCCGATCGTCATGGTGGCGATCGACCTTTCGGACGGCTCCGCCGAACTCGCCGATGCGCTGCGCCTCAGCGTCAGCCGCATCATCGAGAAGACGCCCAATGCCCGCATCGCCTGCCTGAACGTGCTGAAGATCGCCCGCATCAGCCTGGAAAGCGATCTCGACGCCGAGGGCAACAACAAGCACGTGGCGCGGCTGGTGCAGCTCAAGCACTGGGCCGAACCGCTGAAGGCGCCGGAGGGCTCGATCACCTATCACGTGATCGAAGCCGTCTCGCCGGCCGCGGCGATCCTCGACTATGCGCGCGAGAACATCGTCGACCACATCGTCATGGGTGCCCGCGCCAATTCCGCCATGCGCTCGCTGCTCGGCAGCGTGTCGGGCGAAGTGGCGGCCCAGGCGCCCTGCACCGTGACCGTCGTCCGGGTCCGCCACGCGGCCGAGCCGGCGGAATGAACGGGACCCGGAAGGATTTCCGCTAGAGACGCAGGGACCAGACCGTCGCATGGGGAACGGCGTCGGGCGCGGCCGAAAGGCGGGCCGAGCGCACCGGCTCGAAGCCGTCGATGCGCTTGGTGCCGGCGATCCGACCGTCATCGGCGAAGACCTCGATCGAGCCGTAATCGAGGAAGATGCGCACCCGGCGCACCTGCGCCCCTTCGACGATGTAGCGCGGCGCGGTCCGGCCCTGTCGCTCATAACGCAGCCAGAGCCCCGTCTCGTCCTGCACCAGGCCGAGCGTGACCTCCGGATGGTCAAATGTTAGGTCGAAGGGAAGCCCCGCCTCGCGCAGCTCGAACAGCAGCTCTACCGCCCCGTTGACGAAGGAGACGCTTTCCCCGGCCGCCAGCCGCGTCCGGTCGATGATGTGGCTGCGCAGGCTTTCCGCCGCACCGATCGGCGGGGTGAGCAGCTGCCCTCCCTCGAGCTTCAGCGTGCGCGGCAGGGTCATCGCCGAAGGAAAGTCGATCGCCGGACCGGTATCCGCCCAGTTGCCGAGCCAGCCGATGCCGACCGGGTTCGATCCGTCCATGAAGGCCTGGAAGGCATAGTTGTCGGTTATGAAATCGAGTTCCCGGCAGAACTCCCGGGAGAATTCCCGGCCGTCGAACCAGCCGACATCGACCATGGTGAGGTTCTGGCGGCCGGTGCGCTCGTCCGTGCCGTTCATCAGGCCATAGATCAGCGCCCAGCGCGTGGCGGGGTTCTTCGCCTCGCCGTCGAGCGGCAGCAGGCAGGGGCATTCGATCGCCGTGGTCCTGTGACGCGTCTCGACCATCAGCTTGCCGAGATAGGTCCAGCCGCCGGCCGCCTGGGGATCCTGCGTCTCGTAGAGCAGGATCACGCCGCCTTCGTCGCTCTGGCTGCCGAGCAGCATCTTCCAGCGTCCGTCTGGACCCTTGAAGACGTAAGGATCGCGGAAGTCGAGCGTCAGCCCCTCGCCTTCCGGCCGGTGCGGCAGGATGACCGAAGCCTCCCCGGCACTGAACAGGTCGGCGGACACCGCCGACATCTGGATCTCCTGCTCGGGTTTTCGCTCGCTCACCTTCTCGGTGAAGAACACGCGGATGCCAGGGCCGCTCGGCAACGAGATGGCCGAGCCGGAAAAGGCGCCGCCGCGCTTGTCGGGACGGGCCGACAGCTCCTCCGAGGGGAAGAGAAAGACCGGCAGGTGACGCCAGCGCAGATAGTCGGACGAGACCGCGTGGCCCCAGTGCATGTTGTTCCACATGCGGCCATGCGAATAGTGCTGGTAGAACAGATGTGGACGGCCGCCGAAACGGCCGAAACCGTTCGGGTCGTTCATCCAGCCGAAGGGCGGGCGGAAATGATAGCCGGCGGGCAGATCCGGCGGGGCGTTGACCGGATTGGTGTGCAGCACGGTGATGCCCGTCTCCAGCACGTCGGCGGCGGTGAACCAGTAGGCGACCGAAACCGATGTGTCGGCGCTGTCGTAGCGCAGCTCGATGCGGCCGCCGCCGAAGACGTGGTAGATGCGGAAGGAATTCTCCTCGGCATTGACCGCCTGGACCTCGCCGAACTTGCCGTTGGCGCTGTACAGCGACACAGAGCCCGGTTGGTCGGGATGCACGGCCTTCAGCCAGAGGTGCAGCGTAGTGTTGAACGGAAGGTCCGCGGATATGATGCGCTGAGTGTCGGCGCCAGTCGTCAAATTGCCTTCCATTGTCAGCGCGACCCCGGCCCTTTCCCGAGTTCGGCGATCAGTTGCTTCATCCGGGTGATCTCCTCTCGCTGTGTTTCGATGATCCCGGCAGCCAGATCACGTACGCGCGGATCGGTCAACGTGGCTCTCTCACTCGTGAGGATGGCAATGGAATGGTGCGGAATCATGGCCTTCATCCACGCGATCTGGCCAACGGTCGCCTGGCTTCGCACGAGGTAGAGGGATCCCGCGAAGGTCAGCAAGGACAGGACCACGATCGCGGCATTGGCGATGCGATTGCGATACATGCGGCGCATGAAGGCCAGCATCACCACGGCCATGACCGACCCCATGATCAGCGCCATGAACAGGCGCGTCTGGGAAAAGAATATGTGATCCGCCGCGAAGACGTTGAGGTACATGAGGGCAAACATGATGGCTGTCGAAACGGCGATCATGACCGCGAAGCGAAGATAGGGCGACATGAGCTCTGCTTTCTGATCGTTGCGTCTCTTTCCGTAACGATCCCGCGGCGCGCCGGTTCCCTGCTAATGGCCGAGGGCAAGCGTCTCGCCGATCCGCAGCACCCGGACCCGGCGGTGGCCTTCGCTCGCGGCGAGGAAACGGTCGGCCGGGGCGCGCAACGGTTCGGGCGAGAGCGCGAAGGTTCCCCAATGGATGCCGATGCCAAGCCTGGCGCGCAGCTCGGCGAGGATGAGGGCGGCATCTTCCGGCGTCGAATGCATGTCGGCCACCAGCGGCGACGGCTCGAAGGCGCCGATCGGCACCAGCGCCAGGTCAAAGGGACCGCTGGTGCGGCCGATCTCGCCGAAGACCGCGCCGTCATAGGCACTGTCGCCGACGAACAGCGCCGAGCGGCCGGCGACGCGGATGTCCCAGGAATAGGCCTCGCCGTCGAGCTTGGCGAGCAGGTTGCGGCGCGTGCCGTGCACGGCGGCCAGCGCTGTCAGCCGGGCGCGGCCGGCGACCACGGTCCGGCCGATCGCCGGATGGTCGACCGCGGCAAAGCCGGCCTCCTGGCCATAGCGCTCCAGCCCGTCCGGCAGCAGGATGCGGGCCTTGGGAAAGCGATCGGCGATGGCCTTCAGCGAAGGCGTGTGCAGATGATCGTAGTCGCCATGGGAGATGACCACGATGTCGATCGGCGGCAGGTCGTCGAGCGCAAGCGGCGGTGCGGCATGGCGGTGCGGCAGCGGGCTTTCCAGCGAAAGGCCACCGGAGAGGACCGGATCGGTCAGGATGGTCACGCCGCCGAGCCTGAGCAGGACCGAGGAATGGCCGAGCCAGGTGAGGCTGTCGCCGCGGATGCCGAGACCGGCGAGCGCATCTTTCCGCGACAGGACGAGCCCCTCGGCCGCCTCGGCGCGGCGGACATAGAGGCCGGTTGCGATATTGAGGTGATGCAGCGCCAGGCCGGCCGAGCGCAGGCCGGGCGGCAGGAGGCCCGGATGGGGCTGGGCAGGATCGCCCGTCCCTAGGGTATGGCAGCCGGTGAGTATCGCGCCGATCAGGGCGGCGGCGAACAGCCGTTTGAGACCGGCGGCCGATATCCGCAACGCCCGAAATGCCGGCGTGCACATTGGCGCGCCGCGGCGTTCGCCCGACCTTGCCCCGGCGCCGGCGCGCCGCTCACCCTTGCCCATGCCATTCCCCAAAAGCCCCTGCATTTGCCGGGGCATCCCCGCCCCATAGAGCCGCATCGCCCTTGCCTTTGCAAGCGGGAACGGCCTCTCGCGCTCTCCTCCTTTCGTCCGTCACCGAACCGTCACCGTTTCTTCATCGACCTGTGACCGACGCAATCTAAGGCGGTTGCGTGCAACCATCCGGACCAGGAGCCGCCATGCGCTTGACCGCACCGATTCTCGCCGCACTTTTCTCGCTCGTTCCGCTTCTGCCCTCCGACGCCTCGATCGGCCCGGCAGCACCTGCCGGCCATGCCGGGCAGATCCTCGACCGGCTGTCGCATGCCAACCAGTGGCGCGACCACATCATGGTCGTCGCCCACCGCGCCGGCTGGAAGGAAATGGGTCAGGTCGTGCGGGCGGAGAATTCGAAAGCCGCGATCGACAATGCGGTCGCGATCGGCGTGGAAATGGTCGAGCTCGACGTGCGCCGCTCGAAGGACGACGTGCTGGTCGTCATGCATGATGCGACGCTGGAGCGGACCACGACCTGTCGGGGCGAGGTATCCGAGGCGACGCTTTCCGCGCTCAGGGCCTGCCGGCTGGTCGTCGAGGGCAGCGGCATCGTGACCGACGAGACTGTGCCGACGCTTTCCGAGATGCTGGTCCATGCGCGCGGCCGCATCCTGATCAACATCGACAACAAGCTCGAGCCGGAGGATCTCATCGAGATCGTCGAGACGGCCCGCGGGCTCGGCACGGCCGACGGCATCCTGATCAAGACGGCAATCTGGAACGACGAGCGGCTGGAGCGCGCCCGGGCGGTGCTCGACCGGATCGGCCCGGACGTCGCCTTCATGCCGATCCTCGCCGACGACGCGGTGCGCGACGCCGCCTTCGTCGAGCGGGTTGCCCGGACCTTTTCCACCCGCGCCACCGAGATGATCCACTGGCGCAGGGACGCCTCCGAGCCGCTCACTGAAACCGGCGGGCCGCTGTTTTCCCCGCAGGCGCGCGCAGCGGCGATCCGCGACGATTTCCACCTGTGGATCAACACCTACCCGATCACCGACCGGCCCGACGGCATGGTGGCCGGCGGACGCGGCGACGGGCTCGCCTTTGCCGGCGGAAGGCCGGACGAAGTCTACGGCTTCTGGATCGCCCGCGGCGCGACCATCATCCAGACCGACGAGCCGAAGGCGCTGATCGACTGGCTGGACCGCGAGGGCCTGCGCCGCCACTATGCCGATGCCGGCAGCTGAGGAGCGGGCCGGCGCGGCATCGCGCCTTTCCCTGCGACCGCCTTGGCAGCAGCGCCTGCATCCATGTCAGCGGACGCTGGTGCAGCCTTGGCTTTGGATCCTCGGGTCAAGCCCGAGGATGACGACCTTGGGGTTGTGCCGGGAGACGACGGCAGGCGTACGGGCAAGGTAAGGGAGAGGGAGCGATGCTTGGTGATCGAGAAGCGCCTTACGGCGCCGGTTGTCATGCACGCGGCGGCACGGTTGCAATCTATCAAACAGCCCGCGGTCCTGGTGGGTTCGGCTCACCCCGGACGCACGTCATCCTCGGGCTTGACCCGAGGATCCAACCGCAAGCATCCTGCTCGCATGGCGGGATATGTCTACATCATCACCAACCACAAGCACGGAACGCTCTATATCGGTGTGACGTCCGATCTTGAGCGGCGGATCTATGAGCACCGCGAGGGACTGACGCCCGGGTTTGCCTCCAAGTATGGTTGCGCGCGGCTTGTCTGGTATGAGGAACACGACAGCATTGCGACGGCCATTCAGCGCGAGAAGACGCTCAAGCGATGGTATCGCCAATGGAAGATCGCGTTGATCGAGACGATGAACCCGGACTGGCGGGATCTGTATGAGCAGTTGTGGTGAGCGCTGGGGGCTCGGGAGTTGATCCTCGGGTCAAGCCCGAGGATGACGACCTTGGGGGTGTGCGGACGACGATGGCGAGCGCTGCGCGGGCTCAGCAGACTAGGTCACGAACCTGTTTGCTGACGAGGGCGTGGTCAAGCTTTCCATTTTTTATGGCCTCCTCGATACCTTCACCGGATGAACATTCCTGCAAAAACGGCAGCGCCAGATCCCGAATGAGGGAGGTGAATCGTTCTCTGCGTTCCTCGTCCGCAAGGGTTTCGTCTTCCAGATCAAAGATGGAATCGATGGACCGACGATCCACATCGGGAACAATTGCCGTCAGCCGGAAGCGGACATGGCAAAGGTGCTCCCGTTTCGGTGGGTCGCCCCCAAGCCGCTTCAGGGAGATTCCACAATTTACGTAATATTGCCTGCTGTATTGCGACTTTTGGAGGTTGACCAGGATAACCACATGTTCGTTTTCCGAACACCAGGTATCTGACTTCCTCTTGAATCCTGCTGCAGCCAGGGGTGCGCCGACGGCCTGCTGAACCAGCTTTGGATCTGCCATTGTCCCTCACATTCGCGCCGCCAGGTTGTGCGCCAACCGGTCGGGTTTCTCTTCTAGACTGCACAGACCTGGTCCACGGCGCCATCGTCCAACAGCGATACGCTTCCGCCGGTGCCGCTCCAGCCATTTATCGGATGCCTCATCTGCCGTTTCCATAGTCTCGTGGCGTTGGTCATCCGAAACGATGCCGGAACATGCCGAACTAGCCGTTGGCAGAGAGAATGGACCGTAGATCCTCGGGTCAAGCCCGAGGATGACGGCGGAGAGGGCGTCGGGTCGTCTCCGCGCAAAAACCGGCACCTAGCCTTGGACCAGATGCCGGGTGATGTCGCAGTGGGCGTTGGCGCCTGGCCCCTCATCCGCCCTTCGGGCACCGTCTCCCCGCAGGCGGGGAGAAGGGAACGGCTGTGGCGGGGATAGGCGGGTCTCAGGCCGCCTTGGCGTTTGCGCCGTAGGGGTCGAAGCGGCCGTAGAAGGTTTCGCCCTTGGCGGCCATTTCCTTGAGGAGCGGGGTCGGGCGGAAGTGGTCGCCGTACTCTGCTGCGAGCTTTTCGCAGAGTTCCACGAAGGTCCTGACGCCCATGCCGTCGATGTAGGAGAGCGTGCCGCCGGTATAGGGGGCGAAACCGAAGCCGAGGATCGAGCCGACATCGGCTTCGCGCGGGTCGGTGACGATGCCCTCTTCCATGGTGCGGGCCGCCTCCAGCGCGATGGTGACGAGCAGGCGCTGCTTGAGCACTTCGACGTCGACCTCGTCGGCCTTCTTCTGGGCGAACATGTCCTTCAGGCCCGGCCAGAGGAACTTCTTGGCGGGCTTGGCCGGATATTCGTAGAAGCCCTTGCCGTTCTTGCGGCCGCGGCGGTCGAGATCGTCGACCAGCTTGTTGATCAGCGCCATGTGCTTCGGCTCGACCGAGGCCTCGCCCAGATCGGCGATCGAGGCCTTGAGGATCTTCTGCGACAGGTCGATCGCCACCTCGTCGTTGAGCGACAGCGGGCCAACCGGCATGCCGGCCATCTTGGCGGCGTTCTCGATCATGATCGGCGGAACGCCCTCGATCAGCATGTCATAGGCTTCGTGGATGTAGCGGAAGACGCAGCGGTTGACGTAGAAGCCGCGGGTGTCGTTGACGACGATCGGGGTCTTCCTGATCGCGGCGACATAGTCGAGCGCGACGGCCAGCGCCTTGTCGCCGGTTTCCTTGCCGAGGATCACTTCGGTCAGCATCATCTTCTCGACCGGCGAGAAGAAATGCACGCCGATGAACTGGGCCGGGCGCTTGGAGTTCCTGGCCAAGCCGGTGATCGGCAGGGTCGAGGTGTTGGAGGCGAAGATCGAGCCCTCCGGCAGCACGGCCTCGACCGCCTCGATGACCGCCTTCTTCACGTCGCGGTCTTCAAAGACGGCCTCGACGACGAGGTCGGCATCCGACAGCGAGGCATAGTCGGCGGACGGTGTGATGAGGGAAAGCAGCTTTTCGCCGTCTTCCTTCGACATCTTGCCCTTGCCGACGGCGCCAGCGACCAGGCCCTCGGAATGGGTCTTGCCCTTGGTGGCGGCTTCGATGTCGCGGTCGATCAGGGTGACCGGGATGCCGGCGGCAGCCGTCACAAAGGCGATCGAGGCGCCCATGAAGCCGGCGCCGACGACGCCGACCTTGTTGAACTCCGACTTCGGCACGCCGGCCGGGCGGCGGGCGCCCTTGCCGAGCTCCTGCATCGAGACGAACAGCGAGCGGATCATCGAGAAGGCTTCGGTCGTCTGGACGATCTCGGTGAAATAGCGCTGCTCGACCTTGAGCGCGGTGTCGAAGGGCAGCTGGAGGCCCTCATAGACGCTCTTCAGGATGGCGAGGGCGGCCGGATAGTTGCCGGCGGTTTCGCGGCGCAGGATGGCGGAAGCGGCCGGCCAGAGCTGGGCGGCTGCCGGGGTCCAGATGCCGCCGCCGGGGGCCTTGAAGCCCTTTTCGTCCCAAGGGGCGACGGGCTTCAGGCCGTCCTTGATCATCTGTTTGGCGGCCGGGATCAGCTGGTCGGGCTCGACCACCTGGTGCACGAGGTTCATCGCCTTGGCGCGCGAGGCGGTGAGCGACTGGCCGGTGGTCATCATCTGCAGGGCATCCTGCGTGCCGGCAAGGCGCGAGACGCGCTGGGTGCCGCCGGCGCCGGGGAAGATGCCGACCTTGACTTCCGGAAGCGCGAGCTTGACCGACTTGGCGTTGGAGGCGACGCGGCCGTGGCAGGACAGTGCCAGCTCGAAGGCGCCGCCCATGCAGGTGCCGTTGATCGCGGCGACCCAGGGCTTGCCGTTGGTCTCGACCTTGCGCCACAGCCAGGACATGCGGCCGGCGGCGTCGAACAGTTTCCTGATTGCGGTGTCGGGATCCTTGGCCTTTTCGGCCTCGAGCATGGCGAACATGCCCTTGATCATGGTGAGGTCGGCGCCGCCGGAGAAGGTCGACTTGCCGGAGGTGAAGACCACGCCCTTGACGGCGGCATCGGCGACGGTCGCGTCGACGATCGCCTCGATCTCGTCCATCACCTCGACGGTGAAGACGTTCATCGACTTGTCGGGCATGTTCCAGGTGACCAGGGCAATGCCGTCGGCATCGGTCTCGATGGTGAAGGTCTTGTAGGTGCTCATGCTGGGATTCCTCTTCCCTTGAATTTCGCGATGTCGCCGCCGCTCCGAAACAGGTGCGATCCGGCGGGGTTAAGCCCCTCCCCCTTGTGGGGAGGGGTTGGGGAGGGGAGCTTGTGCAAAGACCCCTCCCGCCTGCCGGCCACCCTCCCCACAAGGGGGAGGGTTTAGACCCCATCAGACTCTCTCGATGATCGTCGCCGTACCCATGCCGGCGCCGATGCAGAGCGTGACGAGCGCAGTGTTGAGGTCGCGCCGCTCCAGTTCGTCGAGCACGGTGCCGAGGATCATCGCGCCGGTGGCGCCGAGCGGATGGCCCATGGCAATCGCGCCGCCGGCGACGTTCATCACGTCGTGGCTGACATTGAAATGCTGCATGAAGCGCAGGACGACGGCGGCGAAGGCCTCGTTCAGCTCGAACAGGTCGATGTCCGAGATCTTCATGCCGGAGCGCTTCAGGAGCTTTTCGGTGACGTCGACGGGGCCGGTCAGCATCAGGGCTGGATCGGAGCCGATGTTGGTGAAGGCGCGGATGCGGGCGCGCGGCTTGATGCCCATCGACTGGCCGCCGGCTTTCGAGCCGACCAGCACGGCGGCGGCGCCGTCGACGATGCCGGACGAATTGCCGGCATGGTGGACGTAGGAAATCTTCTCGATCTCCGGATGCGCCTGGATGGCGACGGCTTCGAAGCCGCCCATCTCACCGGGCATCTGGAACGAGGCCTGGAGGCTTGCCAGCGACTGCATGTCGGTGCTCGGGCGCATGTGCTCGTCACGGTCGAGGATGACGAGGCCGTTCTGGTCCTTGACCGGGATGACCGACTTGGCGAAATGGCCCTTTTCCCAGGAGGCGGCGGAGCGCTTCTGGCTCTCGACGGCATAGGCGTCGACGTCGTCGCGGGTAAAGCCGTATTTGGTGGCGATCAGGTCGGCGGAGACGCCCTGCGGCATGAAATAGGCCGGGAAGTTGACCGAGGGGTCCATGTACCAGGCGCCGCCGGACATGCCCATGCCGATGCGCGACATGCTCTCGACGCCGCCGGCGATGACGATGTCGTCGGAGCCGGCCATGACCTTGCCGGCGGCGAGGTTGATGGCGTCGAGGCCGGAGGCGCAGAAGCGCGAGATCTGGATGCCGGGGGCGGCAAAGGCATAGCCGGCTTCGAAGGCGGCAGCCTTGGGGATGACGGCGCCGGCTTCCATGACCGGATCGACGCAGCCGAAGATGATGTCGTCGACGGTGGACGTGTCGAGGCCGTTGCGGTCGCGCAGCGCTTCCAGCGTCTTGGCGGCAAGGCGGGGCGTCGGCACTTCGTGCAGCGAGCCGTCCTTCTTGCCACGGCCGCGCGGGGTGCGCACGTGATCGTAGATGAATACGTCGGTCATTGGTTCTCTCCCTTGGGGCGCGCGGGCGCCTTTTGAACTTGCTGTGGCCGTCTCACGACAGCCCCTCATCCGCCTGCCGGCACCTTCTCCCCGCATGCGGGGAGAAGGACACGAGGCCGAAACGCCGGTACCCTCTCGACGGCTCCCTGGGGCACGTCCCCTCGCCCCGTTTACGGGGAGAGGGCTAGGGTGAGGGGCAATCCACGACGCCGCGGCGCTTGCCCCCTCATCCGGCCTTCGGCCACCTTCTCCCCGTCGGGGAGAAGGGACGATCAGAACGCTTCGGCGGCCATTTCCATGACGCTGTCGGCGCCGGCCTCGATGCGGATCTTGCGCAGTGCCGTCTCCGGCATGATCTTCTCCATGAAGAAGCGGCCGGTGAGCAGCTTGTTCTTGAAGTAGTCGGCATCGCCGGTGCCGGCGGCCAGGCTTTCATTGGCGGCCTTGGCCATCTTCGCCCACATGTAGCCGAGCACGACGAGGCCGAACATGTGCATGTAGTCGGTCGAGCCGGCGCCGGCATTGTCGGGCTTGGCCATGGCGTTCTGCATGAACCACATGGTCGAGGCCTGCAGGTCGTTCAGGCCCTTCTTCAACGACTTGGTGAAGAAGGAGAGGTTTTCGTCGACGCGGTTTTCCTCGCAGAAATCGCCGATCTCCTTGAACAGGGCCATGACGGCACGGCCGCCATTGGCGCCGAGCTTGCGGCCGACGAGGTCGAGCGCCTGGATGCCGTTGGCACCCTCGTAGATCATGGCGATGCGGGCATCGCGGACATACTGGCTCATGCCGTGTTCTTCGATATAGCCGTGGCCGCCGAAGACCTGCTGGGCCATGACGGCATGATCGAAGCCCTTGTCGGTCAGGACGCCCTTGAGGATCGGGGTGGCGAGACCGAGCAGGTCGTCGGCCGTCTGCTTCTCGGTCGCGTCGCCGGAACGGTGGGCGATGTCGGATTTCAGCGCGGTCCACAGCGTGAAGGCGCGGCCGGCTTCGGTGAAGGACTTGATGGTCAGAAGCGCGCGGCGGATGTCCGGGTGGACGATGATCGGGTCGGCCTTCTTGTCCGGTGCCTTGACGCCCGACAGCGAGCGTCCCTGGATGCGCTCGCGCGCATAGTTGACGGCATTCTGGTAGGCGACTTCGGCGATCGACAGGCCCTGTAGGCCGACGCCGAGGCGGGCCTCGTTCATCATGACGAACATGGCGGCAAGGCCCTTGTTCTCGGCGCCGAGCAGGTAGCCGGTCGCCTCGTCATAGTTCATCACGCAGGTCGAGTTGCCGTGGATGCCCATCTTGTGCTCGATCGCGCCGCAGGAAACGGTGTTGCGCGCGCCGACCGAACCATCTTCATTGACCATGAACTTCGGAACGATGAACAGCGAGATGCCCTTGGTGCCTTCCGGCGCGCCCTCGATGCGGGCGATCACCAGATGGATGATGTTGTCGGTCATGCCGTGTTCGCCGGCCGAGATGAAGATCTTCTGGCCGGAAATCTTGTAGGAGCCGTCGCCCTGCGGAACCGCCTTGGTGCGCAGCAGGCCGAGATCGGTGCCGCAATGGGGTTCGGTGAGGTTCATGGTTCCGGACCAGGTGCCCTCGACCATCTTCGGCAGGTAGGTCTGCTTCTGCGCGTCCGAACCGTGCACGAGGATCGCGGCGATCGCGCCCTGGGTGAGGCCCGGATACATCATCAACGCCATGTTGGCGGACGACATGTATTCGCCGACGGCGGCGTGCAGCGTGTAGGGCAGGCCCTGGCCGCCAAACTCCTGCGGCACGGCGAGACCGATCCAGCCGCCCTGGCAATAGGCGTCATAGGCTTCCTTGAAGCCCTTGGGCACCGTCACGGTTCCGTCGTCGTTGCGCTTGCAGCCTTCCTGGTCGCCGGAGAGATTGAGCGGGAAGAGCTGTCCTTCGGCCAGCTTGGCTGCCTCGCCGACAATGGCCTCGATCATGTCCGGCGTGGCGTCCTCGAAACCGGGCAGATTGTGGTAGCGGTCGAGGCCGAGCACATTGTTCAGGACGAAAAGCGTATCGTTTACCGGGGCCTTGTAGACAGGCATGGATCATCTTCCTCCGAGACTAGATGCCGGACGGGGTCCGGATGGGTTCAGGCTATATATAAAATATTGACGTTTGCGTAAACGTCAAAATCTGCAGCGCGGAGGATTTTTTGCGCATTCCCGTCGCCGGGCCGCACCTGTGCAGCCGAATCCACGAGCCCCCCAGCGCAGGATAATTCAGAAAGCGTTAAAAGTTTTTTCAGTCCGGTTAACGGGTTGTTTACCACGTTTCGTGAATTGTTGCGGGCGAAAGGTGATGATCCGCACTGCGTCGCGGCGGCCTCCGGATATCCGGTCCCAAGCCACCGCCGAGCAACTGCTCCGGCCAAGCGACCGGAGCCGACCATCGCCGAGCATCACCACACCCCGGGACCTTCGGTCCGGGGCGACCTGAACCGAAGCGAGCAAGACCATGAACGGATCGCGATCTACTCCTTCCCGCCCCGGCGGCGCTTCATCGCTCGACGCGCTGAACCGCACGATCGAAGGGCTGGAGGCGCGCATCGAAGGCCTGATGGGGACCACGGCGCGTCCGCGCCTGCCGGAGGAGCCGAGACGCGAAGGCGTGCGCGAGCGCGTCGAGGAACGCCTGCTGCGCTCCGAACGCGACCAGCGCCCCGATCCGCTCGCAGAGATCCGCCAGCGCCAGCGCCTGCTCGAGGAGAGCCGCTCGCGGCCGCTGGAACGCGCCGTACCCGCGCCCCGCCCGGCCGAACGCGCCGATCCCTATATGCCCGCACCGCAGCCACGGGCCGTCGCCATTCCGCCGCAGCCGCAGCCGCCGGTCGCCTTTCCGGCCGAGACGATCACCCGCGAGATCACCCAGGCCCTACTTGGGCTGCGCCAGGAACTAAAGCAGGACATTTCGGAAGGGCTGGCGCGCGAGATCAGCGGCCTGCGCAACGAAATGCGCGGCATCCGCAGCCTTGCCGAACAGCAGCGCCCGTCCGACGACGTGCGCGAGGACATTGCCCGCCTTGCCGACAGCATCCAGCACCTGGGCCAGGTCCGGGCGCCGGGCGCCGACGGACTGCGCGCCGAATTCGAGGAACTGCGGTCGCTGATGGACGGCCTGGCGCGCGAGGATTCGGTGCGCCACATGGAAAGCCGCTGGGAGCAGATCGAGGAACGGCTGGAGGATGCCGATCCGGCAGCCCTCAGGGACGAACTCGTGCGCCTTGCCGACCGGCTCGACGACATCAAGGCGCATCTCGGCAAGATGGGCGACAATCGCGCCATCCACGCGCTGGAAGACAAGCTCGTCACGCTGGCGGCCGCCCTCGAACATATCGGCGCGCACATCGATCCGAACGAACGCATGCTGACCGAGCAGTTCGCCGGCATCGACATGCGGCTCGACGAGATCACCCGGGCAATCGCCGCCGGCAGCCGCGCGGTCGCCAATACGCCCGACAACACGACCTTCCAGCGCATCGAGGACCGCATCACCGGTCTTGCCCGCCAGATCGAGCTTCTCGCCCAGCATCAGCGCCCGGAGGAGGATCCGGCGAGCGACCTCGGCGAACGGATCGAATCCCTTGCCGCGCGCATCGAGGAACTGACCGCCGAACAGGCCGCCAATCGGCTGGAGGAGCGCCTCGACCATCTGTCGCAGTTGCTGGAGCGGGCGCAGATGCCGGTGCCGCAGCCGGAACTGACCGGCTATCTCGCCGACATTTCCCGCAAGATCGACGCGCTCGACCACGGCGCGGTCAACGATCGGCTGGCCGACCGGCTCGACCTTCTGGCCCGCCGCATCGAGGAGATCGACGTCCCCGAGGCAAGCCCCGCGCGCATCGACGACAGCGTGCTTCGCCATTTCGAACAGCGGCTCAATGCCGTGGTCGACCGGCTGGAAGAAACGAACGCGACGCCGGCCGGCGAAAATGCCAGCCTCCGCGGTCTGGAAGAGCAGATCGCCCATCTGTCGGCGCTGATCAGCAGCCCTGCCGCCGACAGCGGCTCGGGCACGCAGTTTGCCGGGCGCATCTCGGCGCTCGAAGACTATATGGCGACCAGCGACGAATACATCATCGAAGCGGCGCGCCAGGCGGCGGAAACCGTGATGGAAACCTATGCGCGGCAGGCGCCGGCGCAGGGCGGCAGCACGGCCGACGTGGCGGCACTTTCCGCCCTGTCCGACCATCTGCGCCATCTTGAGGATTTCAGCCGACATTCCGAAGAGCGCACGCACCGGACCTTCGAAGCCTTGCACGACACGCTGGTGCAGATCGCCACCCGGCTCGACCAGCTGGGCGACAGCGGCCAGCGCCTGGCGCAGGTGTCCACCTCGGCACCCCAGGCGCCATTGCCGCCACAGCCTGCCGAGCAGCCCTCGCGGGCGCAGCCGGCCGCCCAGAACTCCTTTGCCGAAAGCGCGCCGGTCATCGAGACGGTTCAGCCCCAGCGGGAAGCCGCCGCCACCGTCCAGGTCGACACGCTGCTGACCGAAGCGCCGATGATCGAAGCGGCGCGGCCGGAGAAGAAGGCGGAAAAGCCGAGCCTGCTCGCCGGCCTCAGCAAGCGCCTGCGGCCCGGGAGCAAGAAGGACGTGCAGGCCGCTTCGGGCCGCCGCCATATCGACAAGGCACCGTCGATCGATCCGGCCGAGGTCATGCCGCCGGAAGAAGACAATGAACTGCTGGAGCCGGGCTCCGGCGCGCCGGACGTGCGCAAGATCCTCGAACGCGTCCGGGCCAGCCAGGCCATCCAGAGGGGCGACGCGGCCAGCACCGGCGACGCCGATGCCGATCGCGCCGACTACATCGCTGCCGCCCGCCGCGCCGCCCAGGCCGCCGCGCTCGAGATGGAGCATACGCCGCGCACGACTTCGTCGATGCCGTCGAACGCTGCCGAGAAGGCTTCGGCCCTTGCGCGCTATCGCCGTCCGATCCTGATGGCGGTCGGTGCGATCCTGCTTGCCGCCATGGCCCTGCCGCTGGTCAACACGCTGACCCGGGGCGAGAAATCGCCGCCGACGATCACGGCACCGGCCGAAGAGAATAGTATGGCGCCGGCTGCCGACGACATGCAGGCCGACGAGGAAACGGCCGCGCAGAGCGTTTCCGTGCCGTCCGCAACCGCCGGGGACCAGCTTGCCGAGACCGCCATCCCGGCCGAACCGGGCATCACCTCCGCAGCGCCCGCCCCCGCCGCAGCCGCACTCGTCGAGCGCGCGCCGCTCGACGACGGCGCACCGCAGACGCTGACGCCGGCCGGGTCCGAAAAGGCCGAGCAGACCGACGGCTTTGCCCCGGCACCGAAGGCTGCCGTTGCCGATGACGCCGTCGCGAACGCTGCGCCGCAGGCCGAGACCGCAGCCCAGCCGGCAACGCCGCCGGCCGCCGAAATCGTCGTTCCGGCAGAAATCACGCCGCCGTCGCTGTCGCTTGCCGCGAAGCAAGGCGATTCGCTGGCGTTGTTCGAGATCGGTGCGCGCTATACCGACGGCCGCGGCGTGACGAGCGATTTCGCCGAGGCGGCGAAGTGGTACAGGCTTTCCGCCGACAAGGGTTTCGCCCCTGCCCAGTATCGCCTCGCCAACCTGCTGGAGAAGGGCACCGGCGTGCCGCGTGACATCCAGGCGGCGAAGGCCCTCTACCAGAAGGCCGCAGACGCCGGCAATGCCAGCGCCATGCACAATCTCGCCGTGCTTTACGCCTCGGGCAGCGACGGCGCGCAGGACTATGCCAAGGCCGCCGAATGGTTCGGCAAGGCCGCCGATCTCGGCGTCTCCGACAGCCAGTTCAACCTGGCGATCCTCTATGCGCGCGGCAACGGCGTGCCGCAGGATCTGGAGGCGTCCTACAAGTGGTTCGCGCTGGTCGCCAAGGAAGGCGACAAGGACGCAGCCCAGAAGCGCGACGAGGTGGCAAACGCCATGAAGCCGGACCAGCTGGAGCGGGCCCGCGCCCAGGTCGACCTGTGGAAGGCAAAGCCGCTCGACGTCGACGCGAACTCCGCCAATACGCCAGACGAGTGGGTCGGCAAGGGTCTGAAGACGGCCAGCGTCGACATGAAGAAGGCGATCCGCAACATCCAGGCAATCCTCGGCAAGAACGGCTTCGATGCCGGCACGCCGGACGGCGTGATGGGCGAGAAAACCGTCTCCGCCATCAAGGCCTTCCAGAAGTCGATCGGCCAGGAACCAACCGGTCAGGTCACGGACAAACTGGTGAACGAACTGCTGGCACGCAACAAATAAAGCTGGCGCGTCATAAAAATGGAAAAAAGCCGGCGTAATGCAGCTTCCAAGAATTGACTCGCCCTGCCTGGGGGCGCAAGAAAGAAATGATATAGGTCAAGTCCGATCAAAGACTTGAGCCTGTTTCGCTTTCTGCCGAACACAGGCGGCATCCCCGACTTGACCCCCTATTGAACCCGCTTCGGCGGGCTGGCGCATTTGAGGTCCGAGCGTGACGATCTACCTGCCGATCGCAGAACTGTCGGTGAACATCTTCATCATTCTCGGAATGGGTGCAGCCGTCGGGTTCCTGTCCGGCATGTTCGGCGTCGGCGGCGGGTTTCTCATCACGCCGCTCTTGATCTTCTACAACATTCCGCCCGTGGTCGCCGTTGCGACCGGCGCCAACCAGGTAGTGGCCTCGTCGGTCTCCGGTGCGATCACCCATTTCCGCCGCGGCACGCTCGACGTGAAGCTCGGGCTGGTGCTGCTGGTCGGGGGTCTCGCCGGCGCCTCGATCGGCGTGTTCATCTTCTCCTGGCTGAGGCGGCAGGGCCAGCTCGACCTCGTCATCTCGCTGCTCTACGTCGTCTTCCTCGGCACCGTCGGCATCCTGATGCTGATGGAGAGCCTCAACGCCATGCGCCGGGCGGCGCGCAACCAGCCGGCGAGCCTCAAGCGGCCGGGCCAGCACAACTGGGTGCACCGCCTGCCGTTCAAGATGCGGTTCAAGAAGTCGAAGATCTATCTGAGCGTGCTGCCGATCATCGCGCTCGGCTTCGCCATCGGTATCCTGACGTCAGTGATGGGCGTCGGCGGCGGCTTCATCATGGTGCCGGCGATGATCTATCTGCTGCGCATCCCGACCAATGTCGTGGTCGGTACCTCGCTGTTCCAGATCATCTTCACCACCGCCTACACCACCATCGTCCAGGCCGCGACCAACTATTCGGTCGATATCGTGCTCGCCTTCATTCTGATGATCGCCGGCGTCATCGGCGCGCAATACGGTGTGCGGGTCGGCCAGAAGCTGCGCGGCGAACAGCTGCGCGCGCTGCTCGGCCTGCTGGTGCTTGCGGTCGGGCTGAGGCTCGCGGTCGAGCTGGTGGTCACGCCGGACGACCTCTATTCCATCGCGATCGGAGGCTGACCATGCGCCGGCTCCTGTTGACCTCCGCCACCCTTGCCGCCCTCCTCGCCGGAGGCGAAAGCCGCGCGCAGGTTCCGCTCGCGACCGACATGACCGGCAAGGAGGGCCTCGACATCGGCACCTCCACAAGCGAAATCGCCATCACCTCGGATTTCCGCGGCGCCGACCTCACCATATTCGGCGCGGTGACCAACAGCGACACGCTGCTCCTGGCGATCGGGCAGTATGACGTGGTGGTGACTCTGGAAGGGCCGCGCGACGACACGACGGTGCGCCGCAAGGACCGGCTGTTCGGCATCTGGGTCAACCGCACGGCGATGACCTTCGAGCGCATGCCGACCTCCTATTCGCTGGCAAGCACACGGGCGCTTTCGGAAGTGACTAAGCCGCAGACGCTGACCCAGCTCGGCATCGGCACCGATCACATGGCGCTGACGCCGACCGGTTACCTCAGCAACGCGGCCAATCTCAAGGATTTCCGCGAGGCCTTCCGGCGGCTGAAGCAGACGGGCGGCCTCTACCAGGGCCAGGAGGCGGGCGTGCGTTTCGTCAGCTCCAGCCTGTTCAAGGCGACGCTCCGGCTGCCGGCCAATATTCCCGACGGGGTGCATATCGCCCATGCCTATCTGTTCAAGACCGGCGAGTTCATCGCCGAGCGCGAGCTGCCGCTCAGGGTGATCAAGACGGGCTTGGAAGACAGCATCTCCCGGGCGGCGCACGAGAGCCCGCTGACCTACGGTATGTTCTCGGTACTGCTGGCGCTGATCACCGGCTGGGGCGCGAGCCTGATCTTCCGCCGCGACTAGAGCGTTTCCTGGCTAGATTGAAGCATACTGCCGGAGCAGGTTTTCGTCAGGGCAAAGGCGATTGGCGAAGGGCATACCCCATGGTACGGCCGAGCCGATCGCCTTTGCCCTGGCGGAAAGATGCCCGGCCCTTCGGGTTGGCTGAAACGGGCCGCCTGATCGCCCGGCCGGCTTGGCCGTAGGGCGTGGCTACGACGCGCGCCGTCCGGGCGACCATCCGACTCCGTTTGAGCCAACAGAATGCTTCAATCTAGCCAGGAAACGCTCTAAGCCCGTTCGGCCGTCTCCATCTTCGCCTTGACCTCGAGATAGGCCGCGGTCAGCCGCGCGAGCGCCGACGGCGTGTCCGCGGGCATGGGCATGCCGAGATGCAATGCCCTGAGCTCGGCCATGAAATCCCGCCAGAGGTCCCGCCCACCCTGTTCCAGAAGTTCGGCGCGGATCGCCAAGTCTTCCGACACGTCCAGATATTTGCGGCCCCAGGCGCCCATTTCGGCGAACAGCGGCACGAGGTCGATCGACATTTCGGTGAGGCTGTAGATGGCCTTCTGCTTGTGGCTCGGATCGTCGGCGCGGCTGAGCAGGCCCTTGTCGACCAGCTTCTTCAGGCGATCGGCGAGGATGTTGGAAGCGATCCCCTCCTCGGAATTCTGCAGGAGTTCGCGGAAGTGGCGGCGGTTGCCGAACATGACGTCACGGATGACGATCAGGCTCCAGCGGTCGCCGAGAACCTCCAGCGTCAGATTGATCGGGCATCCGGAGCGGTGGGTTTCGGACATGGCGTCTCCTCTCGACCAGTTGCGATCTGCCATCAGTTGAGCTAGAAGACAACCGCTTGCATATTGCAATCAGTTTTTGAGATTCAAAGGGAGGACCCCATGCGCAAACTGATCATCTGGAACCTGATGACGCTCGACGGCTATTTCGAGGGCAAATCGCCCTGGGATCTCAGCTATCATCAACTCGCCTGGGGCGAGGAACTGAGGGCCTATGCGCTGGAGATCGGGCGGCAGGCGGACCTGCTCGTCTTCGGCCGCAAGACCTATGAAGGCATGGCAGCGCACTGGACCGAGGCGACGGAAGAGCTGGAGATCAAGGACTACATGAACGCGATCGCCAAGATCGTCGCCAGCCGCAGCCTCGACAGGGCGGACTGGAACAACACCCGCATCATGCGCGACATCGTCGGCGAAATCACCGCGCTCAAGGGGCAGCCGGGCAAGGACATCTTCGTCTTCGGCAGTGCGGAGCTCACGGACGGCCTGCTCAAGGCCGGACTGGTCGACGAGATCCGCCTCTGCCTCGTGCCGGTGGTGCTCGGCGGCGGCAATCCGCATTTCAAGCCGGCCGAAGCGCCGAGGGTGTTCACGCTGCTCGAGACCCGGCCGCTGAAGACCGGCGGGGTGATCCTGCGCTATGCGCCTGCGCCGGAAGGCTGAAGCCTTGACGATGCCGCGCGGACCAGGGTCGCGGCCGCGTCTCCCGCGGTCTCCATGTAACCCGGATCGCGATTGAGCAGCACGACGGCGAAGGCGCCGTCGAGCAGCAGGATGATCTGGCGAGCGAGCATGCGCGGCTCGCCGAGGCCCTCCGCTTCGAACACTCCGGCGAGCCAGTCCTCGACACGCCGCTTGTGGGCCGCGCCGATCTTGATCGCCGGGTGGCCGGGCATATTGGCAAGCTCGGCGGAGGTGCGCAGGAAGCCGCAGCCTTTCCATTTCGGGTGACGGGCGAAGGCCGCGAGCCGCACGAAGATGGTCCTGATCCGTTCCGGCAAGGGACCTTCCGCCTCGGCGAACCATTGCTGGAACCTGGCGAAGCTCGGCTGGTCGCGCTGTTCGAGATAGGCGGCGACCAGATCGTCCTTGCTCTCGAAGTGATAGTAGAGCGTGCGCTTGGTAATGCCGGCTTCGTCGGCGATGGCGTCGACGCTGACGCGCCGGATGCCCTCGTCATAGAAGAGCTTCGCGGCAGCGCTGATGATGCTTTCCCGGGTCTGTCTCGGCGGTGCTGTCATGCGGGCAATGTATACCGACCAGTGAGTGTGCACAATCCGCTCGTCTTGCTAGCCTTGGGTGATGGCAGGATATAGCGGAGGCAAGGACATGGGACGGCAGGAAGAGGCCGGCGTGGCGTGGGTCGGGACTGGGGCAAAGGGGATGGCGAAGCCCACCGAGGGAACCGCCGTCGAGATCGCCTGCCGGGACGGGGTCATGCTCGGCGGGCATGTCTGGGGCGGAGCGGAGGACGCGCCGAACGGCACGGTCATCATCAATCCGGCGACCGGCGTGCTTGCCCGCTACTATCACTATTTCGCGCGCTTCCTGGCCGAACACGGCTTTCAGGTCCTGACCTACGACTATCGCGGGATCGGCCTTTCGCGGCCGGCACGGCTCAAGGGGTGCGATTACCGCTGGCGCGACTGGGGCGAGCGCGATTTCGAAGCCGCCGTCGATTTCGTGACGGCCCGGCGCAAGGAGGGACCGCTCCTGGTCGTCGGCCACAGCATTGGCGGTGTCCTGCCCGGTCTGGCGCGCAATGCCTGCCGGATCGACCGGATGCTGACGGTCGGCGCGCAATATGCCTATTGGCGCGACTATGCGGCGGAGCGGAGATGGCGGCTGTTCTTCAAATGGCACGTGGCCATGCCGGCGCTCACCGCGGTGTTCGGCTTCTTTCCCGGCAGGCGCCTCGGCTGGCTGGAAGACCTGCCGGGACCGGTTGCCAACGAATGGAGCTTTCGCCGGGCGCGCATGGAACTCAGCCATCCGCGGCACGAGCGGGCGGAGGTGCTCCGGCACTTCGCCGCCGTGAGAGCACCGATCCTGGCCATTGCGGTATCGGACGACGAATTGGGGACAGTGCCGGCCGTTCGGCGGGCGCTTGCCTATTATCGCAATGCCGCGCCGACCGAAGCCCTGCTGCGGCCGTCCGATCTCGGCTTCGACAGGATTGGGCATTTCGACCTCTTCCATGCCCGCCATGCCAACGGCTTCTGGCTCGACGCGCTGCTGTGGCTGCGCGACGGCGTCAACCCGTGGCCGGATCGCTCCGCAGACCGGTGAAGGCCTCGTGGTGGAGATCGAGGCCGCCGGTCAAGGCGTCGAAGGACGGTTCGTGGCGATGGATCAAAGCCCATGCGCCCGGAGCGATTGAGGTGTATGATCCTCCGCCTGGGAGGACATTGCCATGTATAAACACATGCTCGTGCCTACGGATGGGTCCCCGCTTTCGACGGCGGCCGTGGAGAACAGCCTCTCCTTCGCAAAGGAGATCGGCGCGAAGGTTACCCTGCTGACCGTGATCGAGCCGTTCCACATTCTCTCGGCCAATGCCGAACAGCTTGCCGGGACGCGCAGCACCTATGAAGAGCACGCCAAGGCCGAAGCCGAAACGCATCTGGCCGGCCTAAAGGAAAAGGCCGGTTCGATGGGCGTCGCCTGCGAGGCGGTCCATGCCGTCAGCGGCGAGCCCTATCAGTGCATCATCGACACGGCAGTCGAAAACAATTGCGACCTGATCGCCATGGCCTCGCATGGTCGTCGAGGCGTCAGCGCCCTGGTTCTCGGCAGCGTCACCATGAAGGTGCTGACGCATTCGAAGATCCCGGTGCTGGTCTATCGGTGACAGCGGGATCTGAAACCCGATCAGCCGAGGAGATTGGCGAAACGGACCGAATAGACCCGGTCGCGGCCGAGCAGGTGGGCGATGAGGGCCGTGCGGTCGAAGAGGCCGGTGAAGGCCTTATGACGAAGGTCGATGCCTCCGGTCAGCACGCCGAAGGCCGGCATCATCAGGCGTATGCCGTCGCTGGCGAAGCAGGGACGGCGCACCGATTTTTCGCGGCGGCGGACCGTGGCGCAAGGGTGCAGGTGGCCGGCGACCTCGCCTTTGGCCGCGACAAGGCTCGGCTCGTGGCGGAAGGTCAGCCCGCCATAGGCGAGTTCGTCGACCGAGATGCCGGGCAGGTTGGACGCGCCGTCCGGATCGTGATTGCCGTTGATCCAGATCCATTCGCGGCCGGCCGCCATCAGCGCGATGCGCTGGCGATAGGCCTCGGGCATCAGCGCCGAACCGACCTGATCGTGAAAATTGTCGCCGAGGCTGACGACGATCTTCGGATCGTGGCGGACGATCACCCCTTCGAGGATCTTCAGCGTCGCGAGCGTGTCATAGGGCGGCAGAAGCTGGCCGCGCCGGGCGAAGGCGGCGCCTTTCTCCAGGTGCAGGTCGGAGACGACCAGCATGGACAGATCGGGCAGGTAGAGCGCGCCGGATGGATCGCAGACGGCGCTCACGCCGTGAAACGCAATCTCCACCGGGGGTGGCGTCTCGTCGGCGGCAAGGCGTCGTGCTGTCAAACTGGTCATTCCGTGTTCCCGGCCGCTCAGGCGGCGATCCTTACTTCGAGGCTTTCAACACCCCCTCTGGCCTGCCGGCCATCTCCCCCACAAGGGGGGAGAAAACGCGTAGCGCCCGCTCGAGCCTATTTCGCGTCGAGGACGTTTAAAGGCCAGATGACGGGCGAGGCATTTCCGCGGGTTAGGCCCCTCCCCCTTGTGGGGAGGGGCCTTCACTCCACGCACAGATGCATCAACCTTACCCCATGGCCTCGGCGATCAGATCGTCGGCGGCCTCGGCGAGTACGTGTTCGTGGGCCTCGCCGCCGGCGACCGGCTCGCGGCCGATCTCCAGCATCACCGGCACGGCCAGCGGCGAAATATGCTCCAGCCGCTTGTGGGTGATATGGCCCCTGATTCTCTTTAGCATATCGGCGAGCCGGGCAATATCCAGAAGACCGGCGGCGGCGTCCTGTCGCGTCGCCTGCATCAGGATGTGATCGGGCTCGTGGCTGCGCAGCACGTCGTAGATGAGGTCGGCAGACACCGTGACCTGGCGGCCGCTCTTCTCCTTGCCCGGATGGCGCTTCTCGATCAGGCCGGCAATCACGGCACAGGTGCGGAAGGTGCGCTTCAGCATCCAGGATTCGGCAAGCCAGGCCTCCAGGTCATCGCCCAGCATGTCCTCGTCGAACAGGTCGGCGAGCGCCAGACGCCCCGAGGCGATCATCGTGCCCATGTCTTCCAGCCCCCAGACGGCGAGCGAATAGTCGGTGGCGACGAAACCGAGCGGCTTCGCCCCCAGGCGCTCCAGCCGGCGGGTCAGCAGCATGCCGAGCGTCTGGTGGGCAAGCCGGCCCTCGAAGGGATAGGCGATGAGGAAGAAGCGGTTTCCCCGCGGAAAGGTCTCGATCAGCAGTTCGCCGCGTTTCGGCAGGACCGATTTCTCGCGCTGGATCTCCAGCCAGTCGCGCACCTGATCGGGCAGGCCCCGGCGGCGCTCCGGATCGTCCAGCATGGCGCGCACCTGTTCGGCGAGATAGGTCGAGAGCGGGAACTTGCCGCCGGCATAAGCCGGGATCTTCGGATCCTGCGAGAAGGCATTGGAGACGAGGCATTCATTGTCGCGCAGGGCCTCGAAGCGCAGCACCTTGCCGGAAAAGAGGAAGGTATCGCCCGGGCTCAGCTGTTCGAAGAAATATTCCTCGACCTTGCCGAGCATCATGCCGCCGCGGCCGAGCGAGCCCAGATGGTTGCGCTTGACTAGGCGCACATTGAGCATCGGCGCCTCGACGATGGTGCCGAGGTTCAGGCGATACTGCTGGATGACCTGCGGATTGGAGACGCGCCAGCGGCCGTCCTTGGTCAGGCGGATGCGGGCATAGCGCTCGTAGGTCTTCAGGGCATAGCCGCCGGTGGCGACGAAATCGACGATGCGGTCGAAGCTGTGTCGCGGCAGCGCCGCATAGGGCGAGGCGGTGACCACTTCTGCATAGAGTTCGTCGGCGAGGAAGGGGGCGGCGCAGGCCATGCCGAGCACATGCTGGGCGAGCACGTCGAGCGCCCCCTCGCCGACCGGCGGCGTGTCCTGGGCGCCGAGATAGTTGGCGTCGAGGGCGGCCTGGCACTCCATGACCTCGAAGCGATTGGCCGGAACGAGGATCGCCCGGCTCGGCTCGTCCATGCGGTGGTTGGCGCGGCCGATGCGCTGGGCCAGGCGCGAGGCCCCCTTCGGCGCGCCAACATGGACGACGAGATCGACATCGCCCCAGTCGATGCCGAGATCGAGCGTCGAGGTGGCGACCACGGCCCGCAGCTTGTTGTCGGCCATCGCCGCTTCCACCCTGCGGCGCTGGGCGACGTCGAGCGAGCCGTGATGCAGGGCGATCGGCAGGTTGTCGTCGTTGATGGTCCAGAGTTCCTGGAACAGCATCTCGGCCTGGGAGCGGGTGTTGACGAAGATCAGCGTCGTCTGGAAGTCCTTCAGCACCGCATAGAGTTCCGGCATGGCATAGCGGGCGGAATGGCCGGACCAGGGGATGCGCTCCTCGGTCGTTAGGATGGTGATGTTGGGCTTGGCGCCTCCGTCGACCGTGATCAGCCCCGCATGGTGCTCACCCTCCGGCAGCTGGGCGACCAGCCAGCGCTGCAGGTCGAGCGGTGAAGCGACGGTGGCCGAAAGGCCGATGGTATTGAGCGACGGCGCGAGCTTCCTCAGCCGCGCCAGGCCGAGTGACAGCAGGTGGCCGCGCTTCGAGGTGACGAGCGAATGCAGTTCGTCGAAGATCACATAGCGCAGGTCCTTGAAGAAGCGCTCGGCGTCATTGGCGGAGATCAGGAGCGCCAGCTGTTCCGGCGTGGTCAGCAGGATATCCGGGGGATTGAGCTTCTGGCGCTGGCGCTTTCCGCTCGGCGTGTCGCCGGTGCGGTTCTCGATCGAAATGGGCAGGCCCATCTCCGTGACGGGCTTCATCAGGTTGCGCTCGATGTCGACGGCCAGCGCCTTCAACGGTGAGATGTAGAGCGTGTGGATGCCGGTAAACGGCGTGCCCGGGGCCGGGCGGCGGCACTCGGCAAGTTCGGTCAGCGACGGCAGGAAGCCGGCGAGCGTCTTGCCGGCGCCGGTGGGGGCGATCAGCAGCAGGCTTTCTCCGCCGCGGGCGCGGGTGAGCAGTTCCAGCTGATGGGCACGCGGCTGCCAGCCCTTTTCCGCGAACCAGCGGAGGAAGGGCTTGGGCAGGAGGGATATGGCGCGCTCGCTGATGGACACAGGGTAAACCTAGCGGAGTCGCTTCAAAAAAGAAGCGCTGTTGACGGACGAATGAATCATGGATATGTTTTATCCATGATAGGAGCGCGTGATGAAACTAGGCGACGGCGTCGAACAGGCCATTCACAGCATGACCATGCTGGCCACCCTGCCCGAAGACGGGGTCCTTGCGGCGGCCGCGCTTGCGGAGTTCCACGGGGTTTCGCCGAGCTACCTGCTGAAGCATCTCCAGGCACTGTCGAACGCCGGCCTGGTCGATACCGTTCCGGGGCCGAAGGGCGGCTATCGCCTGGCACGCAAGCCCGAGGCGATCACCCTGCTCGACATCGTGCTTGCCCTGGAAGGCCCGCAGCCGGCCTTCCGCTGTCGCGAGATCCGCCAAAGGGGGCCTGATCCCCTCCCCCAGCGGTACTTCGAGAAACCATGCGGGATTGCCGCGGCGATGCTGGCGGCGGAGCGGGTCTACCGGGCCGAGCTCAGGAAAACGAGCATCGCGGATCTGATCTCGGATCTGAAGGCGAACGACGACGGAGGGATCGCGGCACGCGGCTGCGCCTTCCTGGAAATCCACGAACGCAAAACCGCCCGCTGAAGGGCAAATCGAAAGGAAAACAAGATGCATCCGCGTCTCGACATCGCAAAGGCGGCCCCCGCCGCCTACAAGGCCGTGCTCGGCCTGGAAAACTACGTGCAGACCAGCGGGCTTTCCCGCGCCGAAATCCACATGATCAAGCTGCGCGCCTCGATCATCAACGGCTGTGCCTACTGCGTCGACATGCATGTGAAGGAATCGCGCCATGACGGCCTGTCCGAACAGTGGATCAACATGATGTCGGTCTGGCAGGAATCGCCCCTCTACACGCCGCGCGAACGCGCCCTGCTCGGCTGGGTCGATGCCGTGACGAACATTGCCGCCACCGGTGCGCCGGACGAGGCCTTCGAGGCGCTGAAGTTGCATTTCACCGACGGCGAGATCGCCAACATCACCGTGGCGATCGGCACGATCAATGTCTGGAACCGGATCTGCGTCGGCTTCCGCACCATGCATCCGATCGACCAGCCGGCCGTTGCCGCCTGACCAGCCGACTACTGCCTCTACAGGAAGGACCGTTACATCGCGATGTAGCGGTCCTTTCGGTGATTGATGGCGAGCGTGAGATTGAGCACCACGGCGCCGACGACGGAGCAGAAGATGATGAAGGGCGTGGCGACGAAGAAGGAGAAGATCAGCACCGTGCCGTCGAACGCGAGCTGCACCAGACCGGCGCGCCAGCCGAAGCGGTCCTGCAGGTAGAGCGCCAGGATGCCGAAGCCGCCAAGGCTGGCGCGGTGGCGAAAGAGCGCCAGGAGACCGGCGCCGATGACCAGCCCGCCGAAGATCGCCGCGACCAGCGGATCGATGTGGGAAAAGCCGATGGCCCGCGGCACCGCTTCCGTGAGGAAGGAGGTGAAGGCCACGGCCGAGAAGGTCTTCAGCGTGAAGCCGAGCCCGAAGCGGCGGAAGGCCAGCCAGTAGAAGGGCAGGTTGATGACGAAGAACAGAAGGCCGAAACTATAGCCGGTGGCATAATGCAGCAGGAAGGCGACGCCGGTGGTGCCGCCGGTGAGCAGGCCGGCGCTCGACAGCAGCAGAACGCCGAGCGAGGCCATCATCGAGCCGGCCGCCAGACCCTGGACGTCGTCGACGAGCGAATGGCGCTCCGAAGAGGAGGTCATCATGTCCTTCAGGCGGGTCTTCACTTCGACATTGGCCATGTCACATCCTGCCGTTCAATGTGCTTGCTTGCCCAGTCGGTAGCGCGGCGCCGCGCCGATCTCAAGGGGCATACGCCCAAATGTCTCAGCGCAGGGCGATGTAACGATCGGAGCGGTGGTTGATGGCAAGGAAGAGGTTGAGCACGACGGCGCCGAGCACCGAATAGGCGACCACCTGCGGGCTGACGACGGCAAAGGCCGTGGCCATGACGACGAGGTCGAAGGCAAGCTGGACCAGGCCGGCGCGGATGCCGAAACGATCCTGCACATAGACGGCGAGGATGCCCAAGCCACCAAGGCTGGCGCGGTGGCGGTAGAGCGCCAGAAGGCCGAAACCGAGCAGCAGTCCGCCAAGCACCGCAGCCCAGACCGGGGCGATGCTCTCGATCACCAGGAAGCGGCTTTCGATTTCGACGAGGAACGAGGTGAAGCCGACGGCGGCGAAGGTCTTCAGGGTGAAATCGACGCCGACGCGACGCAGCGACAGGATGTAGAAGGGCAGGTTGAGCACGAAGAACAGCAGGCCGAAGCTGAGGCCGCTCCAGTAGTGCAGGACGAAAGCGAGCCCCGCCATGCCGCCGGTCAGAAGCCCGACCTTGGCCAACAGATAAAGGCCGAGCGCGGCGATCATGCTGCCGGCGATCAGACCCTGCAGATCCTCGGCCGCCGTGTGGCGGGTCGGATTGGAATTCCAGATACCCAGCATGCTCGTCAAGTGCGCCATGACACGTCTCCGAAAATGGCCTCCCGCAGTGCAAGAAATACTCCGGATGTTCTGGGACGCAAGGGCAATAGGTAAGGAATGCTGACCTATCGAGAAGTTCGCAATTTTCGATCCGATCAAGGCGCTCTGGTCGCAAGAAACAGAATGCCGAGGACCGGTTTTCCGCCATCCATGCGAATGGTCGTGCGCTCCATTTCGCGGATCTCGAAGCCCGTGTCGGCAAGGGCGGCGCGGACATAGGCTTCGGAATGCGCATAGCGCAGCGAGGGGGCGAGGTGGAAGCCGTCCGGCGTGCCGGCATCCTCGACAGAGAAGGCGAAGAGCGCGCCGGGGGTCGCAAGTTCGGAAGCCAGCGAGAAGGCGTTCGACAGATCGCCGAGATACATCAGCACGTCGGCGGCGGCGACGAGATCGGCGCGGCCGCGCGTCAGATCGCCTTCGAAAAGCCGGGAGCCTTCGGCATCGAGCGAGAGGTCGGAGCGCGCGAGGTGATCGTAGATGCCCTTCTCTTCGGCTTTGGCGAGCATATTGGCCGAGAGATCGAAACCTTCCAGCCGGCTGACGCTGGAGCGGATCTCCACGCCGAACAGGCCGGTGCCGCAGCCGAGGTCGATGGCGCAGGCGAAAGGGCCGCCGTCGCCACGCGCCTTGCGCACCAGCGCCGCAAGCTTTCCAGGGACGGAATAGTCGAGGCGCTCGACCAGGGCCGCCTCGAAGCGGTCGGCATAGTCGTCGAACAGGGCCTCGACATAGCGGCTCGGCGGCTTGTCGGGCGTCTCGGCGGCGCCGAGCAGGGCGAGCTTCAGGCCGGCTCCGAAGATGTCCTCCGGATCGAGCGCCAGCACCTGCCGGAGCGCTTCCGCCGCCTCTGCGCCAAGGCCTGCCTTCTCGCGATATTCGCCGAGGCGCAGCCAGCCGGCGGCCCAGGCGGGCGCCAGCTCCAGCGCCTGCTCCATCAATTCGGCCGCCGCCGCAGGATCGCCACTTTCGGCGAGCATCCGGGCATAGTCGGCGCGGCGGTCGGCAATGACGTCGCCGGAGGAAAACTGGGTGGGCTGCATGGTGAAATCCCGTGGATCAGGCGGCACTTGACCGAAGGGCCGAAAAAACACAAGAGCTAAGTTGTCCGGCGCAAAGCCGAGCGTTCGCGCGCCTTGCTTGCGGGAAACGGCGCCTCTTCCTATGTGAGGACAAACAGGAGATTGCCATGGCCGACCAGGTCAACAGATTTCTCGGCGACACGCCGGGTCGCACGATCATCAAGCTCGTCGTCGTATCGCTGATCGTCGGCTTCATCATGCATGTGTTCGGCATCTATCCGGTCGATATCCTCGAAGGCATCCGGCACTTCTTCATCGAACTCTGGTATCGCGGTTTCGCCGCGCTCGGACGGGTCGGCGACTATCTCCTGCTCGGCGCGACCATCGTCATTCCGGTCTTCATCGTGCTGCGTCTGATCAGCGCAAGGAACTGAGATGCGGCCTGCGACCGTCCAGCCACTTCCGCGGCGCACGCTTCTGATCCTGTCGGCCGGCGGCCTTGTTGCGGCGCTTGCCGGCTGCCGCACCACGGACGTCCTGCCGACCGGTGACGACCTCTCGGAGGTGCAGACCGCGGGCGCTCTGCCGATCGTCAACACCCTGCGGCAGAAGAAGGGACTGGCGGGCCTCGCGAGGAAGTCCGAGGCCGAGGTCGCGGCGCTGTTCCAGGCGAAGCGCATGGCCAAGGCCGGAAAGATGTCGCATCTGATCGGCTTCAACGACAGTTTCCTCGACCGCATGAAGGCGACGGAAGTGCCGCTGCCGGCGGCCGAGAACATCGCCACGGGCCAGGACAGCGTCGAGCGCGCGGTGCAGGCCTGGATCGATTCGAAGAAGCATCTCGAGAACATGCTCGGCACCTATCAGGGCCTCGGCGTCGCCGTTGCGCGTCATCCCTCTTCCGCCAACCGCCCTTATTGGGCCATGGTGCTGTCGGCCTGAGCGATTCCCGCCCCGGCGCAAAGTCAGTGGGCGCATGCATGGACACGAGAAGCCAGCCGATTCGGATCATCGAAGTGACGCATCGTTCGGTGCTGGCGATCGCCGTGCCGATGACGCTCGGCTACGTCACCACGCCGCTGCTCGGGCTCACCGACACGGCCGTGATCGGCCGCACCGGCGAGGCGGCAGCGCTGGCCGGGCTTGCGATTGCCGCTGCGCTGTTCGACCTGCTGTTCGGCAGCCTCAATTTCCTGCGCGCCTCGACCACGGCGCTCGTGGCCCAGGCACAGGGCCGCGGCGACGGGGACGAACTCTTTGCCGTGTTCTGGCGCTCGATGGCGCTTTCCGTCGGCTTCGGCCTGCTCATCCTCGCCCTGTCGCCGCTGATCATCTCCGGCGGGCTTGCCATGATGGGCGCCGAAGGCAGGGTTGCGACGGCGGCGGCCACCTATATCGCCATCCGCATCATTGCCGCGCCGTTGACGCTCTCCAACTTCACCCTGCTCGGCTTCGTGCTGGGGCGCGGGCTCGGATCGGTCGGGCTCGGGCTGCAGATCCTGCTGAACGGCATCAACATCGTCATGTCGATCCTGCTCGGCCTGACCTTCGGCTGGGGCATCGCCGGCGTCGCCTGGGGAACGGTGATCGGCGAGACCGTGGCGGCCCTCGCCGGCCTCGCCTTCGTCTTCCGGTGCTACGGCCCGGCCGCGATGCCGCGGCTGGCCATGCTGACCGACACGGCGAAGCTGAGAGAACTCTTCCACCTCAACCGCGACATCCTGATCCGCACCTTTTCGCTGATCACCGCCTTCACCGTGATGACGCGGGTGGGCGCGAGCTTCGGCCCGGTGACGCTTGCCGCCAATGCGGTGCTTCTCAACTTCTTCATGATCTCGAGCTTCTATCTCGACGGTATCGCCACCGCGGCCGAACAGATCGCCGGCCAGACGATCGGCGCGCGCTACCGGCCGGGCTTCGAACGCGCGGTGAAGCTCACCGGCATCTGGTCGCTCGGGCTGGCACTGGCAAGCCTTGCCTTCTTTCTCGGCCTCGGGGAGTCGATCATCGGCTTCATCACCACGGCGCAGGAGGTTCGCATCGTCGCCGACCTCTATCTGCCCTATGCGGCGCTGACCGCGCTGACCGGGGCGCTGGCCTTCCAGATGGACGGCATCTTCATCGGCGCCACCTGGTCGCGCGAGATGCGCAACATGATGATCGTGGCTCTCACTGGCTATCTCGCGACGCTCGCGGCCCTCGTGCCGAGCTTCGGCAATCACGGCCTGTGGATCGCGCTCAACGTGTTTCTCGCGCTTCGCGGCCTGCTGCTGCTGTCGCGGCTCAAACCGAAGCTCGATCAGACCTTTGCTGCAAGCCAGTAGTCGAGACGGGTGTCGCGCAATTCGCGGATCGAGGAGACCTTTTCGCGGTCGAGCAGCGCCGACAGGCCGCGCACGATGCGTGCCGGCAGGCCGGGGCCTTCATAGACCATGCAGGAATAGAGCTGCACCAGATCAGCGCCGGCACGGATCTTCTCCAGCGCCGTCTCGGCCGAGGACACGCCGCCGACGCCGATGATCGGCATGGCCGAGCCGACCCGGTGGCGCATGCGGGCGAGCACCGCCGTCGACTTTTCGAACAGCGGCTTGCCCGACAACCCGCCCGCCTCACCGGCGAGACGCGGATCGGAGAGGCCGTCGCGGGACAGCGTCGTGTTGGAGACGATCAGCCCGTCGAGCTCGTGCGCCAGCGCTTCGGCGGCGATGTCGTCCATGCCCTCTTCCGTCAGATCCGGCGCGACCTTCAGAAAGACCGGGCGACGCACGCCCGATGCCGCGGCGATTTCGTCGCGCGCGGCGAGCACGGCCGACAGGAGCGTCGACAGGCTCTCGCGGGCCTGCAGGTCGCGCAGGCCCGGCGTATTGGGCGAGGAGATGTTGGCGGTGAAATAGGAGGCGACGCCCGAGAAGCGGCGGATGCCCTCGACATAGTCGGCGATGCGGTCGGCGCTGTCCTTGTTGGCGCCGATATTGACGCCGACGATGCCGGCAGGCCTGCGAGCCAGCAGCCGGGCAAGGGCGGCCGCATGGCCCTCATTGTTGAAGCCGAGCCGGTTGATCACGGCCAGGTCGGTTTCCAGCCGGAAGATGCGCGGCTTGGGGTTGCCGGCCTGCGGCTTCGGCGTCAGCGTGCCGACCTCGGCAAAACCGAAACCGAGACGCAGCAGCGCGTCGGGCACTTCTGCATTCTTGTCATAGCCGGCGGCCATGCCGAGCGGATTGGGGAATTGGAGGCCGGCGACGGTGACGGCGAGGCGCGGATCGGCCTTCAGCGCGCAGCCCGGCACGAGGCCGGATTTGAGCGCAGCGATCGACAGGCCATGGGCGGTCTCGGCGTCGAACAGGAAGAGGCCGCGGCGGGCAATCGTCTTGAAGGCATCGATCATCGGTCCATCTCCGGAAAGACATGCTGGCCGTCGCTGCCGAGCGGCAGGGGCTTTTCCCACAGGACGGCATCGAGCGGCAGGTTGGCATAGAGGTGCGGAAAGAGATCGCCGCCGCGCGACGGCTCGAAGCGCAGTGCCTCGCCGAGCGATGCGGCATCGACGGCGACCAGCAGCAGGCCCTCGACGCCGGCAAAGTGGCGCGCCGCCGTTTCGACCGCCTGGGCAGCGGTGGAAAAATGGATGTAGCCGTCGGTGAGATCGATCGCGGCGCCGCGAAATACTCCCTCGTCGCGCGCTTCCTGCCATAATTCGCGCGGCACGATCTTGTATATGATCCGATCCAAGGGCCTGTCCTTCCGTCAGCGGAGTCTTCGCTGGCGGTTTGCCGCAAACCGACCGGCTTGTCCACGCCTGTTACACCGGCGGACGGGCCAAACGTGACGAATTCGAGGAGATCGCCGATGCGCCCGATGCCCATGCCAACGACCTTTTTCCTGATGATCGTGACCGGCTTCGCCGCGCCGGCCCTGGCCGAGGACACCGATGGCGCGCGCTTCGCGCTGGAGAAGACCGACGGCGGCTTCGTCCGCCTCGACCGCAAGACCGGCGCGCTGACGCTGTGCCAGGAAAGCGACGGAACGCTCACCTGCCGCATGGCCGCCGACGAGCGGGCGGCCTATGAGGAGGACCTCGCGCGGCTGGAGAAACGCGTCGAAGCGCTGGAGAAGAGCGTCGCCACCGGCCGGCCGCTGGCGAAAGGCGAACCGCTGCCCAGCGACGAAGAGGTCGAGCGCTCGATCGGCATCATGGAACGCTTCATGCGCAGCTTCTTCGGCCTGGTGGAAGAGTTCAAGCAACAGGAAGAAGGCGCAACGCCCGACAAAACATAGACTATTGTATATATTCCCAGTAATCGCTAAATAGATGAAGAGCCGCGGACGCGGCGTAGCAAGACATCGCTCTTGGGAGGGGGCTCCGACATGACGGCATCGACCTTCATCATTGCAGACGATCATCCGCTCTTCCGCGGCGCCCTGCGCCAGGCCGTCAGCGGCATCGACGGCGAGCAGACCATCATCGAAGCCGGCGATTTCGAAGCGGCCCGCAAGGCGGCCGCCACCCATCCCGACGCCGAGCTGATGATGCTGGACCTGTCCATGCCGGGCGTGTCCGGCTTTTCCGGCCTGATGGCGCTCAGAGCCGAATTCGCCAGCCTGCCGATCGTCATCGTCTCGGCCAGCGACGACCCCACCACCATTCGCCGTGCGCTGGAACTCGGCGCATCCGGCTTCATCTCCAAGTCGTCCGGCATCGAGGACATCCGCGCCGCCATCCAGTCCGTGCTGGAAGGCGACATCTGGACGCCGAACTTCTATCAGGGCGGCCAGGAACAGGATCCCGACGTTGCCGACCTGATCAACCGCCTGCGGACGCTCACCCCGCAACAGAGCCGCGTGCTCGGCATGCTCGGCGAAGGCCTGCTGAACAAGCAGATCGCTTATGAGCTCGGCGTGTCCGAAGCCACGATCAAAGCCCATGTCTCGGCCATCCTGCTGAAGCTCAAGGTCGACAGCCGCACCCAGGCGGTCATCCAGCTTGGCAAGATCAACATGGCCATGGTGGCCTGACGGAAAGGACGCGCCAGCGCCCTTGCGAAGCAGGATTTTATTCCTTTTCGCCTTTACGGGACAATCCGCTTTGGTTAAAGTTCCGGTATCTCGCCGGGGCAAGGCATTCCGTTGCCGTCGCAGCCGGCCCTGGAGCATGAGCGACGATGCTTTCGCATGACAAGATCTGGGCCGCGATCGACAGGCTCGCCGAACGCAACCAGCTGACGCCCTCGGGCCTGGCGCGGCGGGCGGGCCTCGACCCGACTTCGTTCAACAAGTCGAAGCGGACCGGCCCGGACGGGCGCATGCGCTGGCCTTCGACCGAATCCATTTCCAAGGTGCTCGAGGCGACCGGAACCGGCATCGACCAGTTCATGGGCTTCATCCTGCCGGACGGCGGAGGCACCGTGCCGAACGGCGCCTTTCCGCCGCAGGCCGGATCGATCCCGCTGCTCGGCTTTGCCCAGGCGGGCGCCGGCGGCTTCTTCGACGACGGCGGATTTCCCGCCGGCCAGGGATGGGACGTGGTCGAGTTCCCCGCCTCGCCGGCCCGCAAGGCCGGCGTCTATGCGCTGGAGGTCCAGGGCGACAGCATGAAGCCGCTCTATCGCGACGGCGACGTGCTGATCGTCGAGCCGGGCGCCCAGGTCAGGCGCGGCGACCGCGTGGTGGTCAAGACCCGCGAGGGCGAGGTCATGGCCAAGGTGCTGGCCCGGCAGTCGGCCAAGACCATCGAACTGATATCGCTCAACCCGGAACATCCGAACCGCAACCTCGACATGACGGATGTCGAGTGGATCGCGCGGATCATCTGGGCCAGCCAGTAGGAAAATCGGCCTATGCGTCCTCTCGGTACCATCGTCGTCGGCGTCGCCGGCATCGCCCTGTGGGCACTGCTGCTGACCGCGGCCGGCCGCAACCTGGCCGACAGCGAAGCCGAGGGCTTCGAGATCGAGGACATGCCGGTCGAATGGGCCGAGCCGAATGCGCCGGCGGACGCCGCAGCGGAGCAGCCGGCGGCATCGGCGCACGACGCGCCGGAGATCTCCGTCGGGACCGACCAGCCGGCCGACGCGCAGGCCCCGCCGACTGAGGATACGGCCGCGGCAACGGAAGAGGCCGGGGTTCGCCCGGTCAATCCCGACCTCTTTGCCTCGCCGCTTGCCGCCGAGCCACAGAAGCTCGAGCGGATCGAACCGCGCGCGCCGCTCGACACCGGACAACTGGAGACCGAGCGGGTGAAGGTCGTGCTTCTGCCGCGGCCCGAATCCGTCGCGGCCGGTCTGATCGCCTTCGGTCCGCGAAACCTCAAGCTCGCCGACGTCGCCACCACCGACCGGATGCGCATGTGCCCGACCGCGAAGGGCGGCGACTGGCCGTGCGGCATGGTGGCGCGCACGCAGCAGCGGCTCTTCCTGCGCAACCGCACGATCGCCTGCGAGACCGACAGCGCCGACTGGAAGGGCATGATCGAGGCCCGCTGCCGCGTGGGCGAACTCGACATCGCCAAATGGCTGGCCGAGAACGGCTGGGCCGAGGCGCCGGCGGGCTCGCCACTCGCCGCACTCACCGACAAGGCGCGCACCGAGCGCCGCGGGCTTTTCGGCGACGACCAGCGGTAAGCCCGAGGCCCCGCTTGAAAGCGAGACCGGCAGATCCTACTCTCCGGGAAAACAACGAGGAATGCCCGACCGATGACAACGCCTGTAACGCCGCACGACGCCCTGATCTTCGTCATGGTGATGGCATCCGCCGTCGACAATTCGATGAACGACAAGGAGCTGCGCCGCATCGGCCAACTGATCGACCTGCTGCCGATCTTCGACGGCTTCGACAAGGACAGCGTCGTCGAGGTTTCCAAGCGTTGCGCCGACATCCTCGCCGGCCCCGAAGGCCTCGACCTCGCGCTCGAGGTCATCCGCGACGCCGTGCCGGCCCGCTCCTACGACACCGCCTATGCGCTGGCCGTCGAGGTGATGGCGGTCGACCTGACGGTGAAGCCCGAGGAAATCCGGTTTCTGCAATTGCTGCGCGACCGGCTGGGCCTCGACAAGCTGACCTGCGCGGCGATCGAGCACAGCGCCATGGCCCGCTACCGCCCGATGTAAGCTGCTCGGCGGCTCGCTGCCCTTGCCGGGCATGCGCTTAGGATCCCCTGAACGGTATAGCTACGGGGTCGCTCCCCAAACGGAGCTATGGGAGCGCAACCGCGCGCATGATCGCGTGTCCTAGAACAGCCCGTAGGGGAAATAGCGCAGATAGATTTCCTGCAGCCGGCCGTTTCGCGACAGGGCCGCCAGTGCGCTGTCGAAGGCGGCGGCGAGCACCGGATCGTCGCGGCGCAGCATGATCGTCAGCCCCTCCCCGAGAAAACGTTCCGAGACATAGGCCTGGCCGAACAGTGCGCAGCAATTGCCCGCGGCATCGCCGGCCGTCCAGAAGGACAGCTGCAGCGAATCGGCGAACACGGCATCGATCTTCTTTTCCTTCAGCTCCTCCAGCATCTTTGCCCGATCGGCGAAGGGGACTGCGATGATGTCGGGGAAGAAGGCTTTCAGCATAGCCTCGTGCGCCGTGCCGCTGACCACGCCCACCCGCCGGCCGAACAGCGCGTCGGCATTCTCACCGCCAAGCTCCACCGCCTTGTTGCGGGCAAAGCGCGCAGGCAGCAGCATATAGGGCCGGCTGAAGGCGAAGCGGGCGCGCAGCTCGTCGCTCACCGCAATGCCGGCCAGCACGGCCTCGCCCTGTCCCGCGGCGAGAGCAGTCTCAAGCTCGCCATAGGGCAGCGCCTGGACCTGGCATTTCGCCTCGATCCCGAGTTCGGCACAAAGCGCCCGCGCCAGATCGATGTGGAAGCCGGCGAGCCGGCCCGTCTGGTCGGCGAAGTTGAAGGGCGGGAAATCCGTCGTCGTCAGGAAGCGCACGCGCAGCACGCCGGACAGATCGGGGCGCGGCAGGCGCTCGCGGGCATCGAACAGCACCGGCAGGTCCCCGGCCGCCGCCGGATGCGGCGCGGACACAGCCGCAAGAATTGTACACGCCGCCACAACCAAAAAGCGCAACCCCTGAAAATGCAGGGATGAAACTACGATGCGTATCATTATGATCCATTTCCGGGGACAGCTGGGGCGTCATCTCCCGATGACGGTGTAACAGAGTCATGCAAATCGGGGAATATGGCGGCCGCGCTGACGCGATCGCCGGGGAAGCCAGTGCCGCATCGCGTCAAGTGCCCGTCTCCGGCGCGCCGGACGAGGACAGTGCCGCCCTTTCCGCATTGCACGACGAGGCGCTGGTGATCAAGTCGCTCGGCTTTTCCAAGCCGCTGATTGCCCGCATGGCAAGCCGGGCCGCAAGCCACGGCACGACGATCGAACAGGAATTGCTGGCGAGCGGCCATGTGCAGGAGGAAGCCTATTACGCGGCGCTGGCGCGGCTCGCGGGCCTTGCCTTCCTCGACGCCATTCCGGACGGCGCGGTCGTCGACGGCAAGGGGCTGGACAGTCAGCTCGCCCGGCCCTGCTCGGTGCGGCTACACGACAAGACCCGCCCGCCCGTCACGGTGATCGCCCCCGAGGCGCGGCGCATCGACCACCTGCTCGCCAGTCTCGAACGGCATCCGGGGCTTCGCCGGTCACTCGCCATCGCCTCCGCGTCGTCGATCCGGCGTGCCGCCTGGCAGGCCGGGGCGGACCGACGTGTAAAGGCGACCGTCGACCGCCTGTTCGAAGACCGGCCGGATTTCTCCGCCCGCACGGTGCTCACCGGTCGGCAGGGCTTCTGGGCGGGCGCGATGACGAGCGGCGTGATTGCGCTGCTCCTCGGCGCGCCGGCGATCGCCGGCGCCGTCCTGCATCTGACGCTGTCGCTGCTCTATCTCGCGGCGCTGTGCCTGCGCATGGCCGCCCTGGTGCATGGCCGGCGCTCCGGGCGGGCGCGGCAAAGGCCAGCGGCGCTGCCGGTCGGCAGCGGCGAAGAGCCCCTGCCCGTCTATACGGTGATGGTGGCGCTCTACCGCGAGGCCGAGGTCGCGGCCCAGCTGATCGGCTCGCTCGAACGACTCGACTGGCCGCGCGCCCGGCTCGACATCAAGTTGGTCTGCGAGGCCGACGACACGGCGACCCTTTCGGCGATCCGGGCGCTCGAACCGCCCCGGCATTTCGAGATCGTCGAGGTGCCGCCGATGGCGCCGCGCACCAAGCCGAAGGCGCTGAGCTATGCGCTTTCCGGCGTGCGCGGGGACTATGTGGCGATCTTCGATGCCGAGGACCGGCCGCATCCCGGCCAGTTGAAGGAGGCCTATCACACGTTCAGAGCCGCACCCGCGGATGTCGCCTGCCTGCAGGCGCCGCTGGTGATCGCCAACATGCGCCAGTCCTGGACCAGCGCGCTGTTTGCGCTCGAATACGCCGCCCTGTTTCGCCGCATGCTGCCGATCCTGGCGCGCTATCGCATGCCGCTTCCGCTGGGCGGCACGTCCAATCACTTCCGCATCGGCCCGCTCAAGGCCGTCGGCGGCTGGGATCCGTTCAACGTCACGGAAGACGCCGATCTCGGCATGCGGCTCTACCGGCTCGGCTACCGCTCGGCCACGATCCGCCGCCAGACGCTGGAGGACGCGCCGACGACAGGCGCCGTCTGGCTCGGCCAGCGAACCCGCTGGTTCAAGGGCTGGCTGCAGACATGGCTGGTGCTGATGCGCGATCCGGCCCGCACGATCGACGAAATGGGATTTGCCGCCTTCGCCACCTTCCAGCTGCTGATCGGCGGCATGCTGATCTCGGCGCTCAGCCATCCGCTCATCCTCGTCTTCATCGCCACATCGGCGGTCGCGATGCTGCAGAAGCCGGCCGAGACGATCGGCCTGTTCGAGGCGATCCTGTTCATCATCGACATCACCAACATTCTCGGCAGCTACACGGCCTTCGTGACGCTCGGCGCAACGACGATGACGGCGCATGAGAGGAAGATGGTCGGCAACCGCTGGATGGGCGTGCCGCTCTACTGGATGATGACCTCGCTCGCCGCCTGGAAGGCGGTGGTCGAACTGCGCTGCAAGCCCTTCTTCTGGAACAAGACGCCGCACCGGCCGCATGAGACCCAACAGCCGCACCAGCCCCAGACACAAGCCGAAGCAGTGCGCGCCGAAGAAGCCTGTGATCCCGCCCGCCAGCCGTCTTGACCGCCAACCGGCAAGCGCGCAGAGATTTGCCGAAGGGTCCGCAGGAAGCCTCGCAAGGCAGGTGCGGCGGGGCGCAATGATCGGGAGCGACGCGCTTGGCGGAAAGAAAGAACGGGAGCGACACGGCCACCTGGCGCAAGCTCCCCGGCAGCATCTGGGCGATCGGCTTCGTGTCGCTGTTCATGGATGTCTCCTCCGAGATGATCCATGCCATCCTGCCGCTCTACCTGGTCACCGTGCTCGGCACGTCGACGCTCACCGTCGGCATCATCGAGGGGATCGCCGAGGCGACCGCGGCGATCACCAAGGTGTTTTCCGGCGCGCTCAGCGACTGGCTGGGCAAGCGAAAGCTGCTGGCGGCGCTGGGCTATGGCCTCGCCGCTTTCACCAAACCGGTCTTCCCGCTCGCACCGGGCGTCGCCTGGCTGATAGCCGCACGCTTCGTCGACCGCATCGGCAAGGGGATCCGCGGCGCGCCGCGCGACGCGCTGGTCGCCGACATTTCCCCGCCCGAGCTGCGCGGCGCAAGCTTCGGACTCCGGCAGTCTCTGGATACGTTGGGCGCCCTGCTCGGGCCGCTGCTCGCCATCGTCTTCATGTGGGCACTCAGCAATGATTTCACCCTGGTCTTCTGGATCGCGGTCATTCCCGCCTTCGTCTCGGCCGGACTGATCATCGTCGCGGTAAAGGAGCCGAAGCGGGCGGCGCCCGTACGCCAGGTGCGCATGCCGCTCAGCCGAAGCGAACTCGGGCGGCTGAGCAGCAGCTACTGGTGGGTGGTCGCGGTCGCGTCGGCCTTCACGCTCGCCCGGTTCAGCGAAGCCTTCCTCGTGCTCAAGGGCCAGGACATCGGCCTGTCGCTCGCTTTCGTGCCGGCGGTGATGGTGGTGATGAATGCCGCCTATTTCCTCTCCGCCTATCCGGTCGGGGCGCTGTCGGACAGGATGAGCCGGACGAGACTGCTCGTCGCCGGCCTCGTGCTGCTGCTCGCCGCCGACCTGGTGCTCGCCTTCTCGTCGGGTTTCGCCGGTCTTGCGCTCGGGGCTGCGCTCTGGGGCCTGCACATGGGCTTCACCCAGGGGCTGCTGGCAACCCTCGTCGCCGACACTGCGCCGGCGGAGCTGCGCGGCACCGCCTTCGGCATGTTCAACCTCGTGACCGGCGTCGCATTGCTGGCGGCCAGCGTCATCGCCGGTCTGCTCTGGGACGCGACCGGCCCGACCGGCACCTTCCTCGGCGGCGCCGGCTTCACCGTGCTGACGCTCGCCGGCTTGCTGCTGCTCGAAGCCAGACGCCGGCGCAATGGCGTGGCGCAGTGAGCGGACGGTCTCGATGATTGAAGGAGGCTGGAGCGGGTGAAGGGAATCGAACCCTCGTATTCAGCTTGGGAAGCTGCTGCTCTACCATTGAGCTACACCCGCGCGGCCCGCACAGTTCCAACAGATGCGGCGCTCTGTCAAGGGCGAAACCGACCTTGCGCGGACGCCGATCAGCCGAGGCGGAAATGCTTGGACAACTTCAGGCCCTGGGCCTGGTAGTTAGAGCCGAGGCCCGAGCCGTAGAGGCCTTCCGGGCGCTCCTGCATGTGCTCGTAGACGAGGCGGCCGATCACCTGGCCGTGCTCGAGGATGAACGGCACTTCGTGGCTGCGCACTTCGAGCACCGCGCGGCTTCCCGAGCCGCCGGCGGCCGCATGGCCGAAACCGGGGTCGAAGAAGCCGGCATAGTGCACGCGGAACTCGCCGACCAGCGGGTCATAGGGCGTCATTTCGGCCGCATAAAGCGGCGGAACATGCACCGCCTCGTTGGAGACGAGGATGTAGAATTCATCCGGATCGAGGATGAGCTCGTCGGCGCCACGGCTGTAGAGCGGCTCCCAGAAATCGAGCACGTCGTGGGCGGCCTTCTTGTCGACGTCGATCACGCCGGTATGGTGCTTGCCGCGATAGCCGATCAGGCCGTCAGCGCCGGTGCCCTTCAGGTCAATCGACAGCGCGATGCCGCCGCCCGAGACGTTCGGCGCTTCGCTGGCGACCAGCGTCTCCGCCGCATGCAGGTCGAGCAGTTCGCGCTCGCCGAGCAGTGCCTGACCGACGCGGAAGCGGATCTGCGACAGGCGCGAGCCGCGCCGCACGATCACCGGGAAGGTGCGCGGGGAAATCTCCAGATAGAGCGGCCCCTTGTAGCCGGCCGGGATCTTGTCGAATTCCTGGGCATAGTCGACCATGACGCGGGTGAAGATGTCGAGGCGGCCGGTCGAGCTCTTCGGATTGGCCGAGGCCGACATTGCCGCCGGCAGGTCGAGGCTCTCCATCAATGGCACGATATAGACGCAGCCGGTTTCCAGCACGGCGCCATTTTCCAGGTCGATCTCGTGCAGGGTCAGCCGTTCGAGCTTGTCGGCAACGGTGTGGGCGCGCCCCGGCATGAAGCTCGCACGCACGCGCAGGGCCTTTGCGCCCAGGCGAAGGTCGAGGCTGGCGGGCTGGATCTGGTCATGATCGAGCATGATTTCGCTCATCAGCCGGCCTTCGCCGAAGAGCGTGCCGATGGCGCTGTCGGAGAGAATGCCCGTGGTCCTGGTCATCTTGCGTCTTCCTGTTTGGGGCCGACAAAACCAAAGTCGAGGAATTGACGCAAGCCCGCGATGGGCGTATGGCAAGCTTATCCCGTGGTGATTTGGCCGGTCGGCTTGCAGCCACGTTAAACAAATGGCTAAAGAGACCGGGTGCTAGAAACCGGTCCGATTTCGCGACCGGTTTTTTTGTATTCGAAAGGCTGAAAGGCATGAGCAAGAACTGGCGTCCGGCAACCCAACTGGTCCATGGTGGAACTCTTCGCTCGCCCTATGGCGAGACGTCCGAGGCGATCTTCCTGACGCAAGGCTTCGTCTACGAAAGCTCGGAAGCGGCGGAAGCACGCTTCAAGGGTGAGACGGACGGCTATATCTACGCTCGCTACGGCAGCCCGACCAACGACATGTTCGAGAAGCGCATGTGCCTCCTGGAAGGCGCCGAAGACGCCCGCGCCATGGCTTCGGGCATGGCAGCGGTCGCCGCCGCCGTGCTCTGCCAGGTGAAGGCCGGCGACCATATCGTCGCCGCCCGCGCCCTGTTCGGTTCGTGCCGCTATGTCGTCGAGACGCTGGCGCCGCGCTACGGCGTGGAATGCACGCTGGTCGACGGCCGGGATCTGAAGAACTGGGAAGCGGCGATCCGGCCGAACACCAAGGTGATGTTCCTCGAAAGCCCGACCAATCCGACGCTCGAAGTGGTCGACATCGCCGGCGTCGCCAAGCTCGCCGACCAGGCCGGTGCCACGCTGATCGTCGACAATGTCTTCGCCACCCCCCTCTTCCAGAAGCCGCTCGAACTCGGCGCCCATGTCGTCGTCTATTCGGCCACCAAGCATATCGACGGACAGGGCCGCTGCCTCGGTGGCGTCGTGCTCTCGTCAAAGGACTGGATCACCGAGAACCTGCAGGACTATTTCCGCCATACCGGTCCGGCCATGTCGCCGTTCAACGCCTGGACGCTGCTGAAGGGCGTCGAGACGCTGCCGCTGCGCGTCAAGCAGCAGACGGCGAATGCCGCGGCGATCGCCGACTTCCTGGCCGAGCAGCCGCAGGTCGCCAGGGTGATCTATCCTGGCCGCGCCGACCATCCGCAGGCCGACATCGTCGCCAAGCAGATGACCGGCGGCTCGACGCTGGTCGCCTTCGAGATGAAGGGAGGCAAGGATGCGGCGTTCAAGCTACAGAACGCGCTGGAGATCGTCAAGATTTCCAACAATCTCGGCGACGCCAAGAGCCTGATAACCCATCCGGCGACGACGACGCACAAGAACCTGACCGACGAAGCGCGCGCCGAACTCGGCATGTCCGGCGGCACGGTGCGCCTGTCCTGCGGCATCGAGGATACCCAGGACCTGCTCGACGACTTCGCCCGCGCCATCGCGTCCGTCGGCGCCTGAGCGCGGCTTCAGCGCTGCAAGGCCCCAGAAAAGTCCGGGTGAGCGTCTTGCGCGCCCGGTCTGCCGCCCTTAACCCCAACCATTAGCATTAACAACGAAATCTCTGCCGGACCGGTCGCTTTGGCCGGCCGGTGCGCTTGTATTTTTCCTTCATCGCGCCATGCTGTAGGCTATGCTTAGCGAAGCTTTAAAAAGGTCCCGTGCATGTATCGCGCCGTGACACGCGACATCGAGGTCAGTGTCGAACCCTATTACCTGGAGGAGCAATCCGATCCGGAAGACAGCCGCTATGTCTGGGGCTACCGCATCGTGATCGCCAACCACTCGACGAGGCCGGTCCGGCTGATGCACCGCTACTGGCACATCACCGACCAGAACGGCCAGGTCGATGAGGTGCACGGACCGGGGGTAATCGGCGAGCAGCCGCGGCTGCGCCCCGGCGACACCTATGAATATTCGTCCGGCTGCCCGCTCGACACGCCGTCGGGCATGATGTTCGGCCACTACCAGATGGAAGCCGACGACGGCGAGGTCTTCGAGGTCGCCATTCCGGCCTTTTCGCTGGATGCGCCCGGCATGGTCCGGGTGCTGAACTGAAAACGGCAGGGTCAAGGACCCTGCCGCTCGCATCATTCCATTTCCGAACCGCTCAGGCGTTCAAGACTTCTGCCGCCTCATAGCGGTAGGTGGTCGAGCAGAACTCGCAGGTCACCGTGATCGCGCCGTCGGTCTGGCTGGCATCGATCTCCTCCTGCGAGAAGCTCGACAACACGCCCTTGATCTTCTCGCGCGAACAGCTGCAGCGATCATGGACCGCATGCGGCTCGTAGACCCGCACGCCGCGCTTGTGGAACAGGCGGAACAACAGGCGTTCCACACCGATCTGCGGATCGGTCAGTTCGTCCGCGTCGACCGTGTCGACCAGCATGCGCGCTTCCGCCCAGGCATCGTCTTCCGAGTGCGGCCGGTCGCCATTGTCGCCATCGCCCCCATGCAGGTCGGAGTGGCGCATGCGTTCCGGCGCCTCCGGCAGGAACTGGGCGATCAGGCCGCCGGCACGCCAGGTGCGGCGCGGACGGCCCTCCTCGTCACGGTCGAAGAACTCGGCGGCACCGAGGCGGACGCGCGTCGGGATCTGCTCCGACTGGCGGAAATAGACCCCGGCAATATCCTCCAGCGAGGCGCCGTCGAGCGGGACGATACCCTGGTAGGGTTGCATGAAATTGCCCTGGTCGATAGTGAGCGCCAGAATGCCCGCACCGAGCAGCTGCTCGGGCGAGGTGCGGCCGGCGGCCACCGCCTCGGCCAGGCGCCCCTCGTCGAAGCGGGCATAGGCGCGGACATTTTCCGGCGAGGCAAAGTCCGCGACCAACAGGTCGACCGGACCGTCGCTCTTGGTCTGGACGGTGAACTTGCCCTCGAATTTCAGCGAGGTGCCGATCAGCACGGTGAGCACGATAGCTTCGGCCAGCAGCCGGGCGACCGGCTCGGGATAGTCGTGGCGGGCAAGAATGGTATTCAGCAAAGGACCGATCTGCACGGCGCGACCGCGCACGTCGAGGCCTTCCACCTGGAAGGGCACGACCCGGTCATCACCGGCGAAACCGAATTCGCCAAGCTCGGCAGGCCTGTTCATCATCATTGTACTCCTGGCGCCTTGGCGCTCGAACATGGCGAGGCGCTGGGCCTCTTTCTCAACGGCACAAATGGGAACCGGACGGAAAAAGATCAAGCGCGGCGAAAGCTGTCGTTCCGCCGCGTCATCATCCTCAGGCTTCTGCAGCCGCGATCAGATGGCGCCGAGGCACCAGGCGAGGATCGACTTCTGCGCATGCAGGCGGTTTTCCGCCTCGTCGAACACGACCGACTGCGGGCCGTCGATCACCTCGTTGGTCACTTCCTCGCCACGATGGGCCGGCAGGCAATGCATGAACAGCGCGTCCGGCTGGGCATGCTTCATCAGCGAGGCATTGACCTGGAACGGCTGGAAGACATTGTGGCCGCGCGCCTTGTGCTCCTGGTTCATCGAGATCCAGGTATCGGTCACCACCACGTCGGCGCCGTCCACGGCGCGGTCCGCGTCGTGGCACAGCATGATCTCGCCGCCATTGTTGCGCGCCCAGTTGAGGATCTTGTCGTCCGGCTCGGAACCGAGCGGCACGGCCATGTTCATGCGGTAGCCGAACCGGGCCGAGCCCTCGACCAGCGAATGCAGGACATTGTTGCCGTCGCCGGTCCAGGCGATGGTCTTGCCCTTGATCGGGCCGCGATGCTCCTCAAAGGTCATCACGTCGGCCATGATCTGGCAGGGATGGGTGCTGTCGGTCAGCGCATTGATCACCGGCACGGTGGCATGCTCGGCCATTTCCAGCAGACGCGAGTGGTCGGTGGTGCGGATCATGATCGCGTCGACATAACGCGACAGGACCTTGGCCGTGTCGCCGATGGTCTCGGCGCGGCCGAGCTGCATCTCGGTGCCGGACAGGAACAGCGTCTCGCCGCCGAGCTGGCGCATGCCGACGTCGAAGGAGACGCGGGTGCGGGTCGACGGCTTCTCGAAGATCATCGCCAGCATCTTGCCGGCCAGCGGCTTTTCGGCGGTGCCGGCCTTGGTCGACTGCTTGCGCGTCTTGGCGTCCTCCAGGATCAGCCGGAGGTCGGGTGCCGTCATGGCGGAGAGATCGAGAAAATGCTTCGGGGATGCCATGTCTTTGCTTACCTGCCCTGGTTCGATGACGCCGCAGCGAGCTTACCCTGCAGGTGCTCGGCCGCCTGTTCGATGCGCTTCAGCCCTTCGCGGGCCTCTTCGACGGTGACGATGAGCGGCGGCAGGAGGCGGATGACGTTGTCGCCGGCGGGAACGCCCAGCACATGCTCCTCGCGCATCGCCATCAACAGGTCGGTGTTGGGCACCTTGGCCTTGATGCCGAGCATCAGCCCCTCGCCGCGGATCTCTTCGATGATGTCGGGATAGCGGTCCTTCAGCGAGGCGAGGCCCTGGCGGAAGATCAGTGCCACTTCGCGGACGTGATCGAGGAAGCCATCGGCCAGGACTACGTCGAGCACGGCATTGCCGACGGCCATGGCGAGCGGATTGCCGCCATAGGTCGAGCCATGGGTGCCGGCCTTCATGCCGGAGGCGGCCTCTTCGGTGGCCAGACACGCGCCGAGCGGGAAGCCGCCGCCGATGCCCTTGGCGACCGCCATGATGTCCGGGGTAATACCGGCCCATTCATGGGCGAACAGCTTGCCGGTCCGGCCGACGCCACACTGGACCTCGTCCAGCACGAGCAGCAGGCCGTTCTCGTCGCAGATCTGACGGAGCGCCCGGAGGAATTCGTTCGACGCGGTCCGCAGGCCGCCCTCGCCCTGCACCGGCTCGATCAGGATCGCCGCCGTCTGATCGGTGATGGCCGCCTTGACGGCGTCGAGATCGCCGAAGGGTACCTGGTCGAAACCGGGCGCCTTCGGGCCGAAGCCCTCGAGATATTTCTCCTGGCCGCCGGCGGCGATGGTCGCGATGGTGCGGCCGTGGAAGGCGCCTTCGAAGGTGATGATGTGGAAGCGTTCGGGATGGCCCTTGACGAACTGATAGCGGCGCGCTGTCTTGATCGCGCATTCGAGCGCCTCGGCGCCGGAATTGGTGAAGAAGACGCGATCGGCGAAGGTCGCTTCGGTCAGCCGGCGGCCGAGCGTCTCCTGGCCGGGGACGTCGTAGAGGTTCGACAGGTGCCAGACCTTGCCGGCCTGCGTCGTCAGCGCCTCGATCAGGTGCGGATGGGCATGGCCGAGCGAATTGACCGCGACGCCGGCGGCGAAGTCGAGATAGCGTTCTCCACCCTCGGTCACCAGCCACACACCCTCGCCTCGCTCGAACCGCAAGGGCGCGCGCATATAGGTCTGATAGAGGGGAGAGGCTTCGGCCATGATGAAAACACTCCTTCGGGAGGGCTTGACGGGACTACGGACGCTTTTGATCTCCCGGCGAAGGGTGCCTTGAAAAATCAAAAATGCCGCCTTGCGGCGGCGGGGGCACTATCGACATTTCGACCTTGCCTGTCAACGAAACAGCGCGGCGCGCCTGAATTTTCGGCCCTGCGGGGCGCGCGGCGGCGACTTTCGACCACGCTTGGCGCCGCGACGCGCCAGGGTAGCAAGTTGGGGAAAACTCCAAAATCGATTCGCGATGATTCGCCCGACTCTTGTCACGGAGTCAGCCCGGCACTAGGTTAACACTCAATAAAGAAACTGCATGCGGCGGAACCAGTCACCGACAGTGTCGAGGCGAGTTTGTTTCGGATCTTTCCGAAGCAACGGTGAGCGATTCTGCCATCACATATCGCGAGCGGCGGAGAGATAACGGCATGAATTGGACTGATGAGCGCGTTGAAAAACTCAAGCGACTATGGTCGGAAGGCTTGAGCGCGAGCCAGATCGCAGCACAACTGGGCGGTGTGAGCCGCAATGCCGTCATCGGCAAGGTTCACCGGCTGAACCTTCCGGGCCGCGCCAAGGCCGGCGGAAGCTCGGCTGCGACGCGGGCCGCCAAGCGCCCGGCTGCCGCACCGCGGGCGACGACCTTCGCTTCGCGCGTCGCGACCCGCACGGTCGCCCGCGCCTCGGGCACCAACATGCTCAAGGAAGAAATCGAGATCGACGGCATCGAAGAGATCGCCGTCGCTCCGAGCCGTGGCGTCGTCCTGCCGATCTCGCGCAAGCTGGCCTTGACCGAACTCACCGAACGCACCTGCAAGTGGCCGATCGGCGACCCGATGAAGGACGACTTCCATTTCTGCGGCTGCGAATCCGCCGACACGTCGCCCTATTGCAGCTATCACGCCAAGCTGGCCTACCAGCCGGTCGGCGAGCGCCGCAAGGCAGCGAATGCGGCAGCGCGTTAAGCGCTGCCCCTACTCCGGCAAGGACGAAAATGCAAAACGGGCCTCGCGGCCCGTTTTTTGTTTGTCTGCCTGTGAAGATCGATCGTGCCGTCAGGCTTCCATCGAATAGCCGGCGCCACGCACCGTGCGGATGACGTCCTGCAGGTTGGAGAAGTTGAGCGCCTTGCGCAGCCGTCCGACATGCACATCGACCGTGCGCTCGTCGACATAGATGTCGTGGCCCCAGACGCCGTCCAGGAGTTGCGAACGCGAGTAGACGCGGCCGGGCGATGCCATGAGGAACTCCAGCAGGCGGAATTCGGTCGGGCCGAGACGCACTTCGCGGCTCTTGCGATGAACGCGATGGGTCTCCCGGTCGAGCTCGATGTCGCCGCAGCGCAGGACGCTGGAGAGCACTTCCGGGCGGGCACGGCGCAGCATGGCCTTGACTCGAGCCATCAGTTCCGGCGTCGAGAACGGCTTGACGACATAGTCGTCGGCGCCGGTCGCGAGACCGCGGACCCGTTCGCTCTCCTCGCCGCGTGCCGTTAGCATGATGATCGGCAGGCGCTCGGTCTCGGGGCGCATGCGCAGGCGGCGACAAAGCTCGATGCCGGACACGCCTGGCAGCATCCAGTCGAGGATGAGCAGGTCCGGAACGCGTTCCTGCAGACGCAGCTCCGCCTCGTCCCCGCGCAGGATCGTTTCAACCTCGTAGCCTTCAGCCTCCAGATTGTAGCGGAGCAGGACGCTGAGGGCTTCCTCGTCCTCGACGACGGCGATTTTGGGGAGCATGTCGGTCGATAACCTCTCGATGCAGCCGGATTATTCGGTGATGGCACCGAAGGAGGAGGTCAGGTCGTCCTTCGGACGCTCTCCTTCGGGCTGGTCGCCCGTGGCCATGTAGTAGATGGTTTCGGCGATGTTGGTCGCGTGGTCGCCGATGCGCTCGATGTTCTTGGCGCAGAAAAGCAGATGCGTGCAGCTGGTGATGTTGCGCGGATCTTCCATCATGTAGGTCAACAGCTCGCGGAACAGCGAGGTGTACATGGCGTCGATTTCCTCGTCGCGATCGCGGATCGACTTGGCCTTCTCGGCGGAACGCGTCGTGTAGACGTCGAGCACTTCCTTGAGTTGGATCAGGGCCAGTTCGCTGAGGTGTTCGAGGCCTCGGGCCAGCTTGCGCGGCACGCCGGTCGCCTGGATGGCCATGACGCGCTTGGCATTGCTCTTGCCGAGGTCGCCGACGCGTTCCAGGTCGTTGGCGATGCGCAGCGCGCCGATGATCTCGCGAAGGTCGGCGGCGACGGGCTGGCGGCGGGCGATGGTGATGATCGCCTTGTCGCCGATCTCGCGCTCGGCCGCGTCCATGATCACGTCGTCGGAAATGACCTTCTGCGCCAGCGCTGCGTCGGAATTGACCAGCGCCCGGACGCTGTCGGCGACCATCTGTTCGGCAAGGCCGCCCATCTCGGTGATGCGGCGCATCAGGTATTTCAGTTCTTCATCATAGGCGGTGTAGATATGCGATGCCGACATGTTCGTTGTCCTTGAATTTGGTGTCCGCGCGGATGGAAGCGCCGGCTCAGCCGAAGCGGCCCATGATGTAGTCCTGGGTGCGCTGATCGTCCGGGTTGGTGAACATCTTGTCCGTGTCGTTCTCCTCGACCAGCAGGCCGAGGTGGAACATGGCGGTGCGCTGCGACACGCGGGCGGCCTGCTGCATCGAGTGGGTGACGATGACGATGGTGAAATTGGCGCGCAGCTCGTGGATCAGTTCCTCGACCTTGGCGGTGGCGATCGGGTCGAGCGCCGAGCAGGGCTCGTCCATCAGGATGACTTCGGGGCTGACGGCAACCGCACGGGCGATGCATAGGCGCTGCTGCTGGCCGCCGGAGAGGCCGGTGCCGGACTCCTGCAGGCGGTCCTTCACTTCGTTCCACAGACCGGCCTTCTGCAGACTGCCTTCGACGATCTGATCGAGATCGGCCTTGGAGCGGGCGAGGCCATGGATGCGCGGGCCGTAGGCGATGTTCTCGTAGATCGACTTCGGGAACGGGTTTGGCTTCTGGAACACCATGCCGACGCGGGCACGCAGCTCGACCACGTCGATTGACGGGTCGTAGATGTCCATGCCGTCCAGCGTGATCTTGCCGGTGACGCGGCAGCTGGCGATGGTGTCGTTCATGCGGTTGAGGCAGCGCAGGAATGTCGACTTGCCACAACCGGACGGGCCGATCAGCGCCGTCACGGTGTTCTTGCGAACGTTCAGGTTGACGTCGAAAAGCGCGCGCTTCTCGCCGTAATACACCGACACGTCCTGGCCGATCATCTTGTAGTCAACTTCGGTCATCTTCTGTTCCAGTGCCTTCTCAACAGCTGCGTCGGACAATACGTTCATCTCTTGGCTCCCTACCAGCGCCGCTCGAAGCGACGGCGGAGAATGACGGCAATCAGATTCATACACAGCAGGAACACAAGCAAGACGATGATCGCACCCGATGCGCGTTCGATGAATGCCGGATCACCGCGCTGCGTCCAGTTGTAGACCTGCACCGGCAGAGCCGAGGCGGGATCGAAAAAGCCTTCCGGCGGGGATCTCGGATATTCCCGCACGAATGCCACCATGCCGATCAGCAGCAAGGGAGCGGTCTCGCCGAGGGCGCGGGCAAGCCCGATGATCGTTCCCGTCAGGATGCCAGGCATCGCCAGCGGCAGGACATGGTGGAAGGTCGCCTGCATCTTCGAGGCGCCGACGCCAAGGGCGGCGTCGCGGATCGACGGCGGCACTGCCTTCAGCGCGGCGCGCGTGGCGATGATGATGGTCGGCAGCGTCATCAGCGTGAGCACCAGGCCGCCGACGACCGGCGCGGACTGCGGCAGGCCGACGAAGTTGATCAGCACCGCGAGCCCGAGGATACCGAAGACGATGGAGGGAACGGCCGCGAGATTGGCAATGTTCACCTCGATCAGGTCGGTGAAGCGGTTCTGCGGCGCGAATTCCTCGAGATAGATCGAGGCGGCGACGCCGAGCGGCAGCGAGAGCACCAGCACGATCAGCATCATATAGGCGGAGCCGATGATGGCGACGCCGAGGCCGGCCGCTTCCGGACGCGTGTCGGAGGCATCCGGGGCGGTGAAAAACGACCAGTTGAAACTGCTGGTCAGAATGCCTGCGGTCTTCAGCTTGTCGGCCAGCATCAGCTGCTCGGGCGAGACGTTGCTGTCGAGCTCGGCGCTCGCCATGGTCACGCGCCCCTTGTAGTAGCCGTCGATGCGGCCGGCGGCGAGCAGATTGAAATGCACGGTCTGGCCGATATTCGCGGGATCGGCGAGCACGAGCTTGCGCAGATCCGCCGGTGCTTCCTTGGAGATCAGCGCGGCGGCGGTCTTGGCATTGAGCCCTTCGACGGCGACGCCCTTGGCCGCCATCGCATCCTTGAGGGCCGTCTCGATCAGCGGCAGGTAGCCGAAGGTCGAGACCTTGGCGATGGTCGCGGGGTTGCGGTCGCCATCCTTGTCCAGCTTTGCCGGGTCGAGATAGATATCCAGACTGATATAGGTCTGGCGAAACGAGGACAGCCCGCTCGAGAAGATCGACGTCAGCAGGCCAATGAGCGCGAGCACACCGATGGTGACTGCGATGATGCCCAGCATGCGAAAGCGGCGCTCGGAAGCATTGCGGCGACGGATTCTCGCGCTGTCGGTCAGCACCGTCCTTCGAAGCGTGTCGGCGGTGAGGTCGGTCATTCGTACTGCTCCCGGTATTTGCGGACAATGTAGAGGGCCAGCACGTTCAGCCCAAGCGTAAGGACGAAAAGGGTGAGGCCGAGCGCGAAGGCGACCAGCGTCTCGGGACTTGCGAACTCGGTGTCACCCGTCAGCTGGCTGACGATCTTCACGGTCACCGTGGTCATCGCCTCAAAGGGATTGAGCGAGAGCTTGGCGGAGGCGCCGGCGCCGAGCACCACGATCATGGTCTCGCCGATCGCGCGGCTCGCGGCCAGGAGGATGGCGCCGACGATGCCCGGCAGCGCGGCAGGCATGACGACCTGCTTGATCGTTTCCGACCGCGTCGCGCCCAGCGCATAGGCCCCGTCGCGCAGCGCCTGCGGCACGGCGTTGATGATGTCGTCGGACAGTGAGCTGACGAAGGGGATGATCATGATGCCCATCACGATACCCGCGGTCAGCACCGACGAGGAGGAGGTGCCGAAGCCGAGCGGCTGGGCGATCCAGTCGCGCAAGAACGGTCCGAGGGTGACCAGGGCGAAGAGGCCGTAGACGATGGTCGGGATGCCGGCGAGAACCTCGATCGCCGGCTTGATGAAGCTGCGTGCGGTCGGGCCGGCATATTCGGCGAGGTAGATTGCGATCATCAGGCCGAGCGGCACGGCGACGATGAGCGCCACCAGCGAAATGTAGAAAGTGCCCCACAGCAGCGGAAGGATGCCGAGCTCGGAACCGCCGCGGAACTGCGGGTTCCAGACGGTCGAGAAGAAGAACTCCTGCGCCGGATACATCTTGAAGAAGGAATAGGTCTCGAACACGAGCGAGGCGACGATGCCGATCGTCGTCAGGATCGCTACCGTCGAGGCGGCGATCAGCAGCATGCGGACGAAGGTCTCGCTGACATTGCGGGCGCGCATGTCCGGAGCGATGCGCCGGTAAGACCAGACGGCGAGGCCGATCGACATGGCCAGCATCAACACCGTCAACAGCGTGTTGCCGGTCTTGGTGTCCTGCCGGTAGGTCTTGGCGGCCTCGAACACTTCGGTCGGCACTTCACCGCCCAGCGCCACGCCGACTTCGGCGAGACGGGTGCGCACATTGGTGAAGTCGGCGCGCATGTCGGACAGCTCGCTCTCGTCGAGCCCGCCCTGCGCCAGCACGGCGTCCAGGCCCTCGGCGATGCGCCTGACGTCAGCCATCACGAGGCTGCGTGCGCCGCCGTCGGGAATGGCGCTATCGGGGATCATGCCGCTGACGCGGGTTTCGATGAGCATGGGCTGCACCAGCAGCCAGGCGACCAGAACGAGGAGGGCCGGAACGGCCGCGAACAGTGCGACGGTCTGGCCGTAATAACCAGGAAGGGAATGAAGCTTTCTGCCACGTGCCGCGGCAAGCGACAGCGCGCGTCGCCGGCCAAGAACGTAGCCGAGGACAGCAAGTACCGCCACGACAAGGATAATGATGCCCACGTTCATTTCGCCCGCAACCTCCGGAAACAGTGGAAATCGGCGGCGCGATCATCGCGCCGCCGGATCGTCGTCGGCTGAATTACTTCAGCGGACCCATCGGGGTGCGAGCCTTGACGGCTGCCTGGGTCTTGGCAAGTTCCGGGTCGGAAACGAGGCCGTAAGCGGCAAGCGGGCCATCCGGGCCGGCCATTTCGTCGGATACGAAGAACTCGACATATTCCTGCAGGCCGGGAACGACGTCGAGATGGGCGTTCTTGACGTAGAAGTAGAGCGGACGCGAGACCGGGTATTCGCCGGAAGCGATCGACTCGACCGACGGAACGACGCCGTTCATGGTGCCGACGCGCAGCTTGTCGGTGTTGTTCTGGTAGAAGGAGAGACCGAAGACGCCGATGCCGTTCTTGTTGGCAGCGACGCGAGCCAGCGTCTCGGTGTAGTCGCCGTCGATGTCGACGGAAACGCCGTCGGTGCGGATCTGCATGCAGGCCTTGGAAGCCTTGTCCTTGTCACCGGCATTTTCGGCGAGGAGAGCTTCGTAGGTGCCATCTTCCTTGCAGCCGTCGACGATGACCTTTTCATCGAAGACTTCGCGGGTGCCATGCTTGGTGCCGGGGATGAAGGCGAGGATCGGCTGGGCCGGAAGGTCGGCGCGGACTTCGTTCCAGGCCTTGTTCGGGTTGTCGATCAGCTTGCCGTCCTTGACGATCTTGGCGGCGAGAGCCGAATGCCAGTCAGCCGGGGTGAAGGCATATTCCGGGCCGCTGATGTCGGAAGCGAAGACGATGCCGTCATAACCGATGCGGACTTCCTGGATTTCCTTGACGCCGTTGGCGGCGCAGGTGTCGATGTCCGACTGCTTGATGCGCGACGAGGAGTTGGCGATGTCGATGGTGTTCTCGCCCACGCCTTCGCAGAGCTTCTTGCGGCCAGCGCCCGAACCGCCCGATTCAACGACCGGGGTGGGGAAGTCGGTGTTTTCGCCGAAGGCTTCGGCAACGATGGAAGCGTAAGGCAGAACGGTGGAGGAGCCAGCGATCTGGATCTGGTCACGGGCGACAGCGGCGCCAGTGAAGGCGACCGAGGCAACAAGGGCTGCCGCCGAAAGTTTCAAAACGTTCATTTAGATTTCTCCCGTCATTGGGCTGGTGGGTCGATGCGACCAAGTTCAGCGTTGTCCGCCAAAGATCAGCACGCCGTTCATACCGACCCTTCCCCCACGCTTTTATGTCAGTTCGATGAAACATTTGTGACAATTCATCATGCTGATTTTGCTAGATTTTTCAGAATGACGGAGCCGGGCGCCCGAGTTTTATGTCAAAAACGCACGGTGAACTCGGTTCCCTGGTCAATTTCCGAGCGGACAATGAGCCTGGCGCGGTGGCGGGTGAGGATGTGCTTGACGATCGCCAGCCCCAATCCGGTGCCTTTCTTCGAGCGGCTGTCGGTCACGCTGACCCGGTAGAAGCGCTCGGTCAGGCGCGGGACATGCTCGGCCGGAATGCCCGGACCATGGTCGACGATGCTGACTTCGACGGAGCCGCCGGCAGGATTGCGGACATAGACGTCGACGACCTTGCCCTCCTGGCCGTATTTGCAGGCGTTCTCGATCAGGTTCTCGAACACCTGGACGAGCTCGTCGCGATCGCCCAGCACCTCGACCTTACCGTCCGGCACGTGAAGGCGGATTTCGACTTCGAGATCCGAAGCGAGCGGTGCCAGGCTGTCGCGCACATGGCCGATGACGGGCACGAGATCCACCATCTGATCGGGAGCGATATGCGCCTTCAGCTCCAGCCTGGAGAGCGACAGCAGGTCGTCGACCAGACGGCTCATGCGGTTGGCCTGATCCAGCATGATGGCGAGGAAGCGCTCCTGCGCCTTGGGGTCGGCGCGGGCCGGCCCCTGCATGGTCTCGATGAAGCCGCGCAGGGAGGCGAGCGGCGTGCGCAGTTCGTGGCTGGCATTGGCGACGAAATCGCTGCGCATCCGGTCGATGCGGCGCAGTTCCGATATGTCCTTGAACGACAGCAGGAACAGGTCCTCCCGCGCGCCTTCTATATGCAGCGGCGCGATGCGGACGATATAGACCCGCTCGGAGGGAAGCCGCTCGGAATGCTCGATCTGGTTCGGCTCGTCGGTGGCGATCGTCTCGCGCACCATGTCGAGAACACTCGGCGAGCGGAACCGCGCCGAGATGTGGAGGCCGGGCTCAAGCGCGCCGAAGGCCTTTTCGGCCGCGCGGTTCTGCTCCCGCAGGACGGCGTCGCGGCCAAGAACGAAGACCGGAAGTTCGATGGCGCCGAGCACGGCGGAAATCACGGGACCGGACGCGTCGCCCTTTTCTGCCAGCACTGGCACAGGTGCGGTCTCGGATCGGGCGACGGGCTGGTCCGCGCCATTTCGCAACAGGATGGCGACGACCGACAGGCAGACGAGAATGGCGGCGAAGGCCGGTTCAGCGCCGGAGAGATAGGCCGCAAGCGAGACGAGCGCGGCGGCGACGAGATAAGCCCAGCCGGACACGGCGCGCCGCATCAGAATTCGCCAGCCAAAGGAATTTCCGCTCAAGAGGCGTCCGCCTTCATGTTTCGTGCCCGATCATCAAACTGCCCTCATAGCGTCGATTCATGACAGATGTTTGCGGACCGCACCATAACGCACCGGGGTTTTCCCCGACCGTCGCCCCGCCGGCGGATATAAGCAAGGGCTTGAATCCGTGCGGCAAATATGGCCTGACTAGACTTCGCCCGGCGCCGGCCGCGGCGCGCGGGAGAAAAAGCATGGATACAGCACCGGAAAGCCGCGCCGTCGAACTGAAGATCGACGGCGAGACGCGCATCTACGACATCGACGATCCGAAACTGCCGAAGTGGATCGACGACGAATCCCTTGCCTCCGGGAATTTCCCCTACGACAAGAAGATGGACGAGGACGAGTATGAGAGCGATCTGGAGAAGCTGCAGATCGAACTCGTCAAGGTGCAGTTCTGGCAGCAGAAGACCGGCCAGCGCGTCATGGCGCTGCTCGAGGGGCGCGACGCCGCCGGCAAGGGCGGTTCGATCCACGCTACCCTCTCCTACATGAATCCGCGCTCCGCCCGGGTGGTGGCCCTGACCAAGCCGACCGAAACGGAAGCCGGGCAATGGTATTTCCAGCGCTATGTCCCCCATTTCCCGAGCCGCGGCGAATTCGTACTGTTCGACCGCTCCTGGTACAACCGGGCCGGCGTCGAGCCGGTCATGGGCTTCTGCACGCCGGAGCAATACGAGGATTTTCTCAAGCAGGCGCCGCGCTTCGAAAAGCTCGTCGAGCAGGACGACATCCACTTCTTCAAGTTCTGGCTGGATATCGGCCGCAAGATGCAGCTGGAGCGTTTCCACGACCGTCGCCACGACCCGCTGAAAATGTGGAAACTGTCGTCGATGGACATCGCCGCGCTCGACAAATGGGACGACTATACCGAGAAGCGCGACCGCATGCTGAAGGAGACGCATACAGACCATGCGCCCTGGACGGTGATCAAGGCGAACGACAAGCGGCGCGCGCGGCTGAACCTGATCCGCCACATCCTGCTGTCGCTCGATTACGAAGGCAAGGACGAGGGCAAGATCGGCAAGCTCGACAAGAAGATCATCGGCTCGGGTCCGGACTTCCTGGACAAGGGCTGAGGCGGCGGCCGGGCGTCTATTCGCCCGGCAGGATGCGCACCGAGTAAAGATTGACGCCGCGGCCGGTGCCGCCGAGATCGGCGTTCAACAGCAGATGGCCGGCGGTGCCGGGCGCCATGGTGCGATCGAACGAGACGCGGAACAGCACGTCGGATTTTTCCGGATTGACGGTGAAGCGGTGGCGGGCGCAGTTACCCAGGCGGCCAAAATCGCAGGCAACCGATATCTGCACCGGCTTGTCGTCGGCCGACTGAAGCGTGACCGCTATCGTCGAGGTGCGGCCCGCCATCTCCTGCAGCGCCTCGGTCGGCACGGTGATCTCGGCACTGCCGTCGTCATCGGGGCTGCGCGAGGTGACCTGTACGGCCGTGCCGTCGCTTGCCGAGACGACATCGACGAGAGCATTGCCACGGGCGCGGATGGCGGAAATCTGCTTCGGTTCGAACACCTGCAGCCAGCTGTCGGAAAAGCCGCTCTGCGTATCGAGCGCGCGCGGCTCGGCGGTCGTCTCGGCGGGCTGGTTGGTGGCGGATTGGTTGTTGGCCGGCTGAGCCGCCGGCTCGGCGCCGGTGAAATCCTCCGCCTGGGCGCGCGGCGGTGGGTTGGGCACGCTGGTGTCGCGCTCCGCCTCGGACAGCAGCAGGCCGGTCGAATAGACCCACCAGGCGCCCATACCGAGCGTGGCGAACAGAACGGAAAGCGCGAACAGGCGCGAATAGACACCGCGGCGTGGCTTGCGCGGCCGGATCGGCGCCTCGGCGCGCACCTCGATCGCCTGGTCGACCTCCTCGATGGAGGGGCGACGCTCCGGTTCGTCGATCGACGGCTCGGCTCTATGGTCACGGGATGCGGCCAGGCCTTCGTCGGCATGGGCGGGCGAACGCGGCTGGGGAGCAGGCTCGCCGAATCGGGGCTCGGCACGGGGCGAGGCCGTCATGGGCGATGCGACCGGCGGGGCGGAAACGGGAGCGGGCACCGGCGCTTCGGCGGCGACAGGGCGCATCGGCGGTTCGGGCGGGCTTACCGCGTCGTCGAGACGGCTGCGCTCCTCCTGCTCGATCGCATGGATCAAGGCCTCGAGCCGGTGGCGCTGGTGGGCGACCGTTTCGGCGTCGTTGATGTTCTGCTTGCGCAACCCGCTTTCCAGCGCCTGGCGCGCCGACTGATAGATCCGGGCGCGGGTTTCCGCATTGGTGCGATCCGAGCGCTCGAGAGCGTTTCTGATTGCCGTTTCCAATCCGTTCAAAGGCGATCCTGCTCCTGCCGGCGGCAACTGTTCCGCCCACAATTGTGGTTTTAACGATTCGGTAACGGCTGCAGGCGCAATCCGCAAGCCCCGCCATCTGTGTTACACCGGATACGCAGAAGAAAGTGGCGGTCGTGAGGATGGTTCGCCTCAACCCCGTGGCTGCACGGGAGAGACCGCACCATCGGGCAAGAGACCGGCTGCTTCGGCGCGGGATACCGCCGACGGTCTTTTCCTTCGGCCACGCTTCTGCTAGCTTATTGACGTTTCCGTAAACGTAACATCTAGCGAGGTTTCCCATGGCTCTTCCAGCGATCCTTTCCGATCATCTCCGACTGCCCGTGGTGGCCTCGCCGCTGTTCATCATTTCCCATCCCGCGCTGACACTGGCGCAGTGCAAGGCCGGCATTGTCGGCGCCTTCCCGGCCCTCAACGCCCGCCCGGAGGCACAGCTCGATGAGTGGCTGGCCGAGATCACCGAGGAACTGGCGAGCCACAATGCCAGGAACCCGGAGCGGCCCGCCGCCCCCTTCGCCGTCAACCAGATCGTCCACCCCTCCAACAAGCGGCTGGAGCATGACCTGACGATGTGCGTGAAATACAAGGTGCCGATCGTCATCTCCTCGCTCGGCGCGGTGCCGGAGGTGAACGCCGCCGTGCATTCCTACGGCGGCATCGTGCTGCATGACGTCATAAATAACCGCCACGCCCATTCGGCGATCCGCAAGGGCGCCGACGGCCTGATTGCGGTGGCGACCGGCGCCGGCGGCCATGCCGGCACGCTGTCGCCCTTCGCGCTTGTCCAGGAAATCCGCGAATGGTTCGACGGGCCGCTGCTTCTGGCCGGCGCGATCTCGACCGGCGGCGGCATTCTCGCCGCCCAGGCGATGGGCGCCGATATGGCCTATATCGGCTCGCCCTTCATCGCCACGACCGAGGCGCGGGCTTCGGACGCCTACAAGCAGGCAATCGTCGAGGCGCATGCCAACGACATCGTCTACTCCAACTATTTCACCGGCATCCACGGCAATTACCTGAAGTCGTCGATCGTCGCCGCCGGCATGGACCCCGACAACCTGCCGGTCGCCGATCCGTCGAAGATGGATTTCGACAAGGCGACCACCGGCGCCAAGGCCTGGAAGGACATCTGGGGCTGCGGCCAGGGGATCGGCGCAGTCAAGGCGGTGGAACCGGTCTCCGCCGTCGTCGACCGGCTGGAGAGCGAATACCAGGCCGCCCGCGCCCGCCTCGCCCTTTAGGGCGCCCATCCGCAGCGTCAGCGCCATGGAAGCGGGAAAACCGCCAGAGCCGAAATTCCCGGCTTGAATTTCCGGCGCGATGCCTGTATCAGCGCCGACAGATCAACGAACCGCACGCGCTGCGGTTCGCGTTGGCCGCTTTAGCTCAGGTGGTAGAGCACATCATTCGTAATGATGGGGTCGCAGGTTCGAGTCCTGCAAGCGGCACCACTCTCTTCCTTATCTCCCGACATTCACCGCATCCGACCGCCAAGTCGTCACTGCGCCTGGATGGTTGCCGCGTGTTGCGTGACGCAGACTGAGGCCGCGAGACTGCCGCCGATGGCGATCAGGACCGGGTCGTCATAACCGATGAGCGCAATTCCCTCGCCGATGTTCTCCAACGTGCCGCGCCACTGGCGTTCCGTCGGGCGGCTGACATTGCTGACGATGACGACGGGGGTCGCGGGGCTTGCACCTTCGCCGATCAGCCGCGCGGCGATCAGCGGCGCAGTCCGGCCGCCCATGTAGAAGACATTGGTCGTGTGCGGATCGGCCAGCGCCGACCAGTCCAAGTCCTTCGGCAGCCCTCCGTCGCGCGAATGGCCGGTGACGAAGCGCACCGACTGCGCATGATCGCGATGGGTGAGCGACAGGCCGAGGCGCGAGGCCATGGCGCTGGCGGCCGTGATGCCCGGCACGACATCGACCGGAATGCCCTCCGCCTCAAGCCGTGCGATCTCCTCCCCTGCCCGGCCAAAAATCATCGGATCGCCGGATTTCAGGCGCACGACGCGTTTGCCGGCCTTGGCCAGCCTGACCATCATGTCGTTGATGTCCTCCTGCCTGCAGCTTGTCCGGCCGCCGCGTTTTCCGACCAACAGACGCTTGGCCTCACGACGGGCAAGCTCAAGCACCTCTTCCGACACAAGATCGTCAAACAGGATGACATCGGCAGCCTGAAGCGCGCGCACGGCCTTGAGCGTCAAAAGCTCGGCATCGCCGGGGCCGGCGCCGACCAGTGTGACGCGGCCGGTGGCGGGCGTGCGGCCGAGCCTTTCGGCATCGGCGAGAAGGGTCCGGGCGGCATCCTCGCCTGGCGGCTGGTTTCCGGCAAAGGCCCGGTCAACGAAACGCTCCCAGAAGGCGCGGCGCGGCTGGCCGGGGGCGAGCCTGTCGCTAACGCGCTCGCGCAGCGATTGGGCAAGCTCCGCCCATTGCTTCAGCGCGGCCGGCAGCAGGGTCTCGATGCGGCGGCGAATCGCCTGGGCAAGGATCGGGGCGGCACCATCGGTCGAGATCGACACGATGACGGGCGAGCGGTTGACGATCGAGCCAAACTGGAACTGGCAATAGACCGGCTTGTCGATGATGTTGACCGGCACGCCGGCGGCAACGGCGGCGGTGAAGAAGGCACGGGCTTCTTCGTCGGTTTCGCAGTCGGCGAGGGCCAAAGCCGCCTGTCCGAAAATATCCGGATGCCAGTGTTCGGGGTGGTGGTGGATTTGGCCACGTCGCGCGTTATTACCCCCCTCTGCCCTGCCCGGCATCTCCCCCTCAAGGGGCGAGATCGGCTGAACGGCATCCGCCGTCACCCAGTTCCGACCCTCGCCGGAAACCGGAGATGTTTTCGCGGCACATGGGTCGGTATATCCGACGGAGGACGGGGAGCGACCACGCCGCCTCTTGCCGATCTCCCCCCTTGAGGGGGAGATGTCCGGCAGGACAGAGGGGGGTGGCGGCTGGGTGTCTTCGGGCGAAGAGGCGGCCTGCCCGATCAGCCCCCGCATGACATCCGACAGCTCGTCCTCGGCGCAATAGACATGCACCTCCGCCCCGCAGGCGGCGAGCAGTTCCGCCTTCCACGCCGCGGCGTCCGAGCCGCCGGCGACGACGATGGGTTTGCCTTCCAGCGACCAGAAGACCGGCAGCTTGGCGAGCGGAGCCATGCGGGCGGGCGCGGGCCTTGTACCCTTGTCATTCAGCGGCAGCGACCTGGCATCCATCGATGATCCCCCTGATTTCGGCGCGGCAGGAGCCGCAATTGGTTCCGGCATAGAGCGTCTCTCCAATCGCCTCGACGGTCAGGCAACCGCCACGAACGGCGCCGACGATCTGGTTGACGCCGACGGAGAAACACGAGCAGACGGTGGCGCCTGGATCGCTGCGCCCCGCGCCTGGGCGGCCGGCGACGACGGCGAAGCGGGTGCGGCTGTCGGCATGCGGTTCGGAGAGCTGCGCGATCGCCCAGTTGCGTGACACGGAGACCGGTTGGGGCGCCAGGAACAGGGCGAGCAGCAGGGCATCGCCATCAAAGAAGGCGATGCGGGCCTCGCCGCTGGCGCGGTCGCTGTAGCCGAGGCTTTCGGCGGCGTCGGGCAAGGCGAAATGGACCCGGCACCAGGCTTCGACATCGCAAAGCGGCGCGTCGAAGGCGAGTTCGACGCGCCAGCCGCCCTCGGCCCGGGCAAGCGCCCAGTAGGTCGCGTCGAGGCCGGAGGGCTTCACCGCGCTCACAGCAAAACCATAGGCGCCGGCGGCAAAGCGACGGGCGGCAACCGCGCCATGCTTGGAGGCCGGCTGGCCGGAGACCGGATCGGTGATCGACGGCAGCAGCGTGTCGACGCGGGCGCGGGCGGAGTACTCGTCCGTCCAGTGCATCGGCACGAAGACCCCGCCCCTCGCCTGCCGGGCGGTGAGCAGGGCGCGCACGACGACGTGGCCGTGAGGGCTTTCGAGCCGCACCAGATCGGCGTCGCTGATGCCGAGATTGGCGGCGTCGTCGGGATGGATCTCGACGAAGGGTTCGGCCAGATGACCAGACAGGCGGGCGCTTTTGCCGGTGCGGGTCAGGGTATGCCAGTGATCGCGCACCCGGCCGGTGTTGAGCACCAGCGGGAAGTCGGAGGAAATACGAACCGGTGCTTCGGCCTCGACCGCGACGAAGCGGGCCCTGCCATCGGCATAATAGAACCGACCATCGGCGAAGAAGCGGGTTTCCTGCCGTCCGGTTCCCGCCGGTTGCGGCCACTGGAAGGGCTCGAGTCCGGCAAAGCCGGCCTCCTCGATGTCGCCATAGGCGCCGATGTCGAAGTCGCGAACGCCGTCGTTCTCGAAGCCTGAGAGGGCCGCGTGCTCGGCAAAGATCTCGGCCGGCGAGGCAAAGGCGAAGGCCTTGGCAAAGCCCATGCGGCGGCCGACCTCGGCCAGATGCCACCAGTCCGGCCGGGCATCGCCGGGTGCGTGCAGGAAGGCCCGCTGGCGGGAGATGCGGCGCTCGGAATTGGTGACCGTGCCGTCCTTCTCGCCCCAGCCGGTGGCGGGAAGCAGGACGTGGGCCAGCCTTGTGGTGTCCGTGTCACGGATGATGTCGGAGACGACGACGAAGGGGCAGGCCGCGATCGCCGCCTTCACCGCATCGGCGTCCGGCATGGAGACCACCGGATTGGTCGACATGATCCACAGCGCCTTGATGCGTCCGTCGGCCACCGCCTGAAACATGTCGACGGCCTTGAGGCCCGGCTTCTCGGCCATGGTCGGCGCATTCCAGAAGCGCCGGACGCGGTCGCGGTGTTCCGGGTTTTCGATCGCCATGTGGGCGGCGAGCATGTTGGCGAGGCCACCGACCTCGCGACCGCCCATGGCATTGGGCTGGCCAGTCAGCGAGAAAGGCCCCATGCCGGGACGGCCGATGCGGCCGGTCGCCAGATGGCAATTGATGATGGCATTGACCTTGTCGGTGCCGATGGAGGACTGGTTGACCCCCTGGCTGTAGCAGGTGACCGTCTTTTCCGTGCGCTCGAACAGGGCGAAGAATTCGCGGATCTGCATGGCCGGCAGGCCGGTCGCCTCGATCAGGTCGGCCATGGAAAGGGACGAGGCCGTGGCAAAAGCCTCGGCAAAGCCGTCCGTATGGGCACCGATATAGGTCTGGTCGAGCGCCGGGCTTCGGGCGAGATGGGCGAGCAGGCCGTTGAACAGCGCGACATCGCCGTCGGGGCGAACGGCCAGGTGCAGATCGGCGATGTCGCAGGTCATGGTGCGGCGCGGATCGATGACGACGATCTTCATCGCCGGTCGGGCCGCCCTGGCGGCGGCGATGCGCTGGTATAGCACCGGGTGGCACCAGGCGAGATTGGAGCCGGTGAGAACGATCAGATCGGCCAGTTCCAGATCCCGATAGGTGCCGGGCACCGTGTCGGCGCCGAAGGCGCGGCGATGGCCGGCAACCGAGGATGCCATGCACAGCCGCGAATTGGTATCGATATTGGCCGAGCCGATGAAGCCCTTCATCAGCTTGTTGGCGACATAGTAGTCCTCGGTCAGCAGCTGGCCGGAGACGTAGAACGCGACCGAGTCGGGGCCGTGTTCGGCGATGGCTTGCGAGAATTTCCCCGCCACAAGGTCGAGGGCCACGTCCCAGCCGGCCGGCGTGCCGGCGATTTCCGGCGTCATCAGGCGGCCGTCGAGATCGAGTGTTTCGGCGAGCGCCGAGCCCTTGGAGCAAAGGCGGCCGAGATTGGCCGGATGGTCCGGGTCGCCCCTGACCGAAACCTTGCCGTCGTCTGCGACCGTTGCGATCACGCCGCAGCCGACGCCGCAATAGGGACAGGTGGTGCGGGTGTCAGTGGACATGAGCTCTCCTTAGGGAGCGCGTGTTTCCCCCCTCTGGCCTGCCAGCCATCTCCCCCTCAAGGGGGGAGATCGAATCGTGGCGGCGCCTTGCCGCCCCAAGACCGCACGATCGCGTGGCCATTGGTTTTTCGAGCTGGCCAGCTTGTTTCGCGATCGGCGATTCTTGCCTATCGGAGACGGACGAGGCGGATTGGGAGACCGCCGAAACGCAACAGGAGGAGCCGGCGCCGAGGCCTGGCCGCAGTCCAATCTTCCCCCTTGAGGGGGAGATGCCCGGCAGGGCAGAGGGGGGTATCTGCAGGCCCGCCATCCGCCTACTCCGCCGCCATCATCAGGCTTTCCAGTGCGATCGACAGGTGGCCGCCCTCGTTGCGCACCGGGATTGTCCGCACCTCGCCCTCGTCGGCGCCGAGCGCGCGGCCGGTTTCGAGCGAGATCACCCAGTTGTGCAGGGGGCAGGTCACGGCCTTGCCGTGGACGATGCCCTGGCTCAGCGGTCCGCCCTTGTGCGGGCAGTGGTCCTCGATGGCGAAGACCTCGTTTTCGGCCGTGCGGAACACGGCGAGCTTGCCCTCGGGCGTCTTCACGCAGCGCGCGCCGCGCAACGGGATTTCGTCGATATGGCCGATGGTGATCCAGTTCATGGGTTCGTTTCCTTGTTGTCTCTTCCACTCGCCCCGCTTGCGGGGAGAGGGCCAGGGTGAGGGGCAATGCGGCAAGGCCCCTCATCCGCCCTTCGGGCACCCTCTCCCCGCAGGCGGGGAGAGGTGTCATTCCGCCGCCGCCGAATAACCGACGGTCGCCAGGGGCTTGAATTCGTGCTTGTCCTTGCCGGAAACACGCTCCGACCAAGGATCGACCTGGGCGAATTTCTGGGAGAAGACGAAGCGTTCGTAGTAGCCTTTGCGCTTTTCCGCGTCGGTCATGATCTGCCGGCGGATCTCGTCCAGGCCGATGCGTTTCGCCCATTTGTAGATGCGCTCGAGATAGCGGGCCTGTTCGCGATACATCTGGGTGAGCGCGACGATGTGTTCGAGCGCCTCGTCCTCGGTCTTGACCAGGCCGAGCACCTCCGTGCCCTTGATGTCGAGGCCGGCCGCACCCGCGAAGTGGATCTCGAAGCCGGAGTCCACGCAGATGACGCCGATGTCCTTGCAGGTCGCCTCGGCGCAGTTGCGCGGACATCCCGAGACGGCGAGCTTCAGCTTGGCCGGGGTCCAGGAGCCCCACATGAACTTCTCGATGCGAATGCCGAGCCCCGTCGAGTCCTGCGTGCCGAAGCGGCACCAGTCGGAGCCGACGCAGGTCTTCACGGTGCGAAGGCCCTTGGCATAGGCCTGGCCGGAGACGAAGCCGGCCTTGCCGAGATCGGCCCAGACGGCGGGCAGATCCTCCTTCTCGATGCCGAGCAGGTCGATGCGCTGGCCGCCGGTCACCTTGACCGTGGGGATCTCGAACTTGTCGACCACGTCGGCGATGGCGCGCAGTTCGGCCGCGTTGGTGACGCCGCCCCACATCCGCGGCACGACCGAATAGGTGCCGTCCTTCTGGATGTTGGCGTGCACCCGCTCGTTGATGTAGCGCGACTGGTAGTCGTCGGCATATTCGTCCGGCCAGTCGCAGACGAGGTAGTAGTTCAACGCCGGGCGGCATTTGGCGCAGCCGCAGGAGGTCTTCCACTCCAGTTCCTGCATCACCGCCGGGATGGTCTTCAGCCCCTTGGCCTTGATCAGCCGGCGTACGTCGTCATGGCCAAGCTCGGTGCAGGCGCACATCGGCGTGACGGCGGCCGGGTTATAGGCGTCGCCGAGGGTGAGCGACATCAGTTGCTCGACGAGGCCGGTGCAGCTGCCACAGGAGGCAGACGCCTTGGTGTGGGCGCGGACATCGTCGAGCGAGGTCAGGCCCTTGGCCGTGATCGCGCCGGTGATCTTGCCCTTGCAGACGCCGTTGCAGCCGCAGATTTCCGCATCATCCGGCAAGGCTGCAACGGCCGCCATAGGGTCCAGCGGGCTGCCCCCCTGATAGGCCTGGCCGAAGATCAGGGTGTCGCGCATCGCGGAGATGTCGGTGCCCTTCTTCTTCAGGTCGTTGAACCAGGCGCCGTCGGCGGTTTCGCCATAGAGCACCGTGCCGATGATGCGGTTGTCCTTGATGACGAGGCGCTTGTAGACGCCAGCCGTCGCATCGCGCAGCACGATTTCCTGGCGGTCGTCGCCATCGGCGAAATCGCCGAGCGAATAGAGGTCGATGCCGGTGACCTTGAGCTTGGTCGGCGTGTCGGAATGGACGAAGGCGGGCGTGCGGTCGCCGGAGAGATGCGAGGCGGCGATCCGCGCCATTTCGTAGAGCGGGGCGACGAGGCCGTAGACCATGCCGCCGACTTCGGCGCATTCGCCGAGCGCCAGGATGTCGCCGTCGGAAGTCTGCATGCCGGCATCGACGACGATGCCGCGGTTGATGGCGAGACCGGCATCGCGGGCGAGCCCTACATTCGGGCGGATGCCGACGGCCATCACCACCAGCGTCGCCGGGATGATCCGGCCGTCGTCGAGTTCGACACCCTCGACCTTGCCGTTGCCGATGATGGCCTTGGTGTTGGCCTTGCAGATCACCTTGATGCCGCGCTCCTCCACGGCCTTCTGCAGCAGGTAGCCGGCGGCCGGATCGAGCTGGCGCTCCATCAGGGTCGGCATGACGTGCAGCACCGTCACGTCCATGCCGCGCTGGGCAAGGCCGGCAGCGGCTTCGAGACCGAGCAGGCCGCCGCCGATAACAACGGCCTTCGCGCGCGACTGGGCGGCCAGAAGCATGGCTTCCACGTCGTCAAGGTCGCGATAGGTGATGACGCCGGGCAGATCCTTGCCGGGGACCGGAATGATGAAGGGGACCGAGCCGGTGGCGATCACAAGCTTGTCATAGCCTTCCGTCACGCCATGATCGGAGGTGACGGTCTTCTTCTCGCGGTCGATCGCGACGATCCTGTGGCCCTTGTAGAGCGTGATGCCGTGGTCGACATACCAGCCGTCGCCATGGATGACGATCTGCTCGTAGGTCTTTTCGCCCGAAAGCACCGGCGAGAGCATGATGCGGTCATAGTTGACGCGCGGCTCGGCGTTGAAGATCGTCACGTCGAAGAGGCCGGGGGCCTTTTCGAACAGTTCCTCGAGCATGCGGCCGGGGGCCATGCCGTTGCCGATGATGACGAGTTTTTCTGCCATGGTTCTTACTCCGCGGCTTCGACGAAGCGGTGACGTTCGTAGAGGAACTTCAGCACGGCTTCGCGGGATTTGAGATAGGTGCGGTCCGAGGCGAGCGCGATGCGGTCGCGCGGCCGCGGGATCGGAACGTCCAGAACTTCGCCGATTTTGGCGGCCGGGCCATTGGTCATCATGACGATGCGGTCGGAGAGCAGCACAGCCTCGTCGACATCGTGGGTAATCATGATCATCGTGTTGCCGAGGCGCGCGTGGATCTCCATCACGGCATCCTGCAGATGCGCGCGGGTGAGCGCATCGAGCGCGCCGAAGGGTTCGTCGAGCAGCAGGATCTTCGGTTCCATGGCGAGAGCGCGGGCAATGCCGACGCGCTGCTTCATGCCGCCGGAGATCTCCGCCGGGCGCTTGTCCCGGGCGTGCGCCATCTGCACGAGGTCGAGATTGCGCATGACCCAGTCATGCTTCTCGGCCTTGGACTTGCGGCCGGAAAACACCTTGTTGACGGCGAGATTGACGTTTTCGTAGACAGTCAACCAGGGCAGCAACGAGTGGTTCTGGAAGACGACCGCGCGTTCCGGGCCGGGTGCGTTGACCTCGATGTTTTCAAGCAGGACGGCACCGGAGGAGACCCTCGTCAGACCGGCAATCAGGTTGAGCAGGGTGGACTTGCCGCAGCCGGAATGGCCGATGATCGAGACGAACTCCCCCTTGTCGATGGTCAGCGTCACGTCCTTCAGCACTTCGGTCTTCGTGCCGGCGCGTTCGAAGTTCTTGTCGATGTGGTCGATCTTGAGATAGGCGTTCATGGATGTCGTCTCCTCAGTTGGCCGCTGTGCCGCGGGTGACGACGCCGCCGAGCAGGGCGACCAGCTTGTCGAGGACGAAGCCGGTCACGCCGATATAGGCGAGCGCCACGATGATGTCGGAGAGGCGCGACGAGTTCCACGCATCCCAGATGAAGAAGCCGATACCGACGCCGCCGGTCAGCATTTCGGCGGCGACGATGGCGAGCCAGGACAGGCCGACGCCGATGCGCAGGCCGGTGAAGATGTAAGGCGCTGCGGCCGGCACCATGATGCGGACGAAAAATTCCAACGGGTTGAGGCGCAGAACGCGGGCGATGTTGCGGTAGTCGTCCGGGATGTTGCGCACGCCGACGGCGGTGTTGATGATCACCGGCCAGATCGACGTGATGAAGATGACGAAGATTGCCGAGGGATTGCTGTCCTGGAAGGCGGCGAGCGACAGCGGCAGCCAGGCGAGCGGCGGCACGGTGCGCAAGATCTGGAAGATCGGGTCGAGACCGCGCAGCGCCCAGACCGACTGGCCGACCACGGCGCCGAGCAGCACGCCGGCGACCGCTGCAAGTCCGAAACCGATCGCCACTCGCTCAAGCGAGACGAGGACGCGCCAGGCAAGCCCGATGTCCTGCGAACCATAGTTGAAGAAGGGATAGGCGATCAGGTCAAAGCTGTCGATCCACACCTGCGACGGCGGCGGCAGGCTCGATCCCGGCTGCGAACAGGTCAGCTGCCAGAGCGCCAGAAGCAGGGCTGCGACGACGAGCGGTGGCACGACGTTGCGGGCCATGCCTGCGCCGATGCGGCTCAAGTCGAGCTTGCGGGCAGGGCGTTTCACCATCTGAACGACGGTGCCGCCCCTGGTCGTCGGGGCGGGGATCGGTACCTCGGTCTTGCGGGCGGTTGCGGTCATGGTGTGGTCCTCTTGCGAGCGGTGTCGGTTGTCGTCGGGGTTGGGCCGGGTTGCCCCTCACCCCACCCTGCCGGCCCCTTCTCCTCAGCGGGGAGAAGGGCCGAGCGGATGCGAGGCGATGAGGGGGCCAAGAGCACAACATCGCGCGAGCTTCGCTCCCCCTCATCCGGCCCTACCGGGCCACCTTCTCCCCGACGGGGAGAAGGGAGATCACGCGCCGGCCTTGATCGTCAGGCTGTCGAGATAGGCCTTCGGGTTTTCCGGATCGAAAACCTTGCCGTCGAAGAAGGTTTCGACGCCGCGCGAGGTGGAGGTCGGGATGTCGGCGGCGGCGAGCCCTAGATCGGCGGCCGCGGCGCGCCAGATGTCCTCGCGGTTGACCTTGTCGACCAGCGCCTTGATATCGGTGTCAGCTGAGAACTTGCCCCAGCGGATGTTCTCGGTGACGAACCAGGAATCGTGGCTCTTGAACGGATAGGAGGCGTGGTCCTTCCAGAACTTCATCTCGAGGCCGGTGTTTTCCTCGACCCGGCCATTGCCGTAATTGATGTTGCCCTTGAGGCGGCCGGCGACATCCTTCGGCGGCACGTTGAACCACTGGCGCTTGCCGAGGATCGCGGCCATTTCTTCCTTGTTGTCCATGCTGTCGGCCCAGATCTGGGCTTCGATGACAGCCATCATCAGCGCCTTGGTGGCGTTCGGATTCCTCTCGATCCAGTCGGAACGCAGGCCGAGCGCCTTTTCCGGGTGGCCCTTCCACAGCTCTCCCGTCGTACAGGCCGTGAAGCCAATACCCTGGTTGACGAGTTGTTCGTTCCACGGCTCTCCGACGCAGAAGGCATCCATGTTGCCGACCTTCATGTTGGCGACCATCTGCGGCGGCGGCACGACGATGGTGGAGACGTCCTTGTCCGGATCGATGCCGCCGGCGGCCAGCCAGTAGCGGAGCCAAAGGTCGTGGGTACCACCGGGAAAGGTCATGGCGGCCTTGATCTCGTTGCCGGCCGCCTTCTTGGCGGCAAAGGCCTCCTTGAGCTTGGAGGCATCCAGGCCGACGCCGGTCCCGGCATATTCCTTGGCGACCGAAATGCCCTGGCTGTCGAGGTTCAACCGGGCGACGATCGACATCGGCACCGGCACGTTGTTCTGCGTCACCTTGCCGGTGGAGATCAGATAGGGCATCGGGGTGAGAATATGGGCGCCGTCGATGCCGTTCGCCTCACCACCGAGCACGAGATTGTCTCGGGTCGCACCCCAGGACGCCTGCTTGAGGATCTCGACCTCGGTCAGCCCGTATTTGTCGAACAGGCCCTTTTCCTTGGCGATGATCAGCGGCGCCGCATCGGTCAGCGCGATGAAGCCCAGCTTGAGCCCGGTAACCTCGGGACCGGCGCCGGCGGCAAAGGCACCCGAAGGCAGAAGTGCGCGCGCGGCGCCGATCACGGCGGCGGCAGCGCTGGTCTTGAGAATGCTGCGGCGGCTGATGCCCATTCCTGTAGTCTTCGTCATGTGCTGTTCCCTTTGCTGGAGACGGAGAGCCGGAAAACGAAAAAACGCCGCTCGGTAGATGCGTCAGCGGGGGAGGAGGAGCCCCGGACAGCAAGAACCTTGCGACGTCGATGTCTGATGTGAACGCGCGCTATGCGCTCATCTGCGTCCGGTCGCCATTGACCGGTGCATGTCTATCCAAGCAATCGGCGTGCCAGTTTTGCGCACCGCGGGTAAGCCGATGTTTCAGCTAGCAAATTATTCGCTTGGGGATTTCAAGACCGTACCTGCCTAAAAAGAAGTACTGCCGAACAATTGTGCGACTGCTTCCGCGACGGCCGAAAGGCGCTGGAGAATTGTGCACTGCGCTCGCCGTCAGGCGTCTTCGTCCGTGCCGTTCGAGGCGGCAAGAGCCCGCACCGGGAAGGCGGCGACATAGTCGGGAATGCGGCTCGGATCGAAGACGTGGCCGTCCATGAACCGATCGTTCGGCGCGACGCCTTCCGGCCGGATATCAGCCTCCGCAGGTCCGCTCGCGGTGCCGAGCGCGGTGCGATAGAGGTCGGGCCGGTAAGCGGATGCAGCCGCCCTCGCGCCCGCCTCGCTGTATTCCGCCTGCCCCCAGCGGATCATCTGGCTGTAGATCCACAGCGCCTGGCTGGGTCGGGGATAGTTGGCGTGGTCGCGATGGAAGACGAAATAGTCGGGGATCGTGCGGCGATGCCCCTTGGCGTCCAGGCTGAACTCGCCGGCCAGCACACGGCGGATGATGCCCACCGGGGCGGCGATGTAGCGCGGTTCGGCCAGCAGCGCGGCGAGCGTGTCGTGGTTCGCGCCGTCGTCGCACCAGCGCGCCGCTGCATCGAGCGCGACGATCAGCCGGGACACCGTCTCGGGATTGCCGTCGGCCCAATCCGGACGCATGCCGATCACCTTTTCCGGCGCCGAGGGCCAGATGTCCTGCTTGGCCGCGACGATGCGGCCGACGCCGCGCTCGGACGCCACCATGTTCCACGGCGCGCCGACGCAGAAGCCGTCGATCGCGCCTGCAGCCAGCGCATCGGAGGTGAGCGGCGGGGGCACAACGACCAGCTTGACGTCGTGGTCGGGATCAATGCCGCCAGCGGCCAGCCAGTAGCGGAATTCGTAATTGTGCGAGGAGAAGGGATAGGTCATGCCGAGGGTCGGCGGCTGTTCGCCCCGTTCCCGCATGTCGGACAAGACGGAGGCCAGCGCCAGGGCGTTGTCGAGCGCCGACGAGGCTTCGTCGACACCGGTGAGTGCCTGCATGCGTTCGAACACGCGGAGCGACAGGGTGATGGCATTGCCGCCGCGCCCGAGCGAGAAGGGCGTGATGGTCGGCGACGGATTGGAACCGAGGCCGAGCATGGAGGCAACCGGCATGGGCGAGAGCATATGGGCGATGTCAAACTGGCGGAAGGCCAGCCGGTCGCGGACATTGGCCCAGGAAACGTCGCGCACCAGCTCCAGCGCCAGGCCCTCCCTGGTGGCGAAGCCGAGTTCGGCCGCGACGACCAGCACCGAGGCGTCCATCAGCGGGATGAAGCCGGCGCGCAACACCTTTGCGCCGCGCGCGGCGCCGACCGCCGGCAGGGGCAGGCTCGTTCCGCTGTCACTCGGTCGTGTCATGTCATTCACCCCGGCTTCTCCGAATATCGACCTGCGTCAGGGTCTCCATCACATCAGCAATCCCGCCGCCGTCACCACGCTCTGGGCGATGTCGGACAGCTTCTTTTTCTCGTTCATCGCCGTCTGGCGCAGCAGTCCGAAGGCTTCCTCCTCGGAAAGCCCGCGCATCTTCATCAGAATGCCCTTGGCCCGCTCGATCACCTTGCGCTCCTCGAGCGCGCTCCTGGCATCGGCCAGCTCGCGCTGCAGGCGGCTGAAGGCGTTGAAGCGGCTCACCGCCATGTCGAGGATCGGCTTGACCCGCTCCTTCTTCAGGCCGTCGACGATATAGGCCGAGACGCCCGCATCGACGGCCGCCTCGATCGAGGCGGTGTCCGAGCGGTCGACGAACATGGCGATCGGCCGGCCGTCCGTGCGGGTCAGCTGGAACAGATGCTCCATCATGTCGCGGTTCGGGTTTTCCAGATCGATGATGATGACGTCGGGCTTCAGGTTCTCGATGATCCTGGCGATGCCGTTGACCTCGTGCACGACCGTGACGCGCAGGTGCCCCGCCTCCCGCAGGCCTTCCTCGATAATGGAAGCGCGGATGGCGTTCTCATCGATCACGAGGACAGTGAGGTCGGAGTGCATCATGCCCTATAAATGCCGCAGCGCAAAAAGCTTGGCAAGCGGGCATTGCCTAGAAAATATGCGGAATGGAATTTGCACAGTTTTTAAACGCAGCTGACAGAAGCGCGATCGACGCGATAGGCAGCGCCCGCAACAAACGACAACGCCGCCCACGAGGGCGGCGTCGGTTTGTCATTCAGCCGATCGGCGGAGGGGTTCTACTCCGCGCGTCCGACGCTTTCGTAGACGAAGCCGTGCTTACGAGCCTCGGACGGCGTGTAGATGTTGCGCAGATCGACGAGAACCGGCTGCTTCATCATGCCCTTCAGGCGGGGCAGGTCGAGGGAGCGGAACTGCTTCCATTCGGTGATGATGACCAGCGCATCGGCGCCGTCGGCAACCGCATCGACGTCGTCGTGGTAGGAAAGCTCCGGCATGACGTGGCGGGCGGCCGGCATGCCTTCCGGATCGTGGGCCTTCAGCGAGGCGCCCTTGTCGAGCAGGGCCTGGACAATGGAGAGGGCGGGCGACTCACGAATGTCGTCGGTGTCGGGCTTGAAAGTCAGGCCGAGAATGCCGATCGTCTTGCCGCGCAGTTCGCCGCCGAGCGCACGCTCGACCTTGCGGGCCATGGCGCGCTTGCGGGTCTCGTTGATGCCGACGATCGTCTCGATCAGGCGGATCGGGCTGTTGTGATCCTGCGCGGTCTTGACCAGAGCCAGCGTGTCCTTGGGGAAGCAGGAGCCGCCATAGCCGGGACCAGCGTTGAGGAACTTGAGGCCGATTCGGCTGTCCAGGCCCATGCCGCGGGAAACGTCCTGCACATTGGCGCCGACCTGCTCGCAGAGATCGGCGATCTCGTTGATATAGGCGAGCTTCAGCGCCAGGAAGGCGTTGGCGGCGTATTTGGTCAGTTCCGCGGTGCGGCGCGAGGTGAAGAGAACCGGATGACGGACCGGGTCGAGGGCAGCATAGACCTCGGCCATGATGGAGCGGGCGCGATCGTCGTTCATGCCGACCACGACACGGTCCGGCGCCATGAAGTCGTCGATGGCCGCCCCTTCGCGCAGGAATTCCGGGTTGGAGACGACGGCCACGTCGGCAGCCGGATTGGCTTCGCGGATGATGCGCTCCAGCTGGTCGCCGGTGCCGACCGGCACGGTCGACTTGGTGACGATCACGGTAAAGCCGCGCACGGCGGCGGCCACTTCGCGCGCCGCGGCGAAGACGTAGGTGAGATCGGCATGGCCATCGCTCTTGCGCGAGGGCGTGCCGACGGCGAGAAACACCACATCGGCATTGGCGACCGGCTCGGCGATATCCGTGGTGAAATGCAGGCGTCCGGCCGCGACATTCTTGTGGATCAGGTCGTCGAGACCCGGTTCGAAGATCGGCACTTCGCCGCGGTTGAGCTGGGCGATCTTTTCCGCCGCCTTGTCGATGCAAACGACGTCATGGCCGAAATCCGACAGACAAACACCCGAAACCAGCCCGACATAACCCGTACCAATAATTGCAATGCGCACGCCCAAACTCCATTTGGCTCGATCGGCCGAAGGTGTCTCCGTTCAAATCCGGTCCGATTTACAGTGAGATCGGAGAATTGAGGAAGAAGAACGAATGCCGACTTCTATGCCGTTAATTAGAATTATTGATTTCGGGAAAATACTTACCGCATCGCAAAATGAAATCCAAGAGCATCCCCTCGCCAATTCGCGAGGACGGTAAAGAGAGACGATTAACCGCACGGGGACGCCAGACAAACGAAAACCCCGCCGAAGCGGGGCCCTCTTATACTCATTATCGGATCCGTCAGATCCAGTAAGGCGGCACGCCGTAGAAATCATAGACGTTGCGGCCATTGTCGCGATACCAGTTACCGTCGTCATCGGCGAGCCGCGGCGCGCCTTCGATCTGCTCCCTGGTGAGATCGATGCGATAGCCGTCGAGGCTCTCGTCATAGGTAAGCTTCTCCCAGGGCAGCGGGTAATAGTCGTCGCCAATGCCGAGAAAACCGCCGAAGCTCAGCACGGCATAGGCCACGCGGCCGCCGCGTTTCTCCAGGATGATGCGCTTGATCGAGCCGATCCGCTCACCATCCGCGCCATAGACGGCGGTGCCGTCGACCTTGTCGCTGGCGATCAGGGATGCCGTATCCTTCACATAGGGGTCACGGCCGGTCGCTTGAGTGTTCTGATGCATGGGGCATCCTCCTTTTTCCAGTGTGGATATGAAAAGCAAACGGTCGCGGCGGCGAGAATGTTCCGGGATAAGATGCGCTGCCGCTTCCTCTCCGTCCGGCGGGCGTGAATGCCGACGCTTCCTGCGGCGCTGAGGCCCGCTGCGCCAAAAGCCTGGACGACGGCCGGCGGATTATTGACGCTTACGTCAAGGTTATATAGAGCTAAGGACTTGAACCGGACTGCCAAACGCATAAGCTCGCTAAAGCATCTGGGAGGATCGCAGGTCCGCCGCACACGGCAGACATGGCACAATGGACGTCGGGAGGGGAATACATGACGGACGCAACGAGCCGCCTCAGTGGCCGGGCATCGGAGAAAATTTGGCTCGATTCATATCCGCCGGCAGTGCCCGCGGAAATCGCGCCCCATGCACACCCGTCGCTGGGCAGTCTGTTCGAGAGCAGTTGCGCCACCTATGCCGACCGGCTGGCCTTTTCGAGCATGGGCCGCGGCATGACCTTCCGCGAACTGGAGGTCCAGTCGCGCAAGGTCGGCGCCTGGCTTCAGTCCAAAGGCCTCGTCAAGGGTGACCGCGTCGCCGTCATGACGCCGAACATCCTGCAGAATCCGGTGGCCGTGTACGGCATCCTGCGGGCAGGCTTCACCGTGGTCAACGTCAACCCGCTCTACACTCCGCGGGAACTGCAGCACCAGCTGAAGGACGCCGGCGCCAAGGCGATCATCGTGCTCGAGAACTTCGCTGGCACGGTGCAGCAGGTGCTGCCCAATACGCCGGTCAAGCATGTCATCGTCGCCACGATGGGCGACATGCTGGGCCTGAAGGGCCATATCGTCAATTTCGTCGTGCGCAAGGTGAAGAAGCTCGTTCCGGCCTGGTCGATCCCCGGCCATACCAGCTTCAAGACCGTTCTCTCCGAGGGCGCCCGCCAGACGCTGAAGCCGGTCGACGTGGTCGCCAGCGACGTGGCCTTCCTGCAGTATACCGGCGGCACGACGGGCGTTTCCAAGGGTGCGACGCTCACCCATGCCAATCTTCTCGCCAACAAGCAGCAGATCGCAATCTGGCTCGAAGCGGCATTTGCCATCAAGGGCCGACCGGAGGTCATGACCTTCATCTGCGCCCTGCCGCTCTACCATATCTTCGCGCTCACGGTGAATTCGCTGATGGGCATCGCCACCGGCAGCCACAACGTGCTGATCGCCAATCCGCGCGACATTCCCGCCTTCGTCAAGGAACTGCAGAACCACAAGGCGCATATCTTCCCGGGCCTCAACACGCTGTTCAACGCGCTGATGAACAATCCGGACTTCAAGAACCTCGACTTCTCCTCGCTGCTGCTGGTGCTCGGCGGCGGCATGGCCGTACAGCGGCCGGTGGCCGAACGCTGGTACCAGATGACCGGCTGCCCGATCACCGAAGGCTACGGCCTGTCCGAAACCTCGCCCGTTGCCACGGTCAACCGTCTCGACAGCACCGAATTCAGCGGCATGATCGGCCTGCCCCTGCCCTCGACGGACATCGAGATCCGCGACGAAGAGGGCGCCACGATGCCGATCGGCGAAGTGGGCGAGATCTGCATTCGCGGACCGCAAGTCATGGCCGGCTACTGGCAGCGGCCGGAAGAGACGGCCAAGGTCATGACCGACGACGGCTTCTTCCGCTCCGGCGACATGGGCATGATGAACGAGGGCGGATACGTCAAGATCGTCGACCGCAAGAAGGACATGATCCTGGTTTCGGGCTTCAACGTCTATCCGAACGAGATCGAGGAAGTGGCGGCCATGCATCCGGGCGTGCTCGAATGCGCGGCGATCGGGGTTCCCGACGCCCATTCCGGCGAGGCGGTGAAGATCTTCGTGGTCAAGAAGGACCCGGCTCTCACCGAGGCTGACCTCAAGGCGCACTGCGCCGCGAACCTGACCAACTACAAGCGTCCGCGCTACATCGAATTCCGCAGCGAATTGCCGAAGTCGAATGTCGGCAAGATCCTCCGGCGCGAACTGCGCGACAGCGAAACGGCCAAGTAAGGACCGGGCCTGGCCGCAAGACTTTTGACACCCGGACTGCCCCGTGCAGTCCGGGCGTTTTCGTGCGCTTGATCGTCGGCACCGCCCGGAATAGTGTCGCCCCCATCTCCGCCAAATCAGGGACACGAAGATGCAGGCAATCATCGACAAGCTCACGAGCACCGCCGCGGCCACCCGTGCCGAGGATCTGCGCGCCGCCTTTGCCGCCGACGCCGAGCGCTTCAGCCGTTTCAGCGCGACGCTGGACGACCTTCTGATGGATTATTCCAAATGCGCGGTGAACGGCGAGATCATGTCCCTGCTCGAGGAGCTCTGCGCTGTGGCGGATGTCGCCAGCAAGCGCGATGCGATGTTCTCGGGCGCCCCGATCAATTTCACCGAAGGCCGGGCGGTCCTGCACACGGCCCTGCGCAACAGGGCCAACACGCCGGTCATGGTGGACGGCCGGGATGTGATGCCCGACGTCAACGCCGTTCTCGCCGCCATGGGCTGTTTTGCCGAGGGGATCCGCTCGGGCGCACTCACCGGTGCGACCGGAAAGGCGATCACCGATGTCGTCAATATCGGCATTGGCGGCTCCGATCTCGGGCCGGTCATGGCCACCCTGGCGCTCGCCCCCTTCCATGACGGCCCGCGCCTGCATTTCGTCTCCAATATCGACGGCGCCCATATCGCCGATACGCTGAAGACACTTACCGCCGAGACGACGCTTTTCATCGTCGCGTCGAAGACCTTCACGACGATCGAGACCATGACCAATGCGCAGACGGCGCGGCGGTTCGTCGCCGAAAAGCTCGGCGAGGCAGCGGTCGGCAAGCATTTTGCCGCCGTATCGACGGCGCTCGACAAGGTCGCCGCCTTCGGCATCGATGCCGAGCGGGTATTCGGCTTCTGGGACTGGGTCGGCGGGCGCTATTCGATCTGGTCGGCGATCGGCCTGCCGCTGATGATCGCCATCGGCGAAGAGGATTTTGGCCGCTTCCTCGACGGCGGCCATGCGATGGACCAGCATTTCCGTAGCGCGCCGTTCGGGCAGAACCTGCCCATGCTGCTCGGCGCGCTCGGCGTATACCACCGCAACGTGCTCGGCTACCAGACGCGCGCCATCCTGCCCTATGACCAGAGGCTGTCGCGTTTTCCCGCCTATCTGCAGCAGCTCGACATGGAATCGAACGGCAAGAGCGTCACCATCGACGGCAAACCCGTCCAGGGTGCCTCCGGCCCGGTCGTCTGGGGCGAGCCTGGCACCAATGGCCAGCACGCCTTCTACCAGCTCATCCACCAGGGAACGAGCGTCATCCCGGCCGAGTTCATGATCGCCGCGAACGGCTTCGAGCCGGACCTGCGCCACCAGCACGAGCTGCTGATCGCCAATTGCCTGGCGCAGTCCGAAGCGCTGATGAAGGGCCGCACGCTCGCCGAAGCCAAGAGCCAGTTGACCGCCAAGGGCGTTTCCGACGGGGAAGCCGACTTCCTCGCCCCGCACCGCGTCTTCTCCGGCAACCGCCCTTCGATCACCTTCGTCTACGACCAGCTGACGCCCTATGCCCTCGGCCGGCTGATCGCGCTCTACGAACACCGCGTCTTCGTCGAAGGGGTGATCTTCCGCATCAACTCGTTTGATCAGTGGGGCGTCGAGCTCGGCAAGGAACTGGCGACGGGGCTGCTGCCGGTCGTGCAGGGCAAGTTTGCAGCCACTGGCCATGACAGCTCGACCGCCGGGTTGATCCGGGCTCTGCTGGCCGCGGCGCAAGGCTGAGTCCTAAGTTGCGTTCACGCACTGCGGCACCGACGTGAGGCCGGCCTGCTTCAGGATCGTCCGCAAATCGACGCCGCGAATGACCGGCAGATACTCGCTGCCTGCGCTCGCCTGTAGCCAGATATCCAGCGGTAACGGCTGGCCGCCGGCCGGAAACGGCTCACGCCAGCATCCGCCGGCCAGACTGACGGAAAGGTTGCCGCTGCCATTTTGGCCGGCCTTTTTCGCCTCGCGAACGACCTGCTGGAATTTCAGAACGGATTCAACTTCGCGAGCGCCGAGGCTGAGCATGATGGCTTGCTGGCTCGGATCCGGAGCCGGCAACGCCTGCAAAGCCTGCAACACCTGCATAGCCGCTGAATCTCCGGAGACTATCTGCAGATCAAATACCTTGGCGCTGGCGAGCGTTCCCGTTTCCGCCCAGGCAAATCCGAGGCGGACATCGCCTGTCTTCAGCCGCAAAGCGGCCGGAGCAAAGAGCGCGACGCGAAACTCTGCCGGATTGGCATCGAGCGGTGAGAGCGCAGCCAACTTGGCAGCGCTGGATATGCCGCTCGACACACAGGAGGGCAGCCCGGCCAGGACTGAAGCGAACAGGACGAGGCTGGCGAAAGCGTGCTTCATGAAGGTACCTCTCAATGATTGACGAGCAATAATTATTGTATTACGATATTTTTTACAATCCCACCAATAAGAGATTCTTTCAATGACCCAAGCTCCGCTCGTCCGCATCAGGTCCCTGAGCCGGAAAATGAAACTGCTGATAGCCCTGGCTGCGGCCGGTTTCGCCGCTGTGTTCGCCTATCTCACCTGGATGGTTGCGTTCGACATTGAAGGGCTGAAGGAACTGATCGCTCGCTATCCGCTATCCGGGACGCTCCAACTTACGCTCAGCCGAAGGGCCCTGGTCGGGCTTGCCGCTCTCGCTGTCGCGAACAGCATCCTGATCGGCGCCGGCATCTGGACGCTGTGGGCGATGTTCGACCATTTCGAGAAGGGCGACATATTCTCCGAGAGAAGTGGTGTGCTTTTGCGCCGTACCGGTTATCTTGCCCTGATCGGAGGCATTTCGAGTTTGCTATCGCACACGCTTGCGATACTGGTGGCCACCTATGACAATCCTCCGGGACAGAAGATGCTCTCCATAGGCATTTCCAGCACAGACATCGGATTGTTCATCCTGGCCGGACTGCTGTTCGTTCTCGGCCATATCATGGTAATCGCGGCCGGGATCGAAGCCGACAACCGGAGCTTCGTCTAGCGCATGCCGATCGTCGTCAACCTGGATGTCATGCTGGCCAAACGAAAGATGCGATCGAAGGAACTGTCGGAGATCGTCGGGATCACCGAGCAGAACATCTCGTTGTTGAAGTCCGGAAAGGTCAAAGGCGTACGCTTCGACACGCTGGAACGGATCTGCGAAGCCCTCGACTGCCAGCCGGGCGATATCCTCGAATACCAACCGGACGCCTGACACCCAAGGGCCGGGCGGGTACGATTTCAGAAGCCGATCTCGGCGGCGAAGGGCGGATTGGCGCCGGCGCGTGACACCGTGACCGCCGCAGCCCGGGCGCCGAGTTCCAGGGCGGAACTTACGGCAGACTCGTCCAGCGTCGCGACCTTTTCCTTTATCAACAATCCCTGCCGCTTCAGCGATGCCAGGATGCCGGCATCGAAGGTGTCGCCCGCGCCGACCGTGTCGACCACCTGAACACGCTGGCTCGGCACCGAAACCTTGGAACGGTCGGTATAGCCGGTGGCGCCGTCGGCGCCGCGCGTGATGACCACGAGCTTGGCTCCGGCATCGAGCCAATGGCGGGCGAGATCGTCATGGCTGCCGGTCAAGCCGAACCATTCGAGGTCTTCATCGGAGAACTTGACGATGTCGGACATGGCGGCCATGCGGTTGATCCGGGCCATGTGCGCGGCCTTGTCCTTGATGAAGCCAGGGCGGATATTGGGATCGAGCGAGATGACGCGGGCCTGATGTTCGCGCGCCATCAGTGCCTCATAGGTCGAGCCGCAGGGTTCGGGAATGAGGCTGATCGCGCCGAAATGCAGGGCCTCGCAATCGGCGCCGAGCGCCGGCAGGTCGCCGGGCGAAATCATCCGGCCGGCGGTGTTCTCGTCATAGAAGGCGTAGCTCGCCTGGCCGTTGACCAGCTTGACGAAGGCGATGGTCGTCGGCCGCGACGAGGTTGCGCAGAAGCTCGCATCGACGCCGCTCGACGCCAGGGTCTCGCGCAGGATGTCGCCCATCATGTCGTCGGAAAGGCCGGTGAAGAAGCCGGTCGGAATGCCGAGACGGCCGAGCGCGATCGCTGTGTTGAAGATCGCCCCTCCGGCATAGGGGGCAAACGCGCGCTCGCCGAGCGTCGTCTCCCGCGGCAGCATGTCGATCAATGCTTCCCCGCAACACAAGATCATCCGATCCTCCTCCCGATATGCTTCAATGGCCCAATGGATTTCAATCGATTTAATCCATTCGGCGCGAAAAGGCCAGCCCCGCTCAGCCGAGCGACGCGACCCCGCCATTGCGGCCCGACCAGGCGAGCGGCGCATCGAGAAAGGCTTCGACCTCGGAGAGCGTCTTGTCGTCGAACAGCTTCTTCTCGCGGGCGACCGCCAGCACGTTGCGCCAGGTGGCGATGTGATGCAGCGTGACATTGCCGTTGGTGAAGCGCTCCCCGGCCTCGGGGAAGATGTCGTAGTAGAACAGCGCGACACCGTGATCGACCGTGCCGCCGGCGGCGCGGATCGCATCGATGAACTTGAACATGCTGCCGCCGGCCGTCGTCAGGTCTTCAATCACAAGCACCCGCGCACCTTCCGGCATATGGCCCTCGATCTGGGCGTTGCGGCCGTGGCCCTTCGGCGCCTTACGCACGTAGATCATCGGCAGACCGAGACGCTCGGCCAGGAAGGCGGCAAAAGGGATGCCCGCCGTTTCACCGCCGGCAACCACATCGAACTGCTCGAAGCCGGCGTTGCGCATTACGGTGGCGGCGGCAAAGTCCATGATCGCCGAGCGGACGCGTGGGTAGGAGATCAGCTTGCGGCAATCGATATAGACCGGGCTCATCATGCCGGAGGAAAGCTTGTAGGGCTTGTCGGCGGAAAAATGCACCGCCTTGATCTCCCACAGCATCTTCGCCATCAGCTCCGCCATGACGGCCGGTTCGGGAAAGGTCGTGGTGATCATGGCGGATCCTCGTGTTCGCGTTGCCTTGGGTCGATCGCTTGGTTGCTGCGGGGACGACGGCGTCGGAAATCCGGTGCGTCCCTGCCACGCGGCTTAGCAGCAAGATGGGCCCGTTTCCAGACATCCGGCAGCGAAAAGGCTGCGTTTCGCCATCGTTTTGAACTTCCGCGCCGAGCTTCGCGCGCTCCGAAAGGAGGCGGATGCCGGATGTCTCGGAAGGATGATTACACCGCCGTCATGTTCGCATTACCGCGAATTAATTCGGCGTCCATCAGACAGATATGCTTTTCACTATATAAATGAGCGAGCGGCAAGGCGGCGCGAGGGCCGATGCGTCCAGTGAACACGATTTCGCAAACGAACCCATGCAAGAGGAAACGAATATGTCCAGAACAACCCTTTCGATCATCGCGGCCGGCCTGATCGCCGCGACCGCCCTTGGCACGTCCGCCAGGGCAGCCACGCTCAGCGACGGCGCACGGACCGCCATCGAGGCGGCGCTGGAAGACGAGCACCGGGCGGAAGCCTTCTATGCCGCCGTCATGGAGAAGTTCGGCGACGTCCGGCCGTTCCGCAACATCATCCGTGCCGAACAGACGCATGCTTCCGAGCTGAACGCGCTGCTACAGGGCTACGGGCTGGACCAGAAAACCAGTAATCCTCATCTGGGCTCCGCCGAGATTGTCGCCCTCGTCCCCGAAACGCTCGCCGAGGCCTGCAAGATGGGTGTCGATGCGGAGATTGCCAACCGCGATCTCTACGACAAGAGGCTGATGCCGGCCGTCAAAGACTATGCCGACGTGCAGGTCGTGTTCGCCGCCCTGCGCGACGCCTCGGAAAACAAGCACTTGCCGGCGTTCGAACGCTGCGGCGGCGGTCAGGGTCAGGGTCAGGGTCAGGGTCAGGGTCAAGGCATGGGCATGGGCATGGGCATGGGACATGGAATGGGTATGGGGCACGGCATGGGCCAGGGAAGGAACGCAGCCCAGCCCTGAATGCCGAAAGACGGTTCGGTTCGCCCGGTCTTGGCACCCGGCGAACCGTCACGCGCGTCCGCGATGAATGCGCGCCGATCGGAAAACCCGGCAACGGTGGAGGCGAATTAATCGCCGCCCCCTTCCCGCGGGACGGTTTCGACCACATGTTTGTCACGTTCGCGGCACAGCATGCCGAAATCAACAGGAGGCCACCATGTCGGAACTCATCGTAATCGGCTACCCCAACAGCCAGAAGGCGGAAGAAGCCCGCGCGACTCTTTTCCAGCTGGCAAAGGAATATCTTGTCGAAGTGAAGGACGCGGTCGTCGCGGAAGCCGACGACAAGGGCCAGATCCGGCTCAACCAGATGGTGTCGATGTGGAGCATCGGCGCCAGCGGCGGGGCCTTCTGGGGCCTTCTGGCCGGCATGCTGTTCCTCAATCCGCTGGTCGGCGTTGCGGCCGGTGCCGGCGCCGGTGCTCTGGCAGGCGCGCTGACGGATTACGGGATCAACGACAATTTCATGAAGGATGTCGCGGGGGTGCTGCAGCCCGGGCAGGCCGCCCTGTTCATCCTCGCCGACCGTGCCGCTTCGGACAAGGTCATCGACCGGCTGAGCGGTCACGGCGGCAGCATCATCCGTACCAATCTCGACACCAGCAAGGAACAGGAGCTGCGGGCCGCCTTCGACAAGGCCCGCACGAGCATCAACGCCCCCGCCAACCCCCAGGCAAACTGACAGGAAGAACGAACATGAACGCTATCGCCATTCAACCGCTGATCGCGCTGATCGCCGGCATCCTCATCCTGATCATGCCGCGCCTGCTCAACTATGTGATCGCGATCTACCTGATCATCGTCGGCGTGACCGGCCTGTGGCCGCAGGTGATGAACGTCAACCTGTGACCCGTTCGGCACGCTCGGGTCTCATGCCTGGGCGTGCCGCCTGTGATGGATGCGAAAATGCGTCTGCCTTGCAGCCGAACGGCTCACGCCACCGGCGGCGGACCGAAGCGGTTGGCACCGGGCTGACCGGGCTGGACGTTGAAGTAGATAAGGACGATCCAGCCGACGACCGGCACCAGCGCCAAAAGCAGCCACCAGCCGGAACGATCGATGTCGTGCAGCCGGCGGGCGCCGACGGCGAGCTGGGGAATGATCAGGGCGAGCATGGCAACCGTGTTCAGCACCTGCCCGTCAAACAGCATTCCGTCCAGTATGCTCGTGCCCACGTTGACGACAAAGACGAACAACATGAACCACCAGAATTCGGGGCGCGCCGCGCGACCGGTGAAAGTGGCGTATTTTGACAGAACGGCCTGAACCGCTTCCTGAAAACCCATGAAAGTCTACCCCGATTGAAGACGCCAGAATGGACAGTCTTCTAAGCTAAGCGCCGCGCCCCGACAACCCGACCGGAAGCCGGGCGCAGGAATGTCCGATCGGCTAAGCCCTGGGCGTCGGCGCCCTACTCGACGTCCCAGTGCAGCGGGAACATCGGATCGAACACGGTGACCGGCCCGGCCCCCGTCTCGATCTTGGGCGGGAAGCTGACGGGCGTATCGCGTTTGACGAGGGTGATGGTCTCGTCATTGGGAGCAAGACCATACCAGGCCGGACCGTTCAGCGAGGCGAAGGCTTCTAGCTTATCCAGCGCGCCTTCCTGTTCGAACACGTGCGCGAGGCAGCTCATGGTGTTGATCGAGGTGTAGATGCCGGCGCAGCCGCAGGCGCATTCCTTCAGCGGATCGACATGCGGGGCGGAATCGGTTCCGAGGAAGAAGCGGCGGTCGCCCGAGGTCGCGGCAGCCCGCAGCGCCAGGCGATGGCTCTCGCGCTTGGCGACCGGCAGGCAGTAGTAGTGCGGCTTGATGCCGCCGACGAGGATGGCGTTGCGGTTGATGATCAGATGGTGGGTGGTGATCGAGCCGGCAATGTTGCGCTCGGCCGAGCGGATATAGTCGATGCCGTCCGACGTGGTCACGTGCTCCATTGTCACCTTCAGCTCCGGCAGCCGGCGGCGCAGCGGATCGAGCACGGTGTCGATGAAGACCTTCTCGCGGTCGAAAATGTCGACTTCGGGCGTGGTCACCTCGCCATGGACGCAGAGCGGCAGACCGATCTTCGCCATGCGTTCCAGCACGGGCATGGCCTTTTCCATGTCGCGCACGCCGCCATGGGAATTGGTGGTGGCGCCGGCCGGATAGAGCTTCACCGCGGTGATCAGTCCGCTCTTTGCGCCCGCTTCCACGTCGTCCGGGCTGGTATCCTCGGTGAGGTAGAGCGTCATCAGCGGCTCGAAGCGATCACCCTTCGGCAGGGCCGCCATGATGCGCTGGCGATACGCCGTCGCGTCCGTCGTCGTGACCACCGGCGGCACGAGGTTCGGCATGATGATGGCGCGGGCGAAATGTCGGCTGGTGTCGGCGATCACGCCTTCGAGCATCGCGCCGTCGCGCAGATGCAGGTGCCAGTCATCGGGGCGGCGGATGGTGATCGAGCGCATGACATAACCTCCGGGGCATGGGTCTCGGCCCCGCAGATAGCATGTTCCCGAAGCGGGTCAAACCTGCCCTTGGAGCATTTTCTGGCTCGATTGACGCGCTTCAGGCGACCTTGCCGGAGAGCGCCGCCAGCGTCCGTTCCGCTTCCTCCAGCTGCTCGCGCCGGTCGTTTTCCATGATCGACCTGATCTTCGGCAGCGCGCGCTCGAAGGCGGCGACGCAATCGGGATCGAACTGGGTGCCCGAACGGCCGAGGATATGCTCGACCGTGCGGTCGAAGGACCAGGCCGGCTTGTAGGGGCGCTCGGTCGTCAGTGCATCGAAATTGTCGGCGATGCACACCACGCGGCCGGAGATCGGGATGACCGTGCCGGCGAGCCGGTTCGGATAGCCCTGACCGTCCCAGCGCTCGTGGTGGCTGGCTGCGATCTCGGAGGCGAGCTGCAGCAGAGAGGAATGCGAGCGGGCGAGGATGTCGCTCCCGATCTGCGCATGGGCCTGCATCTGCCGGTACTCGGCCTCGGTCAGGCGCCCCTGCTTCAGCAGCACTGTATCGGGCATCGCCACCTTGCCGATGTCGTGCATGGGGGCTGCCAGGCGAATGTCGTTGCAGAACTGTTCCGGCAGGCCGAGCTCGAGCGCGATCGCTTCGGAATAGGCAGCGACGCGCAGCGTGTGGCGCGACGTTTCCGGATCCTTGTAGCCGGCGGCCAGCGTCAGGCGATGGATGATCTCCTGCTCGCGCAGGCGGAGTTCGCCGACGGCACGATCCACCTCGCGACGCAGCCACTCGGCCTGGTCGGCCAGCTGGCGACGGGCGCGGGCCAGCGACACGATATTCTGGACGCGCGCCTGGAACTCGACGGGATTGATCGGTTTCGTCAGGAAGTCGATGGCGCCGGCGTTGAGCGCCGCCATGCGCGTCGTCATGTCCTTGTCGGCGGTGACGAAGATGACAGGCACCTGGGCATATTTCTCGAAGCGCACGATCTCGGTGAACAGCTCGACGCCGTTGTAGACCGGCATCTGGTAGTCGATGATGGCGATGTCGAAATCGAGATCGGGAAGCGACGACAGAACCGCGTCCGGGCTGGCAAAACTCAGCGCCTCGCAATTGTCGAGCTTGCCGACGAGCTTCGTCAGGAGTTTCAGGTTGGTGCTGTTGTCATCCACCAGCAAGATACGCATAGACGCCTCCTTCGCTCTCAAGCGACAAGTTTGAATTTCAGGGTTTCGATTTCGCCGCTCAATTTGTCGACATCGGCGGCCGACGGCCGATGGCTGCGCAGCGCATGGGCGATGTCGGCGATGTCGTTCAGGCCGACATTGACTGCGGCGCCCTTGATCGTGTGCAGCGTGCGATCGATCTTCTCGGGGTCGTGATTGGCCAGCGCGACATGCAGATCCTGGATCAGGCCGGTCGCATCGTTGAAGAAGGATTCGACCAGCTCGCGGAAGACGTCCTCGCCGAGAGCCTCGACCAGTTCGGACTGGCGCGCCTCGTCCAGGCCCTCGATCGACAGCGGGAGGAAATCCATATCGTCGATGATGATCGGTTCCGGCAGGCCGATGTCGTTGTGCATGTCACCACCCTGCCCGTCTGTCGGGACGTCGACGATCGAATGAATCACGTTGCGCAGCCTTTCCATCGTTACCGGTTTCGATTCGAAGCCGGCCATGCCTGCCTCTATGCACCGCCGGCGGTCGTCGTCGGAGGCATTGGCCGTCATCGCGATGATCGGCGTGGTGGAGCACAGCCCGCCGTCGGCGATGATGCGGCGCGTTGCCTCGATGCCGTCCATGACCGGCATCTGCATGTCCATCAGAATGACGTCGAAGGACTGTTCGCGGGCGATCGAGACCGCCTGGGCGCCGTCGCCTGCGACCACGACTTCCTGCCCGAGCCGGTCGAGGAAGCGGGTGGCGACCATCTGGTTGACGCGATTGTCCTCGACCAGAAGGATACGAAGGCGCGGCAGCGGCGCCTTGTCCTGTCCCGTCGCCTGGCGGCGGACCTCGTCCTTGCCGACGGCGACGACGGCAAGCTCGAACCAGAAGATGCTGCCGACACCGACCGTGCTGCTCATGCCGAGCTCGCCGCCGAGTTTCTCGACGATCTGCTTGCAGATGGTCAGGCCAAGGCCGGTGCCGCCATATTTGCGGCTGATCGAGGCATCGACCTGCGAGAAAGGTTTGAACAGCTTGGCGAGACCGGCCTCGTCGATGCCGATGCCGGTATCCTCGACCTCGAAGCGCAGCATCAGCTTGCCGTGGCGGTAGAACTCGCGCAGGCGCAGCGTCACCGTGCCCTTGCTGGTGAACTTGACGGCATTGGAGAGCAGGTTGAGCAGGACCTGGCGCAGCCGGGTCGGATCGGTGCGCACATAGAGCGCGTCGAGCGAATCGGGGATGTCGAGCACGACCGTATTGCCGTGGTCGTCGGCGCGGCCACGGATGATGCTGACCGTGGTTTCGGCCAGGGCGCGAATGTCGACGGCGCGTTCCTCGAGTTCCAGCTTGCCGTGTTCGATCTTCGAGTAGTCGAGGATCTCATTGATGACCTCCAGCAGCGCCTCGCCGGACGAACGGATGGTCTTGACGCTGGAGAGCGCATCTTCGGGCAACTCGGAGAATTCCAGCACTTCGGACATGCCGAGGATGGCGTTGAGCGGCGTGCGGATCTCGTGGCCCATGGTCGCCATGAACTGCGACTTGGCGCGGTTGCCGGCATCCGCGGCCTCGTAGGCTTCGGTCAGGCGATGCGCCATGCCTTCCAGTTCGAGGCCGGCCTTGCGCACGGATTTCAGCTGGCGGCGCAGCGTCACGACAAGGAACACCACCGAGATCATCAGCAGGCCGAGCATGATGGCGGAGGTTCTCTCCAGCTCGAGAATGGTATCGCGGGCGTCGGCCCTGTCGGCGCTGAGCTGCATGTTGGTGTGGATCAGCAGATCTTCGGTCGTCTTCGAAAGCGCGGCCAACGCCTCGTCCAGGCTTTCGAGCTCGGCAGCTGTCGGCATGTCGCCCAGGGCGTAGCCGTCGAACACGGCCTGGAAGCCGGAGACCTGAGACTGGATCTCTCCGAGCATGCTGACGACCTTCGGATCGTCGGAGAAATAGTCGCCGAATTTCGATTCCATCACCAGCTGGGTGCGCGAGTATAGGATGTCGTAACGCAGGGAGAGTTCGCCCAGCAGAGTCTCGCTCGGTTGCTGGCGGCGCAGTTCGGCGAGGCTGTAGTCGAGGGCGCGGGCCTCGCGGTCCAGCTGGTAGACGGACCAGACCGCGTTTTCGCGAATGCCGTCCTGCAGGAAGCGGAACTGGCGGGAAATGTCGACGAAGAGCACGATCAGCACGAACAACAGGACGGCCGACACCAACTGCAGGATCAGCGTGGTGCTGCCTGCCTTGCGCATGATGTCGCCGGACCCGTGCACTCGCATCACTCAACGACCTCGATCTGCTTGATCTGCCAGACGGAGCGCGCGAAATACTTCTCGTTGAACAGCGAGCGATCCTGGTCGAAGGGATAGACCAGCATGGACGGCCCCTTGGTACGCACGGTCATGACCTTGCCGTCCAGCCGCGTGGCGAGGATGGTGTCGAGCGAGAGCGCGTCGGACATCGGCACTTCAGCGGAATAGCCGTTCAGCGCCTGGAAGATCAGTCGGCTGCCCTCGGCGCCGGCCGCCTTCAGCACTTCGCGCAGCAGGGGACCGGAAAATTCAACCTCGCCCTGGGTCCAGGGCGTATCCATCGTCGCGCGCCTACCGTTGAGGGCATCGAGCATTGCCAGGTCGAAGACCGCCGTACCGTCGCGGTTCGGCTGCGTGACTGCACCGGTGATCGTCAGGATCACCGGACCCTTCGGCTGGTCAAGCGCCGCAGCATGGGTCGCGGCGAGGACCACGGTCAGGAGAATGGCGAGGAAGGACTTCATGCGTGCACCCGTCGAGAGCGGTCGGTCTCAGCCGGCCAGGGCCTGGCGGGTCGCGCCACGGCCGAGACAGGACGTGAGAAGCGAACGGAACGCCACTGCTTCCACCGGCTTGGTGAGAAAGTCGGTGACACCCCCTGCCCTTGCGGCTTCGCGAAGCCCGGGTTCCAGGTCGGCGGTGACCATGACGACGGGGACCTCGTCATAGCGCTCCATCATGCGGATCGCCTTGACGAACTGCAGACCGCTCATGCCCGGCAGCATGTGGTCGACGATCAGCATGTTGTGAAGCCGGTTGTGGCAGAGCGTCAGTGCCTTGGTGGCGTCCGCCTCGATCAGGATCTCCTCATCGGTCACCTTCTTGGCGAGGTGCTTCAGGATCATCGCATTCGTCGGATTGTCTTCTACGATCAGAATGGTCATGTCCGGTCTCCCTTGGCTCCAAACCGCTTACCCTGCAGGGATTTCTAGCAAAGGGAGCCTGAGATAGGCTGAACCATTTTGAATCAATTTTACCGATCGCTACTTTAAGCCCCTCTTAATTTTTAGAGCGCGCTAAATCGCGGCCGTCTGGACCGGCGGCACACCTGTCTTGGCACAGCTTCGCAGCTCAGCCTTCGAGTGCGCGGGATATGCGGCGCGACAGCTCGACCGGGTTTTTCAGGACGATGGCACGGCTGGTGCGTTCGATCAGCTGTTCGCGGATCAGCCGCGACATTTCCCGCGACACCGTCTCGCGGCTGGAGCCGATATGCTCGGCAAGCTCGGCATGGACGAGCGGCGGCGAGATGATCCGCTCGCGGCCGCCGTCACCGCGCAGGCGCGAGAGGCGCAGCAGCGCATTGTAGAGACGATGTTTGGTGTCGAGGAAGGACAGTTCGGACACGCGTTCGTTCATCGAGCGGATGCGGCCCGAGAGGAGCCGCATGAGGGACAGACAGACCTCCCGGCGGGTCTGCAGGATATCGTGGAACACGGCGTAGGGAATGACGGTCACGACCGAATCGCTGACCGCCATGAGGCTCGCCGAGCGCGACATCTCGTCGATCGCCGAAAGTTCGCCCAGAAGGTCGCCGCGCCGAAAGGTGCCGAGGATCGCTTCCTTGCCGACGGTGAAGCGTAACACGGCACGAATCTCGCCGCTCTGCACCACGAAGACGTCTTTCGACGTGTCCTCGTAGTCGACAAGGCTCTCGCCGGCGCACAGATTGCGCGTGTGACAGCGCGACAGCCAATCATTGTCTTCGCCGGGGCTCAGGCTGGCAAATATCGAGGTGCCGCGCAGCGTGGATAGACTGTGCGCGTTGTTTTGCGGATTAGCTCCCACAGACAAATGATCTTCCACTTTTCTTGCTCATGCGACGATCGGGGCGAGGCGGACGTGAACGCTTCTTAAGCCCGCGCGCCCCGAAAGGGCAAGTCAGGACCGGTCAAGAACCTGTCGGTGTATTACCGCCGGGTTAATGGCGCCCCGCAAAGCAATCCTATTAACCAATCGATCCCGCCGAAGGACCCCAGACGTCGGTAAGCGCAAAGCCGTCGGCCAGCGGATCGAAGGGATCGAGCGCCACCTGGTGCAGGCCGAAGGTGAAGCCGCGGCCGCTGATCGTCGGGATCACGGCAGGACGTCCGGCCACTTCGGTCACCTCCTTGAGGCCCACCTCGAATTCCGAGCCGATGATCGAGCGCGACTTCATGACGTCGCCGACCTTCACCTTGCCGCGCGCGTAAAGCGTCGCGAGGTTGGCGGAATTGCCGGTCCCGCAGGGCGAGCGGTCGACGCGACCAGGCCACATGGTCGTGCAGGTGCGGATCGCGCCGTCCGGATCGACGTCGCGGAACATCACGTAGGCGACGCCGGAGATCGCTGGAATTTCCGGGTGGACGACAGGAATGCGGCGATTGATCTCCTCCTTGAGGATCATGCCGGCCTCGACCAGGCCGCGGGCATTGGCCTTGTCGATGGTCAGCCCCACCTGGCCGACATCGACCAGCGCGTAGAAGATGCCGCCATAGCTGAGGTCGAAGGTGATGCGCCCCCATTGCTCGGTCTCGAGGCTGACGTCCAGCTCATGCACGAAGGACGGCACCATCGTGAGCTTGACCCGCTCGCAGCGGCCGTCGCGGCAGGTGGCGGTGGCGGTCACCAGACCGGCGGCCGTGTCGAGGACCACCGTCGTCTCCGGCTCGGTCATCTCGACGATGCCGCTTTCGAGCAATGCCGTCGTGATGCAGATCGAGTTCGATCCGGAGCTCGCATGGGCCTGATCCGGCTGCAGGATGACGAAGCCCGCATCGGCCTTGGGATTCTTGGCCGGCAGAAGGAGGTTGACGGAGCCGATCGGCGCGCCGCGCGGCTCGAGCACGAGAAAGCGGCGCAGTTCCTGGCCCTTCGGATCGTTGTTCAGCCAGTGCAGCTGTTCGGCAATCGTCTCGCCCGGGATCTTCGGCACGCCGCCGACCGCCACCTTGCCGATCTCTCCCTCACAATGGACGTCGATCAGCTGAAGAGTACGCTTCCATCTCATGGTCTTGCTCCGTCAGTCAGGAATTCAGGTCTTGGCGCGGGACAGCGCGGCCAGGCGTTCGGGATGCGCCTTGTCCTTGCGGGCAAGGGCGAAGAATGCGGCGGCCCGGTCGATCGCTTCGCGTCCGGCGCGCAGCGCGGCAACGGCCTCGGCCCGGCTCACCACGGAGAAGCGCAGGCGGCTGCCGACCGGCGACTGTCCGAGGCGCCAGAGATCGGCCTCGATCACATGGGCGATCTTCGGATAACCGCCGCAGGTATTGGCCTCGGCGAGCTGGATGATCGGCTGGCCTGACGGCGGCACCTGGACGGTGCCCGGCATGATGCCGTGCGAATGCAGTTCGAGCTTTTGCGTCAAGGTCAGAGCGGGGCCGGACAGGCGATAGCCCTGGCGGTTGGCATCGTCCGTGACCTGCCAGGCGGCGGCCTCCAGGGCCGCGACCGCCGCGGGCTCGAATGAGCCGTATTCCGCCCCCGGCAGGACGCGGATCGGCCTTTCCTCGCCAATGTCCGTCGCCGACCTGCCGATCTCCGAAGGATCCAGGCCGAAGCCCGCCGGCAGGCCGGTCGCGGTCATCGGCGCAAAACTGGTGTCGAGCCGGTCGCCACGGCGCAAGCCCCTGCCATCCAGGCCGCCCCAGCCGCTCTTCAGGTCGGTCGAGGCCGAACCCAGCACGGCGGGAACGCCAAGACCTCCGGAGACGGCGACATAGGCGCGCGCGCCGCTGCGCGGCAGGCCGAGTTCGAGCACATCGCCGGTGCGGACAGGCCATGCCCACCAGGAGGGGTACAGAATTCCGTTGAGGGTCACGGGGCAATCCGCGCCGGTGACGGCCACCAGCGTCGCCTGGCCGAAGCGCAGCCGGAAGGGAAAGATCGCCACTTCGATCGCTGCGGCATTCGCGTCATTGCCGATCATGCGGTTGGCCAGTTCGAGCGCCGGCGCATCCATGGCACCGGAGCGCGAGACGCCGGCATCGAGATAGCCGAAGCGGCCGAGGTCCTGCACCGAATTGGCCGCGCCCGTCGTCAGGATCTCGATCATGCCCGGATCTCCTTGACGACGAAACGGATACGGTCACCAGCGCGAAGGGCCGCCGGCGGCTCCCGCATCGGATCGAACAGGTGGAAATCGGTATGGCCGAGAATGTGCCAACCGGAGGGCGCCGTCAGCGGCATGATGCCGGCCTGCGCGCCGCCGATGATGACGGAACCTTCGGGCACGCCCATGCGGGGCACCGCGCGACGCGGCAGCGCGAGGACCGGATCGAGGCCGGAGAGATAGACGAAGCCCGGCATCGCGCCCACAGCGGCAACGGAATAGACGGGTGCAGCGTGCAGCGCGACCAGGCGCTCCACCGTCAGCCCCTTCGACGCGGCGACTTCGGCAAGATCGCTGCCCTCGTTGCCGTAGACCACAGGGATCTCCACCAAACGCCCGGCGGTCGGAGCGGCCCTGGTCGCCTTCCACTGGCCGAGCACGTGCGCTTCGAGCCTGTCCGGGTCCAGGCGAAGCGGGTCGAAGACGACCATCAGATTGTTCATGCCGGGTGCGGCCTCGGAGAGGCCGGGCAAGGCGCGAAGGGCATCGGCAAGAGCCCAGATGCGTTCCTGCAGGGACGCCTCGAAAACCGGGCCGGCGACATCGAACAGAAGCGCCCCTGCCCCTTCCGGGCTGATCCGCGGATTGTCTGCGTGCTCCTGCATGCCTGCCTTCATCATCGTGCTTCCCGTGGTGATATATCAGAATACAGTGGAGACCAAGAGCATTTCTTCGTCCGCCCATTGTGCATTCCCTTGGGCTCGACCTACAATTCGGGAACACGTCAACAGGGATCGTAAGCGGCATGTCACTCAGCGTCGACCTCAATTCCGACATGGGCGAAGGCTTCGGCGCCTATCGCATGGGCGACGACGATGCGATGCTGTCGATCGTCAGTTCCGCCAATATCGCCTGCGGCATGCATGCCGGCGATCCGGACATCATGGCCGCCACCTTCGCCATTGCCAAGGCGAAGGGCGTCGCCGTCGGCGCGCATCCGGGCTTCCCCGATCTCTGGGGTTTCGGCCGGCGCAACATCCCCTTCTCGTCCGGCGAGATCGAGCGGCTGGTGGCCTATCAGATCGGCGCGGCCCAGGCGCTTTCGACCTATGCCGGGCACCCGATCACCCATGTGAAGGCGCATGGCGCGCTCGGCAACCTCACCCAGCAGGACGAGAGCGTGGCGCAGGCCGTCAACAATGCGATCAAGGCCGTTGACCCCAAGCTCGTCTGCCTGACCATCGCGCTTGGCCACCAGGAACGGCTGGCGCGCGAGATGGGGCTGGAATGTCGCTCCGAAATCTTTGCGGACCGGGCCTATACCGACGAGGGCTTCCTCGTTCACCGCAGCAAGCCGGGCGCGGTCATCCACAATGCCGACGCGGCAGCGGCGCGCGTGGTGCGCATGGTGAAGAATGGCGCGATCGAGACGATCACCGGCCGCGTCATCGTCACCCCGATCGACTCGATCTGCGTGCACAGCGATACGCCGTCCGCCGTCGACATCGCCCGGACGATCCGCGCGGCGCTGGAAGCCGACGGTATCGCCATCGCCAACTTCCTGCGTTGAGGGAGCCGACGTGGACCTTTCAACGATCGAGAGACTGATGCAGATGCTGGAAAACTCCACGCTCAACGAGCTGGAGGTCAGCGAGAACGGCATGCGCATACGCCTGGCAAAGACGGCGGGCCGCGGAGCTGGCGCCCCAGCCGCCTCGCCGACACGGCGCGACACGCCGGAGGCCATGGCGGCAGCCGAGATCGCCGCGCTGATGGCGCTTCCCGATGTGTACGAGACCGACGAAGCGGTGATCGTCGCCGGGCTCTCCGGCACCTTCTATCGCGCACCCGCACCCGGTGCCGAACCCTATGCGAAGGAAGGCGACCTGATCGAGGAGGGCCAGACCGTCGCGCTCGTCGAAGCGATGAAGATGCTCAATCCGGTGGAGGCGCCCCGCGGCGGCCGCATCGTTTCTATCATGGTCGCAGATGGTGAACCGGTGACGCCGGGCACGCCGCTCATCCTGCTTGCCTCGGACTGACGCGCATGTTCGACAGCGTGCTGATCGCCAATCGCGGAGAGATCGCCTTGAGGATTCTCAGGGCCTGCCGCGACCTTGGCCTCAAGACCATCGCCATTCATTCGGAGGCAGACCGCAATCTCCGCCATGTGGCGCTCGCCGACCAGGCGCTCTGCATCGGGCCAGCGCCGGCGGCGCGCAGCTATCTCGACAGCCATGAAATCCTGCTTGCGGCCCAACTGACCGGCGCGGGCGCCATCCATCCGGGTTACGGCTTCCTGTCGGAAAACGCCGACTTCGCCGAAATGGTCGAACGGGCCGGCATGATCTTCGTCGGTCCGCCTTCGGCTGCGATCCGCGTCATGGGCGACAAGGTGGCCGCCAAGCGGGCGATGATCGCGGCCGGCGTGCCCTGCGTTCCAGGGCCTGACAGCGCCCTGCCGGAAGACCCGGCGCGCATTGCGGCCGTCGGCGCAGAAACGGGCTATCCGCTGATCGTCAAGGCGTCTGGCGGCGGCGGCGGGCGCGGCATGCGCATCGTTCGCGATCCCGGATCGCTTGCCGCGGCCGTGCAGATGGCGCGCGAGGAGGCCGGCCGGGCCTTCGGCAACCCCGAGGTCTATGTCGAACGCTTCCTCGAATTCCCGCGCCATGTCGAAATCCAGGTGCTGGCCGACAATCACGGCAATGCGATCCATCTCGGCGCGCGCGACTGCTCGACCCAGCGCCGGCACCAGAAGCTGATCGAGGAGACGCCGCCGCCCGGCATTGATCCGGCCGCCATCGACGCGATCGGACGGCGTTGCGCGGCGGCGTGCCTGGCCATCGGCTATCGCGGCGCCGGCACGTTCGAGTTCCTCTACGAGGACGGCGCGTTCTATTTCATCGAGATGAACACCCGGGTACAGGTCGAGCATCCGGTGACCGAAGAGGTCACCGGCGTGGACATCGTCCGCGAACAGCTGCGCATCGCCATGGGCGAAAAGCTCGGGCTGACACAGGACGAGGTGCGCCTGAGCGGCCATGCCATCGAGTGCCGGATCAATGCCGAGCACGCCTTCAACTTCACGCCATCGCCGGGCAAGGTGACGCGTTTCATCGCCCCCGGCGGACCGGGCGTGCGGCTCGATACCCATCTCTATGCCGGCTACGAGATCCCGCCGAACTACGATTCCTTGATCGCCAAGCTGATCGCCCATGGACCGACGCGCCAGAGCGCGATCGCCCGCATGCGCCGGGCGCTTCAAGAACTGACCATCGAGGGCGTGGAGACGTCAAGCGCCCTTCACCTGGCCCTGCTCGACGAACCCGGCTTTTCCGCCGGTGGCATCGATATCCATCATCTGGAACGGCTGATGGCCGACGGATTCGGGAGGCCGCTATGAGCAGCGCATGGATCGAATCCGTCCTCGAGCTGATGCGGCGCCACGGCATCGCGGAGTTCGAATACCAGGACGACACAAGGCACGTCGTGGCGAGCGGCGGCGAGGTATTCGAGGTCGGACAAAGGGCGGAAGAACCAGCCGCTCCTGCTCCACGGCGCGCGGAGACGGTTGCCGCACCGCATATCGGGCTTTTCCTTCCCGAGCATCCCTCAAGCGCAAAGGACGCCGCCCTGCCCCGTCTCGTGCGGCGCGGCGAGATCATCGGTTACCTAAAGGCCGGCGCCGTGCTGCGGCCGGTCGTTGCGCCGTCCGACGGCGTGCTTTCGCGTCAGCTGGCGCGCACGGGCGCGCTTGTCGGCTACGGCACGCCGCTGTTCGAGCTGCACGCAGCGGACCTCTAGGGGCCGGGTCTGCGCTTCAGGCATGGCCGGCCGGTCACGGCGTTCAAGGCCGGGTCGGGGTCAGCACGGTGCCAGCGGCGCCGATCGTATTGCCGGCGGAGTTGCCGAGCAGCAGCCACTGGCGGCCGTAGTTTCGCCGGGTTCGCGGGTCGAAGATGGAGATCGGGGCGCTGATCACGGTGCTTGCCGCCTGGCCGACCGTGGTGCCAGCGCCGATGGCGACGGCACCCAGGCTCTCGCCGAGCCCGACGGAGGAATCGGTCACCGCCTGGCCGGCGATCAGCCGTTCGCCGATCAGGCGCACCACGTCGGGGCTCTCGGCGAATTTTCCATGGTTCAGCGCGTCGCCGGATTTCAGCTTGGTCAGGTCGAGCACGGAAATGCCGGCCATTTCCAGTTGCGAGCGGTAGGGCTCCATCGTCGGATCGATATGGCCGAGGCGGTCGACATTGCCGGAAATATGCTTCGATATCGTCAGCGCCCGGTCGTCGCGCGAGACGAACAAGGTGAAGTGCGGCGCCTTGCCGGCGAAGCTCTGGAATTGCTGGCCGAAGACGTCGACGTCGAGATCGGGTGCGGCAAGGATGACATTGCTGATCTTCGGATCGACACGGCCGTGGCGGATGGCCATCTGCCGCAGCGCTTCGACGGCAAGCCAGGTCCCCATGGAATGGGCCATCACGGTCACCTCGCCGACGGCCGGATTGCGGGCGATCTGCGTCAGCAGGTCCTCCAACGCATCGCGCGAATAGTTCGTGCTTTCCTTGTCGTAGTTATAGTCGAAGATCGAACCGCGCGACGGCCAGGTGAAGACCACCGGCACCACGTCCGCCTTAGAATCGTGGACGATCTGGGCAAAGCGATAGACGGCTTCCTCATAGAGATTGTTGAAGCCATGGACGAAGACCAGGACGCGCCGGCTCTTGGGAACATGGGTCTTCAGCCAGGCCTCGCCCTGCTTTTCGCTGGTGATCGGTTCGACGGCGACGGTCGTGAATTCCTTCTGCGGATCGGCCGGCAGGCGTTTCGGCCACTGGACCTGGCCGATCTCGCGATTGGCGTCGGGCGGAATGGAGAGGGTCACCGCGTCGATCATCAGGCCGGAACCGCGTTCGCCGGTGAAGAGAACCGCCTTGTCGAGCGCCGGCGCCCGGGTCGTTGCCGCGATCAGCTCGACCTTGGTCGTGCCGTTGGCCGTATGATTGGTGGGCTCCATGACGCCGATCGGACGGCCGGCGCAGGCCGCGAGAACCAGAACGAGGCCGACGAACAGCGCGCCGCGGCGCAGTGCCGCCCGCAGCGGCGCCTTGCGGGGCCGGGAAAGCGCGGACGCGGTATCGTTGCAGATGGGATGCACGCTCTCTCCAACGCCGGACAATGACAGCTACTGCTGCGTCATACCGGGCTTGGCATGCGCTTTCCAGCCTTTTCGCGCGGCCGATCGCGGCCCTGCCTCAGGCGGCGCCGAGTTGCGCCCTGGTCCAGTCGACGATCTGGCGCGCCGACATGGCGCCGGACACCCGGCCGATCTCGCGGCCGCCCTTGTAGAGCAGCATGGTCGGGATGCCGCGAATGCCGAGCTTCGAGGCAAGCTGCGGTTCGTTTTCCGAGTTCAGCTTGAGAAGGCGGACGTCCGGTTCGAGCATGCCCGCGGCTTCGGCGAAGGCCGGCGCCATCATGCGGCAGGGGCCGCACCACGGCGCCCAGACGTCGACGAGAACCGGGATCTCGTTGCGGCTCATGTGCTTTTCGAAGCTCGGGGCGTCGGCATCGGCGGGATGGGCCTCGAACATGGCGTGACCGCATTGGCCACAGCGCGCCTCGGAGGCCGGGCGGTCGGCCGCCAGGCGATTGACGGCAGAACACTGAGGACAAACTATCTTTCTGTCTTTCTGCATCTTGCGTATTCCTGCAGTTCCAAGCCCCATGACACCGGGGCACCGGCTTGACAATATATTCGGAATAACGTAGATACGCAAGAATGAAAGTTGATCCCGATTCCATGCAGGCGGCCGCCGACGATGCCAGCGAGTTGCTGAAAGCGCTCGCCAATCGCCACCGCCTGCTCATTCTGTGCCAGCTGATCGACGGCGAGCGTTCGGTCGGCCAGCTCGCCGAATTCCTCGGGATTCGCGACTCGACGGTGTCCCAGCACCTGGCGCTGTTGCGCCGCGACCGGATCATTTCCGGCCGCCGGGACGGCCAGACGATCTGGTATCACATCGAGAGCGAACCGGCGCGCAACGTCATCACCGCGCTTTACGGCAGCTTCTGCGCCGTATAGCCGCATTCGCGCGGCCACCCCTTCCGGACCTCAACAACGACCGGCCTCAAGCCGGCCGCATCGTGCCCTTCTCGCGCAGGTTCACGTGCCAGGAGAGCGCCTCTTCGAGCACATGCGGCGTGTGCCCGCCGCGCTTCACCGCACGATCGAAATAGTCCTGCAACGGATCGCGGTATTCCTTGTCGACGCAGTTGGCGATGATCACCGCCGCCCGTTCGCGCGGCGCAAGGCCGCGCAGGTCGGCCAGCCCCACTTCCGTTACCAGGATGTCGGTGTCGTGCTCGGTATGGTCGACATGGCTGACCATCGGCACGACCGAGGAGATCGCGCCATTCTTGGCGATCGACTTGGTGACGAAGATCGACATGTAGGCGTTGCGGGCGAAATCGCCCGAGCCGCCGATGCCGTTCATCATGTGGGTGCCGCCGACATGGGTCGAGTTGACGTTGCCGTAGATGTCGAACTCCAGCGCGGTGTTGATGCAGATCAGACCGAGGCGCCGGATCACTTCCGGATGATTGCTGATCTCCTGCGGGCGCAGAATCAGATGATGCTTGTATTCGGAGAGCCGCGGCAGGACCTTCTTGTACATGTCAGCCGACAGCGTGATCGACGAGCCCGACGCAAAGGTCATCTTGCCGGAATCGATCAGCTCGAAGGTCGAGTCCTGCAGGACTTCCGAATACATCTTCAGGTCGTGGAAGGGCGTGTCGATGAAGCCATGCAGCACGGCATTGGCGATCGTGCCGATGCCTGCCTGCAGCGGCTGCAGCTCGTAGCCCAGGCGCCCCTGCTTCACTTCGTTGAGCAGGAAGTCGCTGAGATGGCCGGCAATGGCATTGGTCTCTGCGTCCGGGGGCAGGATGGTCGACGAGCTGTCCTGCTTCTCCGACACGACGATAGCGATGATCTTTTCCGGCGGGATCGGAATGAAGGGCAGGCCGACGCGGCTTTCCGGCGTGACGATCGGGATCGGCATCCGGGTCGGGCGGCGCGACGGGATATAGATGTCGTGCAGGCCCTCGAGCGTGGCCGGCTGGGAGATGTTGATCTCGATGATGACCTTGTCGGCGAGAATGGCGAAGCTTGCCGAATTGCCGACCGAGGTTGTCGGCACGATGCCGCCCGTCTCGGTGATGGCGACCGCCTCGATGATGGCGATGTCGACCGGCTTGATCTGCTGGGTGCGCAGCTGTTCGACCGTTTCCGAAAGGTGCTGGTCGATGAACATCACCTCGCCGGCATTGATCGCCTTGCGAAGACCGGGATCCGACTGGAAGGGAATGCGGCGGGCCAGCACATGGGCCTCGGCCAGCGTCTTGTCGAGATCGTTGCCGAGCGAGGCGCCGGTCATCAGGGTGATCTTCAGCGGATGGGTCTTGGCACGCTCGGCGAGCGCCAGCGGCACGGCCTTCGCCTCGCCGGCGCGGGTGAACCCGCTCATGCCGACCGTCATGCCGTCCTGGATATAGGCAGCGGCTTCCTCCGCACTGACCAGTTTGTCGAGCAGCGGCTTAAATCGGATCCGGTCACGCAGCATAATCCATCCTCATGAGACAACGCGTTGGCCCGATCGTACTCCGACGGGCAGAGGTCATGGCTTAAAGGCCCGCGGCGCGAAAACGCAATCATTCTTCAGTCGCATTGCGTGCTTATCTGCCATGCATTTTTCGCATAACAGACGACTGAGGAACATCACCGCACGAACACTCCGGCGGCACCGTATGCCGCGGAAGTCAAAGGCATTTCAGAAGAGAAGGAAATGGCGCACCCGAAGAGATTCGAACTCCTGACCCCCAGATTCGTAGTCTGGTGCTCTATCCAGCTGAGCTACGGGTGCGTACCGGTCCGACTGTCGTCGGCGGCGTGGCGATCCTCTAAAACGTGCCGCGAAGGATTGCAAGCACCTTTCGGAAAAAAGAGTCATTTTGCCGTCATGTGGAGGCCGTGGCCCAGCATTTCCGGCCGATCTTTTTTCAGGCGCGGGCACGCCAGTCGTCGAGCGCAACCGGCCGATCGGGGATTTCGATGCGGAAGAGTGTGCCGGGACCCGGCTTTTCAACAAGCGCAATGGTCCCGCCATGGGCGAGCACGAGTTCGCGGGCGATCGCCAGACCAAGACCGATGCCGCCGGAGCGCGCCGATCCGCGGAAGGCCATGAACAGGTTCTCCCGCGCCTTGGCCGGCAGGCCGGGGCCGGTGTCGTCGATGGTAATGGCGACGACACTGCCGATCCGCTGGCCGCAGAGCGTGATGCGGCGCACCGCGCCCGGATCGTCCAGGCCGTGATTGGCCAAGGCCTGGACGGCGTTGCGGCAGATGTTGTGAATGACGCGGAACAGCTGCTCGCTGTCGGCATCCACCTCGATGTCCGCGCCGATCATATCGACGAAGTCGATGCCGCTGTCGGGACCGATCGCCAGGATGTCGCGCACCTCCTGGCAAAGCCCCGACAGGGGAAAGCGGCGGCGCTTGGGTTCGGGCTCGGACGCCTGGCCGTAGGCGAGCACTTCGTTGGTATAGCCGACGGCGCGATCGATGGTACGCAGGAGCTTCGGAGCAAAGCCCTTGACCATGGGATCGTCGACATCGACGAGACGGTCAGACATCAGCTGCGCCGAGGCGAGAATATTGCGCATGTCGTGATTGATCTTCGACACGGCGAGCCCGAGGTCGGCCAGATTGCGCTGCTGCTTCAGCGTCTTCTGCAGCTGTTCCTGCATCAGGGCGAGATGGCGGCCGGCCAGGGCGATCTCGTCATCGCCGGGCGCAGACGGCAGGATGCGGGCCGGATCTTCCGGATTCTCCGCGAAGGCCTGCATGCTCCTCGTCAGCCGGCGCATGGGCCGGATCATCATGCGGTTGATGGCGATGTAGATCAGCGAGGCGGTGATCAGCGAAATCATCAGCGACACGGAAAAGACGCTGCGGGCATAGGCGAGCATCGCCTGGCGCAGGCTCTTCTCCTCCATCACCAGTTCGATGATCATGTCGCTGTCGCCGACCGGTCCGTAGACCCGCAGCAGGCGGTCGCCGCCCAGGATGAGCGTGTAGAGCGCATCGCCGATCGACTGCAGCGCCGGCACGTCCGAGAGGTCGTATTTGGCATCGACCTGCACCGGCATGTCCTCAACTGCAAGGAGTCGCGACGTTCCGTCCTTGCGCAGGGCGATCGCCTTGGTGCCGGTGGCCATCAGCGTGTCGTCCTGCACGGCACGCGGCAGTTCGGCCGGCTGCAGGCCATCGATGACGACGCCGGCGGCGGCGGCCGTGTTGAGGCGGTCCTCCAGCCAGCGCAGGCGCATGGTGGCGACCGACGGCACGAAGATCAGCACTTCCGCCATCATCACGAAGGCCATGGTCAGCCACAACAGCTTGCCGGAAAGGCCACGCAAGCGGTGCGGCATGACCGACGGCTTACTCGATTCGGCTTGCCGACCGGCTTCGCTCAGTCGCGCCATCGCCCACTCCCGTCGTCATCCTGGTCCGGACCGGCTGCTTTTCGACCGGCTCGACAAATTGCAGTCCCGTCATATTAGCCGACGCGGGAGAATTGGCCAATGGCATCTCCGGCGCAGGCCGCGGAGGCGCTCCGCTCACGGGAAACCGCCTGCAAACGACGACGCCGCGGCCCGAAGATCGCGGCGTCTCTATCTCGATTGAGGCGGCGGATCAGAACTCTTCCCAGCTTTCCGCTTCCTGGACGGCGACCTTGGCGGTGGCGGCGCGACCGCCGCCGAATGCCTTGGCCACGGAGCCCATCATCTGGCGGGCCGGCGACGGTGCGGGCCGGTGCTGGGTCGACCGTGCGGCGACTGGTGCCGCATGGGTGCGGCCCTCGTCGCCGGTGCGGAACTGGGCGACCAGAGCGGCCAGGCCGTTGGCCTCGCCGGAGAGCTTGTGGGTCGCAGCCGAGGTCTCCTCGACCATGGCGGCGTTCTGCTGGGTCACCTGGTCCATCTGGTTCATGGCGGTGGCGACCTCGGCCAGGCCGGTCGACTGTTCCTTCGCCGCGGCGGCGATTGAATGAATGTGGTCGTTGATCCTGAGGACACGTACCTCGATTTCCGACAGCGCCTCGCCCGTGCGCTGCACGAGCTTCACGCCGCCGGCCACTTCCTGGCCGGACTTGGTGATGAGCGCCTTGATGTCCTTGGCGGCATTGGCGGAGCGCTGGGCGAGTTCGCGCACTTCCTGGGCGACGACGGCAAAACCTTTGCCTGCATCACCGGCACGGGCAGCCTCGACGCCGGCATTCAGCGCCAGAAGGTTGGTCTGGAAGGCGATCTCGTCGATCACGTTGATGATCTGCGAGATTTCGCGCGAGGCCTGTTCGATGCGGCCCATGGCGTCGACGGCGTCGGAGACGACGATCGCCGACTGGGCGGCGCTCTGCTTCGCCTCGGTCACCATCTGGCTGGCTTCCTGCGCCCTTTCGCTCGAACCGCGGACGACGACGGTGATCTCGTCGAGGGCGGCCGAGGTCTCTTCGAGCGCCGCGGCCTGCTGCTCGGTGCGCTTGGCAAGGTCGTTGGTCGCCGAGGTCAACTCGCCGGTATTGCCGTTGATCAGGTCCGTCTTGCCGCGGATGTCGGTCATCGTATGGCGGAGCCGCTCGAAGGTGGCGTTGACGTTGGTCTGCAGTTCGGCAAACGCGCCGCGGAAATCGCCGCGCATGCTCTGGGTCAGGTCGCCGGCCGAAAGGCTGGCGATGACGCGGCGGGTTTCGGAGATGCCCTGGTCGACCGACGACAGCAGCGTATTGATGTTAGCTGCGAAGCGGTTGAGGTTCTCGTCGTCATAGTCCTTGTCGATGCGCTTGGCGAAATCGCCGGCCGCGGCGGATGCCACGACCACCGACATGCTGGACTGCAGATCGTCGCTCTTGGCGCGCATGGCCGTTTCCTGGGCGTTCATGCGCTGCACGGCAAGACCGTTGCGCTTGAACACTTCGACCGCGGCGGCCATGTCGCCGATCTCGTCGGCGCGCCCCTCGTAGGGGATCTCAGTGGTGAAGTCGCCGTCGGCCACTCTCTTCATCGCATCGGTGACGTTGCGGATCGGGCGGCTGAGATGATTGACGCCGATATGGATGCCGAGGCCGGCGCCGATCGCCAGCGACAGCGCGGTCACGCCCGAGATGATGACCAGCATGGTCTGCTGGAAGCTCGCCAGCGAATCCTTCAGCGCCTGCAGTTCACCCTTGTCGGCATCGACGACGGCGTCAATCTCGGCCTGGAAGGCCTTGCGGTTGGCGCGGTTGGCTTCGGTGTTGCCCTGCTCGTTGGCGGCCTTCGGATCGACCGTGGTGCCCAGGCGGGCCGTTTCGGAGCGGAAGGTGCGGAACTCGGCAGAGCGCGCCATCATCGCATCGAAGGTGGCCTTCTGGGTTTCCGGCACGAGCGGCTTCCAGCTGGCCAGCACCTTGTCCATTTCGTCGAGGTTCTTCATCAACCCCTTGGCGAAGCTCTCAGCCTTTTCAGTGCTCGGGGAAGCATAGATGCCGCGCGCTTCCATCACCACCCCGGTGACGAGGCGGTTCAGCCGCTCGCCGAGATAGACGCGCTCGGATACCTCGCTCACCTGCTCCGACTTGGCGCCATACTGTGTGGTGACGAAGATGCCCATCGCCCCGATGACTATGGCCGCAAAGCCGAGAATTCCAACCAATGAATAGACTTTGCCGCTGATCTTCACGGACTAACTCCTAAGTAAAAGACAGGGGCCGCAAGCCCCCTTATTTTTACTAAAATAAGGTTCCGCCGTTAACGAACTATTGCGACGCTAAAATACGCTGTTTTATCGGTGACGCCCGTGTCATAATTCGAATTTTGCGCGTCACCTCAGTCAAAACGATCAAATTCGATCACGAATACGCCGGGATAGACAGAAATAGACCCAAAACCGCATTTCAGCATCTGGCGAAATGGCTAACGGGCAAAGGCGAGACCTCGTGCGCGCTCCTGGACACGGCAAACGGCGGGAATTGACTCCGCAAGCCATCGCCCTTATAAGCCGCGCACGTTCGGACCGACCCGCCCCTGTGGCGGATGTGGAGCCGTGCGTCAAATCCAACGCTCTTGCAGAAATGCAAACCCAAGAAGGGCCGCACACCGCGGTATTAAATAAATGAAGCGTACCTACCAACCTTCCAAGCTTGTTCGCAAGCGTCGCCACGGCTTCCGTGCGCGCATGGCAACCAAGGGCGGCCGCAAGGTTCTCGTTGCTCGCCGCGCTCGCGGTCGCAAGCGTCTCTCGGCCTAAGGCCGGGTTTGCCCGGGACCGGGCGAATGAATGTACCTAAAAAGAAACAAACTGTCGGGCGGCTGAAAAGCCGGCCGCAGTTTCTTGCCGTTCGCGCCGGCGAAAAGCGCAAGGGCGGGTTGTTCCTCCTCGAGGTCCTCGACCGCCAGCAGCCCGACACCGAAGCGCGGGTTGGCTTTACCGTTACCAAGAAGCACGGCAACGCAGTCGAACGAAACCGTATGCGGCGGCGCCTAAAAGAAGCCGTGCGGCTCAATGCGGCGTTTGCAATGCAGCCCGGACACGACTATGTGGTTGTCGCCCGCAGGGACGTGCTCCACGCACCCTTTGCGCGGATTGCCGCGCAATTGGCCGAGCGGATCAAGGCCAGACCGAAAAACGCAGGGTCCTCCGCGACCGATTCCAGGAAAGTATGATGCAAAACAACCGCAATTACTTCATCGCGATTGCCCTGTCTGTGCTGATCGTTCTCGGCTGGCAGTATTTCATCATGAGTCCAAGGATCGAGGCACAGCGCATCGCCGAAGAGGCGCGCCTTGCCCAGGAAGCCCAGACGACCCAGGTGCAGCCGAACGCCGCCGCTCCCGCGGCCGGCACGGTTGCCGGCAACCTGCCGGGCAGCAGCGCCCAGGCGGCCGCCGAGACCAACCGCGAGGAGGCGATCGCCAAGTCCCCGCGCGTCGCCATCGACACGCCCGCGCTTGCCGGCTCGATCAATCTGACCGGCGCACGCTTCGACGACCTGAAGCTCAAAGAATATCGCGAAACCGTCGACCGGACGAGCCCGATCATCACGCTGTTCAATCCGGCCGACACCAAGGACGGCTATTTCACCGAACTCGGCTACATCGCCGGCGAGAACGCCGGCGCGGTACCGGGCCCGACGACCGTCTGGACGCTGGCCGAAGGCGACAAGCTGACGGCGACAACGCCGGTGACGCTGTCCTATACCAACGAGGCCGGCCTCACCTTCCTGCGCAAGATCTCCGTCGACGAGCACTATATGTTCACCGTCGAGGACACGATCCAGAACACCGGCACGGCGAACGCCACCGTCGCGCCCTACGGCCGCATCACCCGCTACAACAAGCCGACGACCGCCTCCGTATACGTCCTGCACGAGGGCTTCCTCGGCGTGATCGGTTCGCAGAGCGGCCTGATCGAGGAAAAATACGGCAATATCGAAGAGGAAGCCGTTGCCAACGAGAAGGCGACGGGCGGCTGGTTCGGCATCACCGACAAGTATTGGGCCTCGGCTCTCATCCCGCAGCAGACCCTTGCCTATGAGAGCCGCTTCTCGCACTTCACCGACGGCCAGCCGCGCTTCCAGGCCGACTACAAGAGCGATCCGGCCACGGTGGCCGCAGGCCAGAGCACGACGATCAAGCAGTTGGTCTTCGCCGGCGCCAAGGAAGTGCCGGTGGTCGACGGCTATGCGCTCGACAAGTCCTGGTTCGGCAAGCTGTTCTCGAGCCTGCGCTCCAGCGAGCCGGCTGCCGTTCAGAGCTATGAAGTCCCGCGCTTCGACCTTCTGATCGACTGGGGCTGGTTCTACTTCTTCACCAAGCCGATGTTCAAGCTGATGGACTTCTTCTACCGTCAGGTGGGCAATTTCGGCATCGCGATCCTGCTGACCACCATCGTCGTGAAGGCGCTCTTCTTCCCGCTGGCCAGCAAGCAGTATGCCTCCATGGCCAACATGAAGCGCATGCAGCCGAAGATGGAAGAGCTGAAAGCCAAGCACGGCGACGACAAGATGGCGCTGCAGCAGGCGATGATGCAGCTCTACAAGGACGAGAAGATCAACCCGATCGCCGGCTGCTGGCCGGTGCTCCTGCAGATCCCCGTGTTCTTCTCGCTCTACAAGGTGATCTACGTCACCATCGAAATGCGCCACGCGCCGTTCTTCGGCTGGATCCAGGACCTGTCCGCCCCCGATCCGACCACGTTCATCAACCTGTTCGGCCTGCTGCCGTTCGAAGGTCCGACCTTCCTGCATCTCGGCGTCTGGCCGATCATCATGGGCGTCACCATGTGGCTGCAGATGCGCATGAACCCGACCCCGCCGGACCCGACCCAGGCGATGCTGTTCAACTGGATGCCGCTGATCTTCACCTTCATGCTCGGCAGCTTCCCGGCCGGTCTGGTCATCTACTGGGCCTGGAACAACACGCTCTCGATCGCCCAGCAGTCGATCATCATGAAGCGCCACGGCGCCAAGATCGAGCTGTTCGACAATCTCAAGGGCTTGTTCCGGCGAAAACCCGCCAAGACCAAGTAGTCCCCGAAAGCCCCGGCCAGTCCGGGGCTTTCTTTTATGACCGCCGCACTCCACGAGCCCCGATGACCGCCCCAAGCTCTTCGCCCGTCCCCGCCGCCCGCCCCTGGCTCGGCATTGCCCTGGTGCTCGGCTCCGCCACCGCCTGGAGCTATGGCGGCGCGATCCAGCGATACATCGGTTTGGACGATGGCTGGGCCATCGTCTTCTGGCGCTGCCTGTTCGGCGGCCTGTTCCTCCTGAGCTTCATGCTGATCCGCGACAGGCTGGCCGGGACGATCCGGCTGTTTGGCGCGATGGGATGGCCCGGGCTGATGATCGCCATCGGCTTTGCCGCGGTCTCGACCTGCTTCGTCCTGGCCGTCAGCATGACGCCGGTCGCCAATGTCGTGCTGTTCATGGCGGCCATTCCGCTGTTTGCCGCGCTTCTCGCCCGCGTGCTGCTTGGCGAACCGATCACCGCCGTGACCTGGGGGGCGATTGCCACCGTGATCGTAGGCGTGGCGATCATGGTGTCGGCATCGATCGGCGAAGGCGGATCAATGGTCGGCCTTGCCTTGGCCGCCTCGATCCCGGTGATCTTCGCCTGCATGACAGTGCTGACGCGGAGGCATCCGGAGATCCGCATGACACCCGCGGCCAGCATGGGCTGCTTCATCGCTTCGGTGATCGCCGCCACCCAGACGGCGAGCTTCGCCATCGGCCTGCCCGATCTTGCGCGGCTGTTTGCCTTCGGCGCGCTAAACCTCGGCCTTGGCATGGCAATGTATGTGACGGGCGCCCGGATGATTCCGTCGGCGCTTGCGGCCCTGCTTGGAACCGCCGAGATGATTCTGGCTCCGGTCTGGATGGTTCTGTTCCACGACGAGGTTCCCTCGGCCCGCACCATGATCGGCGGCGGCATCGTGCTTGTTGCGCTGTTCACCTATCTTATCGGCCATATGCGCCGCGAACTGGGGCCGCGCGTGCCCACCGCGTCTTGACTTTGCCGGTCAAAACCCGGATTTCACAGGACATGCGAAAGGCGATCCCATGACAGACAACAACCAGAAGACAGATCAGCCTCTGTTCGGCCGCCCGTGGATCTTCATCCGCGGCGTGCCGTCAATGCAGT